>OGZX01000079.1_pt1 | contig 99854 bp, 76 predicted proteins | sample 1576881 | NCBI WGS metagenome assembly OGZX01 (sample SAMEA3541542, study PRJEB24748) | human gut metagenome | biome: human gut; feature: human-associated habitat; material: faeces | place: China | collected 2012 | reverse complement strand
ACTGGCAGGAAAAATTTATATTTTTTCAATTGTCTACTTGACGGGGAGCAGTTCACAATTGTATACACAGCAGTAGCAATTCCTTACAGTGCTTTAATGGCAATCCGTACAGAAAGTTCTGAAGAACGTGGAAAAATGGGAATCTTCCGTGCGGCATTTGGATACATTGCCGGAATGGTAATTGCAATCCTTTTAATTCCTATTACGAATATGCTTGGTGGCACACAGAGTGCATGGATTAAAGTGGCGGTTATCTTTGGTTTAATTTCCCTGCTGTCATTGCTTATTCTTTACAAAACATCAAAAGAAAATGTGCAGATTGCAGAAAAAAGTGAAGATGAGAATGTACCATTTGTAGAAGGAATCAAGATTCTTTTCAAAAATAAATACTGGGTGATCATGCTTGCACTTCAGTTCTTGATGAATATTTCTTACAGCTTAAGTACATCTGGTGGTACCTATTATGCAAAATATATTCTTGGAAATGATAACATCGTAGCACTTCTCGGAGCAGTCGGACTGATTCCTACATTCCTCGGATTCATCCTGACAGGACCGATGGCATCTAAGTTAGGTATGACAAAAACTTGTATGATTTCCTGTGCGATGGGAGCAGTAGCCTGCCTGGTGAGAGTATTTACACCATACAGCCTTATGACATGTGTTGTAGGTGGAGCAGTAACAACATTTGCTAACATTCCTCTGATGTGTCTGTTTGGAGCAATGGTTAATAACTGTGTTGAGTACAATGATTACAAGTTTGGGAAACGTATTGTAGGTATGACAAACAGTGCAAACTCTTTCGGAATGAAGATCGGATCCGGTATTGGAGCATCTCTGATCGGATGGCTTCTGGCAGCAGCTGGATACAATGCAGCACTTGCAGCTCAGCCGGCATCAGTAGATACAGCAATTTTCACATTTAGTATCTACATTCCGCTTGCACTTTTCGTAATCATGTTCCTTCTTCTTATGAAAAATGACCTTGAGAAGAGATATCCGGAGATTATGGCAGAACTGCAGAAGAGAAAAGAAGCAGAATAGAAAAAAAGCAAAATAGAAATGATAGAGTAAAATGAAGGGACGGAACTGACAATGAGGTTCTGTCCCTTTGTGGATTCATTGAAAATGGAGGAATTAAAATGAGATTATATGATTTTAGAACAGAATACAGAGAAAACCCAATCGGAATCACAGAGAAAGCACCACGATTTTCCTGGAAAATAGAGTCTGATGAGAAAGATACAGTACAGACATCCTATGAGATTAAAGTGACAGATGAAAATGGAAAACTTGTATGGGATAGTGGGAAAAAGATATCTGCCCAGTCTGTCCTGATTTCATATAAAGGTGAAGCACTGACAGGTGAGACTTTTTATTCAGTAGAAGTAACTGTAGCTGATAATCATGGAAATGTAGAGTCAATGGAAGGTTCCTTTGAGACAGGGATTTTTGACCAGACAGAATTCAAAGCACAGATGATCACAAGTGATTTTCCGGAAGATGAGACAGCATGTCCTGTATTTGGAAAAACATTTGCAATTGATAAAAAGATAAAGAAAGCCCGTCTGTATGCAACTGCACATGGTGTATATGAGGTGACATTGAATGGACAGACAGTAGGTGATTACCGCATGGCACCTGGCTGGACAAGCTATCACAACAGACTACAGTATCAGATCTATGATGTGACAGAGCAGCTTGCAGCAGAAAACGAAATCGCAATTACAGTCGGAAATGGATGGTATAAAGGAATCCTCGGTTTCTATTGCCAGCCGAATCAGTATGGTACACAGGCAGGAGCATTTGCAGAGCTTCATGTTGAATATGAAGATGGAAGCAAAGATGTAATCGCTACAGATGAAACATGGTCTGTAAAAACAGGAGAGATTCGTTACAGTGAAATTTACATGGGTGAGACAATCGATACAGATGCACCGGAAATCACAGAGGGAAATGTTGTTGTTAAAGATTTTGACAAAGCAGTATTAACAGCGCAGGAGAATGAACCAGTTCGTATCACAGAGAAAATTGCGGGAAAAGAGCTGATCGTGACACCAAAAGGTGAAAAACTTGTTGACTTCGGACAGATTGTTACCGGTGTTGTAGAAGTGCATGTGAAAGGTGAGAAGGGACAGAAGATTGTGCTCCATCATGCAGAGGTTCTGGACAAGGATGGCAACTTCTATCCGGAGACACTTCGTCAGGCAAAATCAATCGATACATTTATCTGCAACGGAGAAGAACAGATTTTCCGTCCACATTTTACATTCCATGGATTCCGTTATATCAGCGTAGAAGGAATGGAAGAATTTACTGCAGATCAGTTTTTCGCCTGTGTGACACATTCTGATATGGAAAAGACAGGTGATTTCCACTGTTCTAACAAAAAAGTAAATCAGCTGCAAAGTAATATTACATGGAGCCAGAGAGATAACTTCCTTGATATTCCGACAGATTGTCCGCAGAGAGATGAGCGTCTTGGATGGACCGGAGATGCACAGGTATTTTCCTGGACAGCCGCATTTAACAGAAATACAGCACTGTTCTACACGAAATGGATGCGTGATGTGGCAGCAGAATCTTCTCTGGAAAAAGGTGTGCCACATGTTGTGCCGGATATTCTTGAATCTTACAGTTCCTCCGCATGGAGTGATGTAGCAGTTATTGTTCCTTGGGTTGTTTATCAGATTTACGGAGACAAAGGTATTCTGGAAGAAAACTGGAAATGTATGCATGAGTGGGTAGACTACATTAAGAATAACTGTGAAGAGAATGGTCTCTGGCAGAGCGGATTCCAGTACGGAGACTGGCTTGCACTGGACAAAGAAGAAAGCGCGGACAGAACCGGTGCGACAGATAAATATATGATCGCAAATGCTTACTATCTGTATGTAACAGATCTTGTGAAGCAAACAGCAGAGGTGCTGGGAAAGAAAGAAGAAGCTGAAAAATACGCAAGTCTGTATGAAACTACCCTAGATGCATTCCAAAGAGAATACTATACGGAAACAGGACGTATCGTAAGCGAGACACAGACAGGAGCAATCATTTCTCTGTATTTCAATCTTGCAAGAGAAAAGGATAGAAAACGTATTTTAAATACATTGCTTACGAATATTGAAAATCATAAAAACCATTTGTCTACAGGTTTTGTAGGAACACCGTATATCTGCCATACACTTTCAGAAAATGGCGCTCATGAGATGGCAGCGACACTTTTTATGAAAGAAGATTATCCGTCATGGCTCTATGCAGTAAACATGGGAGCAACAACAATCTGGGAGCGTTGGAATTCAATCAAACAGGACGGAACATTTGACGAGTCAGGAATGAACTCTCTGAATCATTATGCATATGGTTCTGTAGGAGACTGGATGTATCGTAAAGTTGCCGGATTATCCCAGTTAGAGCCGGGTTATAAGAGATTCCAGGTGAAACCAATGTTCGTGAAAGGTATCGAAGAGTGGGGGACAGAATTTGAATCTGTTTACGGAAAAATCGTGGCTAATACATCCTGTAAGGATGGAAAAATCCATGTGCATGTAGAAGTTCCGGCAAATACAACAGCTGTGATCGTCCTTCCGGAAAAAGAGGAGACGTATGAAGTTGGTTCTGGCGTATATGATTACGAATATGCGACAGAGACAAGCCTTGCTGTAGAGCGTTTCAGTATGGACAGCACACTTGGCGAAATCGTTGCGGAACCACTTGCTGTAGAAATGTTTAATCAGATGGCACCGGGAATGCTTGAAGGACCTATGATTCAGTTTGCCTATGGAATGACACTGGCTGAACTTCTTGGAGCAGCACCGGAGGCGAAACCGATGTATGAGGCAGTTGTAAATGCATTGAATCAGAAGGAACAAGAAAAGGGAATGATTAAGTTATGAAGAGTAATGAAATTAATATAAGAGATCCATATATTCTGCCTTATGATGGAAAATATTATCTTTATGGGACCAGAAGTGAAACAGGCTTTGAATGAGATGGCGAAAATGTTCACCGGACAGACGAAACGTGAGAAAGAACAGGTGAATGAAGAAGTAAAGGATTGGCCGGAGCTGGCAGATGAGTGGATAAGGACGACACTTTAAGAAAACTAATCAGGGGCGGAGATTTTCCTTACTTGGCAGAAAACAGGATTCATGCTATCATTAAAAACAACGATAGCATGAATCCTGTTTTAGTTATATTGAAAGGGGGATGTAAATGGCTGAATTAAGAAAGCTTCCGATTGGAATTGAAGATTTTGAAAAGATTCGTCAGGAAGATTTTTATTATGTAGATAAGACAAGATTGATCGAGCAGTTGCTTGCACAATGGGGAGAAGTGAATCTTTTTACACGTCCAAGACGTTTTGGAAAATCTCTGAATATGAGTATGTTTCAGCATTTCTTTGAAATCGGAAGTGAGAAGACATTATTTGATGGATTAGAGATATCAAAGAATCTTAAATTGTGTGAAGAATATCAGGGAAAATATCCAGTGGTTTCTATTAGTCTGAAAGGTATTAATGGTACAACTTATGAGGAAGCACGAGGATTTCTGGTTAAAACAATCAACGAGGAAGCACGCAGATTGTCATTTCTTTCCGGGAGTCCAAAACTTGATGAGACAGATCAGGAGCTATTAAACCAATTAAAGAAAAAAGAAATGTCAAATGATTCACTGGTATATAGTATCAGGGAAATCACAGAATTATTGGAGAAGCATTACGAGAAAAAGGTGATTGTGCTCATTGATGAATATGATGTTCCACTGGCAAAAGCGAATGAAAATGGCTACTATGATGAGATGGTACTACTGATCCGTAACTTGTTTGAGAATGGATTGAAAACGAATAAGAGTTTGAAATTTGCAATTTTAACGGGCTGTCTCAGGGTTGCAAAAGAAAGTATTTTTACAGGGCTTAACAATTTCAAAATTTATTCAATTACAGATAAAAGCTTTGATGAGACCTTTGGATTTACAGACAGTGAAGTAAGAGAACTCCTTGAGTATTATGGTCAGGAAGAATATTATGATACAGTAAAATCATGGTACGATGGTTATCGATTTGGGGATGTAGAAGTTTATTGTCCGTGGGATGTCATTAATTTCTGTAGTGATCATCGGACAGATCTCAAGCTTGCACCGAAGAATTATTGGGCGAATACCAGTGGGAATAGTGTGATCAGCCATTTTATTGAAAGCGTAAATGAGCCACATAAGCTGACAAAAATGGAATTGGAACAATTAGTGAACGGCGGAATTGTGCAGAAAGAAATCAATCCAGAACTGACCTATAAGGAATTGTATTCTTCTATTGACAATCTGTGGAGTACGCTCTTCATGACAGGATATCTGACACAGAGAGGTGAACCGAATGGGGACAGATACAATCTGGTGATTCCAAACCGTGAGATACGAAATATCATTACGAATCATATCTTAAAGATGTTTAAAGAAAGTATTAAAGAGGATGGGAAAACCGTTGGTGAGTTTTGTGAGGCATTATTAAAACAAAATCCGGAAAAAGTCGAAAGTATTTTCACAGATTATATGAAGAAAACCATCAGTATCAGAGATACTTTCGTGCAGAAACCAACGAAAGAGAACTTCTATCATGGATTGCTTCTTGGGATTCTTGGATTCAAAGAAAACTGGTCTGTAATGTCAAACAGGGAATCAGGAGATGGATTCAGTGATATTTTGATTCGTATCGAAGATGAGGATGTTGGAATTGTCATAGAGGTAAAATATGCATCTGATGGAAATATGGAAAAAGAATGTGAAAATGCACTTCAGCAGATCACAGATGTCAGATATACAGAAGCTCTGGAACAGGAAGGAATCCATAAGATTATAAAATATGGGGTTGCATGTTATAAAAAGAAGTGTAAGGTTATGATGAAAATCGAAGAATAGAGGTTCAATATGAATGATCAATTTATACACGGAGTAATATTCGATTGGGATAGAATTGATAATGACAGCTATTTAAAGAGAATTGAGGCTTTTAAAGGTGTTGAGAAGCTTGATTTTAACAAAGCGATAACTTTTTTTGTGGGAGAAAATGGCAGTGGTAAATCGACTTTGTTGGAGGCACTTGCTGTGGCACATGGTTTTAATCCGGAGGGCGGAACAAAGAATTATATTTTTTCTACTCATGATACACATTCAGAACTATGTGATGCAATAAGAATTTCAAAAGGTTATCGTAAAGAAAAGTGGGGATATTTTCTTAGGGCTGAAAGTTTTTATAATGTTGCAACGCAGGAAGAAGAATATGCAGATTCAAAACATCCTTCTGCTAAATATCATGAAAAGTCACATGGAGAAAGTTTTCTTGCATTAGCACAGAATAATTTGCATTCAAATGGCTTGTATTTTTTTGACGAACTAGAAGCTGCATTATCACCCCAAAGACAGCTTACATTGTTAATGCAAATATATCGATTTGCAAAAGAAGGAGCACAGTTTTTTATAGTTACCCATTCGCCTATTCTATTAGGTATACCAGATGCAGACATCTATTGTTTTGACAATGGGCGAATTCATTTATGTGAATATGAAGAAACAGAGAGTTATCAAATAACGGAAATGTTCATAAATAATAGGCAGATGTTGCTTGATAGATTGCTCACAGATTAGTGCTGATGAAAATCGAAGGATAAAATATGGAATTGAATGAAAAGAATCTGCCGTTGGCAAAATGGCTGATCGATAAGACGAATACAAAGGACTATCGCATAGGAAATCTCTCAGGAATGAAACATCCAAAGGTGGATGGGAATCTTTTGAAAACAGTAGGTGGCAGAGAGGAACTGGTCAGACAGGCAAAAGTTTTGGAAAGAATTCCAGCATTAGGCGGAAAAGAATATCTGCATTTTGACTGGAGAGAAATGAATACAGATATTACGAGGATTGATTATCGGGTAGAAGTGATTCCAAGATTATGTGAATTGATCGGTATCATGGATCCAAGAGAACGCCAGTTACAGGCAATTTCAAGAATATGCAAACTGCAGGTGGATGTATCCGAAAGCTGTCTAAGCGCTTATTGTGATCATGTGTTAGAACAGTTGAATAAAGGAAATACGAAAGAGTTATCCAAAGCGGAGGATGAAGAATTTCTTAAATGCCTGAAAGCTTTAGCTGATCTGAAAGAACCGGAATGGAAGCGCGTGTTCAGCTCCAAAGTATTTGAAAAGAAAAATGAAATCACACCATCTAAAGTTTTTGAACGCATTTATCAAGGTGCAGTTATTGAAGCTTTGAAATACTCTCCGCAATATGAAGAGGGCATGTCAGATGATGAGATACTGGCAGTACATGGAATATTGAGTTATTCTCAGACATTAGAATGGAAAGGTGCTGTGGAGTATTGCCTGACAGATCAAAATGGCATAGCGAGCGAGGAGAAAATTGACACTTCTTCGAATTATTATGGAACAGTACTTAATGCACAGACATTAGAGCGTGCTATTCCAACTTTACGAAATAGTGTTGAAAAAATCATTGTGATTGAGAATAAAGCGAATTATGAAAGTATGGAATATGATCCAAAAGTTTTGTATCTCTTTTGTCATGGCTACTTTTCGCCAAAAGAAGTTCGTTTTTTGCAAATGTTAATGAAGACAGCACCGGAAGAAATCCGGTGTTATCACTGGGGAGATATGGATTATGGTGGAATACAGATCTTTTTATACAATGAGAAAAATATTTTCCCAAATCTGATTCCATGGAAGATGGACGCTCCCTCTTATAAGGCAGCGTTGGAAAATGGAAAAGGAATTAAGCTAAGCAGCGGAAAGCAGAAAAAGTTAGAGGCATTAAATGCCGGTAAATTGGAAACGCTGAAACAGTGCATATTGGAAAATAAGATGGAGATCGAGCAGGAGATGTTAATATAAAAACGTCTCGATTTCATCTACAGTCATCATATTGTATACACTCTTATGAAAAGTGGCAGCAACTTCGAGTTCCCCATAACTACTTTCTTCAAAATCATAACTATCTTGAAAAGCACAGGCGAGAAGAGTTTTAAACTCCTCGCCTTCTTTACTGTCCAGATAATCTTTAAGCATCATGCAGCACGCATGAATATTATTGTAATATTTCTGATAATCCGGATGAAACTCAAGCAGCAAAGGACTGGTTGAGAATGCAAACAAAGTAGTAGGGCGAATCAGCGGACGATATAGTAACCGCCATTTTTTTATTTGCCTTTCATCAGTTGCAAAGAGTGTGAGAGATTTCTTCAATTCTTCCACAAAATCAGGATAGTCTTCCGGTGTGAGTGCAATAATTTTCTGGTTGCGCAAGTATTGATTTACATTAGCGGCATCCAATTGTTCAGGGGAAAGAGCCTGTAGGTATTGCGCCATAACTTTTATTATAAAGAAGGAAAATTATGGGAGACGGAATAAAGGAGAGTTCGATGACTTCCGGAAACAGTGAAAACAGCAGATACGATCCGTGTGGACCAGATTGCAGATTCGGTAGGAAAAGAAATCGAACTCAATCCACAGAACAAGAGAATCCGTGCTTATCATTATAAAAATGAAAAACAGGAAATCTATTATTTCGTAAATGAAGATGAGGCTGTATACAGTGGAGAAATCCGTGTTCCGTATCTGGAATCCTGCTACGCCTATGATGCATGGAATGGAACAAAGATGGCTCAGGAATATCGAGCAGAAAAGGAAGACGCAACGATCCTGTCAATGAAACTGCGTCTTGGAGAGAGCCGGATTGTGGTTGTTGAACAGGAGAAAGAGACGGTATCTCAACTAGAGAAATCCTTGTTTGAAATGATGTATGGGGTGGAAAAAGAGAAGATTCCAGTGAAGAAGAACTGGGAGATCGGAACCTGTCGTTCGATTGATTATCCGAAGTTCTCCAATTTCCAGCCAATCACAAAATTTGAGGATTATGGAAAGAAAGAGAAGAAATTCTCGGGGTTCATTGCCTACAGAAATCAGATGGAGAGAATGACATCCGAATTGAAGTGGCAACTACGCTGGAACGGGAACGTGGAGCGAATAAAGGAAAACAGGCACCGATTGGGATTTATAGTATGGTGAAAATATATCAGATTTAATATGGATTAAAATCTTATTCATTCCGATACTGTGTTGGTGTCAATCCAGTCATTTTTTTGAATACAGCGGAAAAATGGCTCGGATTGGCAAAACACAGTTCCTCACTGATCTCCTGCATATCGATCGAAGGATTTTTGAGCATTAATTTTGCATACGCAATCCGTTTTTCCATGATGTATTCAGAGATAGAAACACCGGTTTCCTTTTTAAAGCAGGTGGAGAGGTAATATTTTGTATATCCGAGTGTATTGGCAAGTTCTTCCAGGTTGATCTTCTCTCTATAATGTGTGCCCAAATAAGTGATACATTCACGAATCATTGGATTTTTAATCGCAGAGAGTGTGGCTTCATGTACCTGATTGGTGATATCAAAATACATCGTCTCGATCAGCTGTATGACTTCTGTAATGTTGCTTGCAGCTTCAATCGACTGGATATAGTAATCGCTGCAGGTGTAAGCTTTCTCAAATGAAATTCCCCCCTGAATGGCAGCACGTGTGAAGATCGTGACAAGACCGATTCCCTCATCTTTCTTCTGGCGCAGAGGATCTCCCGGACACATGGTACCGACCTGTGCGGAAGAGATCTGGTTTGAAAAATCAGAAAAAGGAATTCCATCCTGTACACTTTGGGAAAGGAGTGTTTCATAGTAGTAAGGGGAATGTTCGGAAGCAGTGAAATCCTCTTCCTTCTCTTTGCTCTGTGAGATTGGATTTTCCTGTAATTTAATATCATTCACTGTAATTAGTGCATCATTCAGTGTATAGTAGAGCTGACAGACATAGTGACTCAGAAAAGCGGTTGGAAGAACCGGAATCTGGTCAATCAGGCTGAGTAGCTCTGTTTTTGATTTTACGGACATATTTTTGATGTCCATTTTTTCTTTTATATAACTGTCAGAAGTGTAGGAACTGAAGACAGGTCCAAGCAGATGAATATTGACGAGTTTTTTCTGTTCCGTATAGGCAGGAACGGCCGCCCATAGAAAGAAAAAGTCATCGAATAAGAAGAATGGTTCCATGGAGGACTGAAAGTGCTGCTTCATATATGTATTGCAGGAACTTAAAGAAAAAATATTCTTTAAAGGAGCGGAATCCGGATGATTGCTGTAGGAAAAATCGTATTCCGGTGTCAGGTGCCAGGAATAGAGTGATGCAGTATTTAAAAATAAGTCTTCCATATAGTTCAGATATGCGTAATTGCTCAAATGTAGTCCCTCCCAATTCTTTCACGTTATTAGCTTTCAAATTTCTCTCCACTATTATATATTAAAAAATACGAATTTCTATCACAAATTAATGAAAATAAAAATAGAACATGAAAATGTAATAGAAAACAAGAAATTATAACAGAAATAAGACTTGAAGTTTGCTAACATGGACTCATCAGAAAAAGGAATGGAGGAAAAGCAATGGAACGTGACTTGAAGAAGTTGGTAGCGTCCATGACACTGGAAGAAAAAGCCGGGATGTGTTCTGGGGCAGATTTCTGGAATACAAAGGCTGTGGAACGGCTCGGAATTCCAGGCGTGATGATGTCTGATGGTCCTCACGGAATTCGGAAGCAGGAAGGGGAAGCAGACCACCTTGGATTGAATGAGAGTGTGGAAGCAGTTTGTTTTCCGGCAGCCTGTGCAACAGCGAGTAGCTTTGATGTAGATCTGATCCGTCAGATGGGAGAAATCCTTGGAGAAGAATGTCAGGCAGAGGACTTGAGCATGCTGCTTGGACCGGCAGTAAATATCAAGAGAAGTCCGCTGTGTGGAAGAAACTTTGAATATTTTTCGGAAGATCCTTATCTTACAGGAAAGATGGCAGCAGCTTACATCAATGGCGTGCAGAGCTGGGATGTAGGAACGAGTATCAAGCATTTCGCAGTGAACAACCAGGAGTACAAAAGAATGTGTGTTTCTTCAGAAGTATCGGAACGTGCATTTCGTGAGATTTATCTTCCGGCATTTGAGGAAGCTGTGAAAGAAGCTCAACCGAAAACAGTAATGTGTAGTTATAATAAGATCAACGGAGTGTTTGCTTCCGAGAATGAAGATCTGCTGACGAAAATCCTGCGAGACGAATGGGGATTTGAAGGCTATGTTGTGACAGACTGGGGCGCAGTCAACGACAGAGTCAAAGGATTGAAAGCCGGAGTAGATCTGGAAATGCCATCAACTGGTGGGTATAATGATAAGAAGATTGTGGAAGCGGTCAAGAGTGGAGAACTGGACGAGAAAGTGCTCAATCGTGCGGTGGAGCGAATGCTGAAAGTGATCTTTTCTTATGTGGATCACAGACATTCGGAAGCAGTCTTTGACAGAGACAAAGATCATGAAAAATCCGTAGAGATTGAGACAGAATGTGCAGTTCTTTTGGAAAATAACGGCGTCCTTCCAATGAAGGAAGAACAGAAGATTGTTTACATCGGTGAATTTGCAGAAAAGCCGCGTTATCAGGGCGGTGGATCAAGCCATATCAATTCAAGCAAAGTAGTGTCCGCATTAGAAGCAGCACAGGAAAAGAACAGGAATGTAACTTATGTGAAAGGCTTTTCCAGTGAGAGGGATGAGATCGAGGCACAGGAAGTAGAGAAGGCCGTTCAGGCTGCGAAAGAAGCAGACATTGCAGTTGTTTTCGCAGGTCTGCCGGATGCATTCGAGTCCGAGAGTTATGACCGGAAAGATATGAAGCTTCCGGCGTGTCAGAATCATCTGATCGAAGAGGTGGCTAAGGTACAGCCGAATCTTGTTGTGGTGCTTCACAACGGAAGTCCGGTTGAGGCTCCATGGGCTGAGCAGACCGCTGCAATCCTGGAACTGTATCTTGGCGGACAGGGTGTCGGAGAAGCGTGTGACCGGTTACTTTACGGTCAGGCGAATCCAAGTGGAAGACTTGCTGAGAGCTTCCCGCTTCGCATAGAGGATAATCCAAGTTATCTTTCTTTTGGTGGAGATGGAAAGAAAGTGGATTATACTGAAGGAGTCTATGTCGGATACCGTTATTATGAGGCAAAGAAACAGCCGGTACGCTGGGCATTTGGACACGGATTGTCCTATACAGAATTTAAGTACGATCATTTGACAGTATCATCGAAAGAACTGGATGATGAGAATGAGATTATAGTAGAAGTAGATGTCACAAATGTTGGTGCATGTGCAGGAAAAGAAGTGGTACAGTTATATGTAGCAGACAAGAATGGAACTGTAAACCGACCAGTAAAAGAACTGAAAGGATTCACAAAGCTTTTCCTTCAGCCGAGAGAGACAAAGAAAGCACAGATGAAGATTAGTGCAAGAGACCTGTCCTTCTACAATGAAGAAATCAAAGACTGGTATGCATCGTCAGGAACTTACGAAATTCTGATTGGACATGCAAGTGATGATATTCGGATTAGCTGTGAGGTTTCGTTTACAACCAAGAAACAGCTTCCATTCCAGGTGACAGGTACTACGACAATCGGAGAACTTCTTGCAGATTCCAGAACAGCCGCTGCAACAATGGAATTACTTGCACCATTGCAGCAGAACGGAGAGAATGGAGAAGAAATCAGTGAGGCGGATCAGCAGATGATTCAGGCAATTTTAGAAGGACTTCCGTTAAAATCTTTATCCATTGCAGGTGTAACGGGAGAAACGATTGAGGGAATCATTTACAAATTAAATGAGTTGTGTTAAGAGGGAGGAGAACAAAAGATGGGCAAAGATAAAATAAAGTTCAAAGAAAAACTGGCCTATGCAACCGTAAACTTTGGTAACATACCGATTATGACGATCATCAATGGATATCTGTTGATCTTTTATACGAATATCTGTGGATTAAGTCCTGCGGCATGTGCCACATTGTTTCTGATCGCAAGAATTCTGGATGGATTAAATGATCCTCTGGTTGGATTCGTGATCGATCATCTTCCGAATACGAAGTTCGGACACTTCCGTCCGACATTGATCGTAGGAACGATTCTTTGTAGTGCAAATTTCCTGTTGTTATGGTTTGGACCGATGATGGCTCCATCTGGTAAACTGGCGATTGCTTATGTTTCCTACATTTTACTTGGCGTTTTGTTCCCGGTTATGGACATTTCCCTGAACAGTCTTCTTCCGGTTATGACAGAGGATATGAACGAAAGAAACTCTCTTAGTTCAGTAAAAGGTCTGGCTTATGTGGTAGGTGCGTTGGTTGTTAGTGTTGCAGCACCACTGATTCTTGGAGATACATCAAATAAAGATGGATACATCAAGTTGATTCTTATCACAGTTGCAGTGATTTTCTTCTGTTCGATCATTGGAACACTTGGAGTAAAAGAGCGTATCAAACCACAGAAAGAAAAGAGTTATACGATTAAACAGTTATTCCAGATTTTATCACAGAAACCGGTATATATTACATTCCTTGTTGTATTGCTTTATACAATTGGAAACAATATTGTCAGTGCAGTTAACACATATTATTACACATATGTGTTAGGGAATTTAAGCTGGGCAGCAATCCTTACACTGGTAATGTGCGTTACGATTTTCCCGGCAACAATGATTGTAACAAAATTTATTGCAAAATACGGAAAGAAAAAGATGTATGCAGTTGGACTTGCAATTGTAGGTTTGTGCCCATTGATCCGTTTGATTGACGTGAAAAGTATTCCGATTTTGATCGTTTCATCTCTGATTGCAGGAGTAGGAAGTGGATTTGCGGCTCCATTAAATTATGGAATCCAGGCAGATAATACAGATTATGTGGAAATGACAATGGGAATCCGTGCTGAGGGCGCAGTTGCTTCTCTTTCCAGTTTTATCTCAAAATGTGCAATGGGAATAGGTGGAGCAATTCCAGGATATATGCTTCAGATGGCAGGTTTCAATGCAGTAGCTGAAGTACAGACACAGAGTGTAATCAATGTAATCATTTTCTGTCTGATTATCCTTCCGGCAATCATCAATGTGGTTGGAATTGGTATTTTCGCAAAGGCATATCCACTTACAAAAGAGAAACTGGAAGAGCAGACAAGAATTCTGCAGGAAAGACATTCAGCAGACAAAGCAGAATAAAATAGATTTATGGATACCGGTCATTTGTATGGGAATGGCCGGTAATGTAGTATAAGGAGAACATTATGGGTAAGATTTACGCAGCAAAGACAAATCATATTACAAATCCGCTTGGATTTTATATGGAGCAGATTGTATTTTCCTGGAAGGTAAAAGAATGCAAGGGAAAGAAACAGAAAAATGCAAGAATTTTGATCAGTGAGAAAGAGGATTTTTCAGAGATTCTTTTGGACACGAAAGAGGAGAATCTTGACAGTTGTGGAACGAAGGTAGATCTTCAAACAGAACCGTATACGAGATACTACTGGAAAGTCATTGTGGCAACAGATCAGGAAGAAGTAGTAGAATCCGATGTTCAGTTTTTTGAGACAGCAAAGCAGGACGAACCATGGGTAGGAAAGTGGATCACCTGTGGCTGGAAAGAGGGAAGACATCCAATCTTTTCCAAGCCGGTTTCAACAGAAAAAGAAGTTGAGCGGGCAAGACTCTATATCTGTGGTCTGGGACTGTATGAGGCATATTTTACTTCGAACAAGACCGAAAAAACAGAAAAAATTGGAAAGGAATATCTGACTCCTTACTGCAACAATTATGACCAGTGGATACAGTATCAGACCTATGATGTGACAGAGCAAATGAAAGCAGGTGGAGAACTTTCTGTTCTTCTTGGAGATGGATGGTACAAGGGAAGATTTGGTTTTAGTCAGCCGGAGAAGAAAGGTTTCTTTGGTGATGCATGGAAGGTGATCGCAGAAGTACATATTGATTATGCAGATGGATCAAAAGAAGTGATCGGTACGGATGAATCCTGGAAAGTAACGGAAAGTAAGATTTCTTTTTCTAACATCTATGATGGAGAGAAGAGAGATGATACTTTGCCGGATGTTCCAAAAGCAGCAGCGATTCTTGCAGTGGCACCGAAGGGCAGACTGATGGAGCGGTTATCACTTCCTGTAACAGTATATAAAGAAATGAAGCCAGTGGAGCTGATTCATACACCGGCAGGCGAGCAGGTATTTGATCTTGGACAGGAGATTACCGGAATTTTCAGATTCCATGTAAAGGAAGCAGCAGGAACTGAGATCCTGATTCAGACAGGAGAAGTGCTCCAGGATGGTAACTTCTACAATGGAAACTTGAGAACCGCAAAGTCAGAATATCATTACATTTCGGATGGAACAGAAAAAGAGTTCATTCCTTATTTTACCTATTATGGATATAGATATGTGAAAGTAAGTGGTGTGACAGATCTGTCCTGCGATGATTTTACAGCACTTGTTCTTTGTAGTGAATATGAGAAGACAGGCGAGTTAGAGACAGGACATGAGCTTGTGAATCAGTTGATTTCCAATGTAGAGTGGGGAATGAGAGGAAATTTCCTGGATGTTCCGACAGACTGCCCGCAGAGAGATGAACGAATGGGATGGACAGGAGATACGCAGGTGTTTTCAGTTACTGCAAGTTATCTGGCAGATACCTATGCATTTTACAGAAAATTTTTATATGACATGTATCAGGAACAGCTGTTGGCAGATGGTATGGTACCTGAAGTTGTACCGACATTTGGTCCGAGTAAGACATCTTGTGCGTGGGGAGACGCGGCATGTATTCTTCCGTGGAATGTCTATCTGTTCAGTGGAGATAAGACAATTCTCGAGCAGCAGATCGACAGTATGAAAGCCTGGGTGGATTACATCAGAAGGGTGGATGGCGAGCATCACGGATGGAGAAACTCCTTCCATTACGGTGACTGGCTGGCACTCGACCGTCCGGGAGCAAAAGAAGGAAATGTATATGGTGCGACAGACGAAGCGTATATCGCAGATGTCTATTATGCAGCCAGTGCACAGATTGTCGCGAAAGCAGCAGAAGCATTAGGAAAATCTGAGTTGCAGAAGGAATATCAGGAGATTGCCGATCAGCAGTGGACAGTAGTCAGGGATGAATACTTTACAGCGACCGGAAGATGCGCGATCAAGACGCAGACAGGACTTACACTTGCGTTAAAATATCATTTATCAGAAAATGAAACAATGACAGCAGAGATGTTGAAAAAGCTGTTCCGACAGAACAAGTACAAGTTAAATACTGGATTTGTTGGCACACCACTTTTGTGTAATGTGCTTACAGAGAATGGTATGTCAGATATTGCTTACCAGTTGCTTCTGAATGAAGAATTCCCAGGGTGGCTCTATGAGGTGAAACTGGGTGCAACAACTGTTTGGGAGAGATGGAATTCTCTGGATGAGAACGGACATGTCTCAAGTACAGGAATGAACAGTCTGAATCATTATTCTTATGGAGCAGTGCTGGAATGGGTTTACAGACATGCGGCAGGTATTGATGTGACTGAACAGAATCCGGGTGGAAGAAAGATGAAGATTCATCCGAAAGTGAATGCAGAATTAGGTTATGTGGATGTTTCCTGGGATTCTGCCAGTGGAAGGTATCAGAGCAGTTGGAAGATACTGGATGGAAATAAAATACAGTTGCGTTTTTCTGTTCCTTTTGGATGTGAAGCGGAAATCAGTCTGCCTTATGTAGCAGACAGTGTATATGAAGAGAAAGAGAATCCATTGTTTGTAAATGTGAAAGAAGGAGTCTGCCTTGTAGAAGCCGGAAACTATGAAGTGACCTATGAAGCAGTAGTGCCATTAAAGAAAACTTACAGTGTGGATTCCACGATGGAAGATCTGATGAGTAATCCGAAGATCCGTGGGTTCCTGGCTTCCATGATGGACGTGGATATGCTTCCGGATATTGTGTATGAGATGTCTTTGAGAGATGTTGCAAAAATGTTTGCCGGAGAAATTGGAGACGAGCAGGAAAAGATGCTCAATGCAGCATTGGGACAATTCTGAATAATCGCCGTTGCAACTACACGATAAGAAATAAAGTCTCCTGTAGTATAATTCTCATCCGTAATCGGATTAGCAGAACCGAATGCAGCCGGTTTACCGGCACCTTCTACGTCTGCGTGCAGTTTGACTGCCGCATCTGGAACGACAACCCCATTTTCATCTACGATTTCAATTCGGACATAAGCAAGTGCATGACCGTTCGCAGACAGTTCTGTCTTCTCAGGAATCAGAGAAATATTCTGGGAAGAGACTGGATGTTGATCAGTTATTGGAACAATTCCTCACGGAAAATCTGACAAAAGATCCGGGATATGAACAGATCGAGCAGGGACTGATGATCCGCCTGTTGCAGTATCTCTGTCAGGCATATGTTCCGCAGTTACATACGGACAGCAAAGAAGGAAAGGAAAAGGCGTTCCTCTATGAACTGGAATGCTACATCCGGACAAATGCACCTACCATGACAGTTGCTGGAACAGACGACACTTCCGGTGAAGCAGATCGCACAGCAGGTGGGATATGAGAACGTGAGTCATTTCTATCATTTGTTTGAGAAGTATTATGGGAAGACACCGAAAGAGGTTAGAGCCGCTGGGGATGGAAAATAACTAAGGCTTGCAATTTGGGGGCAGAATTTCAGTAAAGTATTTATGTTATACTAAAATATAGAATATATATAAAAAGATTGAAAAATAGAAAGAAAAATTGTATAATTTTACCTATAACAACAAAGGAGGATCTTTGAAATGGATCGTTTGAAAGGTAAAGTAGCTATTATTACAGGAGGTAACTCAGGGGTTGGAGAAGCAACAGCAAAAATGTTCGCTAAAGAAGGCGCAACTGTTGTTATCACAGCAAGAAGAGAGGCTGCGCTGGAGAAAGTAGCAGAAGAGATTAAGGCAGCAGGCGGAGAAGTTTATGCTGTTTCAACAGATATCTCGAAGAAAGGGGATCCGGAGCGACTGATGGATCTCGTGATCGAGAAATATGGCAAGATAGACATTCTTGTGAATAACGCAGGAATCCTTGAGGAAGGACTGAAAGCAATCGATCGATTCTCAGACGAAGATCTTGATCGTATCGTAGAGACGAATGAAAAAGGAACTATGCGCTGCATGCGTGCAGCAGCACAGAAGATGCAGGCAGGAGCATCCATCGTAAATGTTGCTTCTATTGCCGGAGTAAAGGGATGTGGAGGAGCTGCTTATGTAGCATCAAAAGCAGCAATTGTAGGTGTGACAAAGCATACAGCACTTCGTTTCCAGGCAACAGGTATTCGTTGTAATGCAATCTGTCCGGGAAATATTATTACACCAATGACATCAGGAACAAATCCGGCAGCACTTGATCCGGATATGATTGGTGCGATGTCAACACATAGTAATCTTAGAACACCATCTTGTACCGCCGAAGACGTAGCAAATGTAATTTTGTTCTTTGCAAGTGATGAATCAAAGGCGATTACAGGACAGGCAATTGTAACAGATTTTGGAGCTATGTTGTAAGAATATAATATGGTTAACAAAAACAGGAGCAGAGTTTGTTCCTGTTTTTTACTAGGTGCCTTGCGGTGAATATTTCTAATAGATGACAAACTTTGCTCCAAGGGGGCATTTTGGAAAATATATTTTATGTTTAGAGTAAAAAAAGAGTGGTGAGATGAGATGAAAACAAGAGAGGAAGCGGTTGCTTATGGTCTGACTTTTCAGGACAGCTATGAAGACAGACCATTCAAAGACCAACGATGGCAAGTAATCCGTGTAAAGCCAAGTAAAAAGATATTTTTGTGGATATATGAAAAGGACGAAAAGATTTGCTTGAATGTAAAGACTGATTTTAGATGGAGAGATTTCTGGCGTGCCGCGTATCCGTCAGTGATTCCAGGGTATCATCAGAACAAAGAGCATTGGAATACAATTATTTTGGATGGATCTGTTCCGGACAAGGATATTAAACAAATGATCGGCGAGAGCTATGACCTTGTGACAGATAGCCCTACGAAAAGAATCTATGAGACTGTGAAACAGATTCCGAAAGGGCATGTGGCAACTTATAGACAGGTTGCGAAGATGGCAGGAAATGAAAAGATGTCCAGGGCCGTTGGAAATGCACTTCACAAGAATCCAGATCCGGAGCACATTCCATGTTTCCGTGTCGTGAATGCAAAAGGAGAACTCGCCGGAGCGTTTGCATTTGGCGGAGCGAATGTGCAGGCAGAGCTTTTGAGAGAAGATGGTGTGGAGGTTATAGATGGAAAGGTGGATCTGAAAAAGTATCAGATGTGACTGAAGCCACTAAACTCCGTCCCTATCTGGCTCTAATTTATTTTCATTTCTCCAATTTCTTGGTGACATCCCATAGACATTTTTGAATGCACGTGAAAAATGCAGCTGATTCGGATATCCGACGGCATTTCCAATATCTGCAATTGACAGTGAAGTGATCTTCAAAAGCTCTGTAGCCTTAGTCATACGATAACTGATCAGGAATTCCTGTGGAGAACGTCCAATCGTATCGTGAAAAATCTTTCCGAAATAACTTCTATTCAATCCGCAGAATGCGGAAATATCTTCTACAGAAATATCATTCTGAAAATTCTGTTCAATGTACGAAAGAGCTTCTTTAATATAAAAATTCCGGATACTTCCGTTTTGCTTCACATGAACTGTCGCAGCAGAACGCATGAAATAATCTAAAAATAAATAGAGATGTCCAATTAGATGAAAAGGGGACTCTTCCGAATGTCGGCTGAGATAAAGCATCTCTTCCATCATCTGATTGCGAAGTTCCTTCGAACTGGCATGATAAACAGGCTCGTTCGGACTTAATCCTGCAGTTGTAACAATCTCACGGGCGCGAAGTCCATCGAATTCTACCCATGTGTATTCCCAAGGAAGCTTAGAATCAGCAATATAGGTATTGACCTGACCTGGAAAAAGCATGAAGCCTTGTCCACTTTTCACTTGCCACTCGGTCGTGTTTCCATGCTCGTCATCTGCAAGTAATGTTCCTGTTCCGGAAATTACATAATGGAAAATGTAATGATTTCTTGCGGCAGGGCCAAAAGAATGTGCCGGTGCACATTGTTCCCATCCATATTGATATAATCCCAGATCAACAAAATTTTCATTTGGAAATACGGAAAAAAGTAAATCGCTCATATAAATCACCTCTAGTGTCATTATATATCAAAATGCTAGATGACTTCAATATATGAATAGAAAAATTGCATTTTGCTATAAAACTTAAAAAACTCTGATATTTATAGTTGCATAAAGATATGTTAGAATATAATTATCAAATAGATGACCTGAGTGAAATGACAAAAATATTCCGGAATGTGTCAAAATGAAAGGTGTATGGTGAAGGAAGGAGTAAGGAAATGTATAAGAAGAGCAATCGAATCATTTGCATGGGATTGATGCTTTGTATGACTTCGGCAATGATACTTGGAGGCTGCGGGCAGAAGAATGAAAGCAGTGGAAAAATAGAAATCGAGCTTGTGCAGTATAAACCGGAGGCAGTAAAAACCTTTGAAAAGATTGAAGAAGAATTCAATGCAACTCATGACGATATTCATTTGACGATTGAATCTCCGAATGATGCAATGACAGTACTTAAAACACGTTTTATCAGAGAAGATGCTCCAGATATTATCGGAATCGGTGGAGATGTCAATTTCTCTAACTTTATTGATTCTGATATGTTGATGGATATTTCAGATTATGAAGGCCTGGACTCTATTAAACAGGCTTATCTGGATATAGATAAAGCGTTGGAATTTGTACCTGAGGACGGCGTGTATGCCGTTCCATATGTGGCAAATGCAGCAGGAGTTCTGTATAACAGAGAGATGTTTGAGGAGCATGGCTGGGAAATTCCGGAAACCTGGGATGAATTTATAGCCCTCTGTGAGCAGATCCAGAGTGAAGGAATCCAGCCATTGTATTTTGGATTTAAAGATACATGGACTTGTCTTGCACCGTGGAATGCGATCGCCGTTGATCTTGCACCGGCAGATGTCTGCAGCCAGGTGAACAAAGGCGAGACAACATTTTCAGATGAATATAGAGAAGTAGCAGAAAAGACACAGGCACTGCTTGCTTATGGGCCAAAAGATCCATTTGCCTATGATTACAATGGAGCTTGTACAGCATTTGCAAACGGAGAATCTGCAATGTACACGATCGGAAGTTATGCAATCCCACAGATTCATACAGTAAATCCGGATATGGATATCGATTCCTTTGTAATGCCGGCCAATAATGACGCATCAGAGAATAAGCTGAACTCCGGTGTGGATCTTCAGTTCAGTGTTATGAAAGACTGCGAGAATAAAGAAGCAGCATATGAAGTACTTAATTTTCTTTTGAAAGATGAAAATGTACAGAGTTATCTGGATGAACAGAAAGCGGTTCCTTGTAAAGAAGGAGATTTTGAACTGGCTTCAACACTTGATGGAGTGAAATCTTTCATAGAAGAAGGAAGAATGGCAGATTACCAGGATCATTACTATCCTTCAGAGATGTCGGTGGATGCACAGATCCAGACATTTCTTATGAAAGGAGATGTGGATGCATTCTTAACAAAGTTTGATACAGACTGGAAGAGATATAACCGTGATATCATCCGCAAAGTGGAAGATTACGAGAAAGAGCATGCGGACGAAGATTAAGGAAGGGGAATTCAAGCATGGGAAAGAAATCAATGAGTGGAAGAAAAATGACCTTTCTTCTGATAACAATTCCGATCGTGGCACTGTTTTTCTGTTTTAATACATTGCCACTGATCAAAGGTGTGATTTACAGTTTTACGAATTTCAAAGGTTATGGAAGCTTTGACTGGGTAGGACTTAGAAATTATCAGGATCTTTTTACAGACGGCAGAGTCGGAGGTTCTTACCTGTTTACATTTAAACTTGCAATTGTAGCTACGATTGTGACAAATGTAATCAGTTTGATCCTTGCACTCGGACTGAATAGTAAGATTAAATTCAAGAGTGCGTTTCGTGGTGCCTACTTTATTCCAAATGTTCTCGGAGCGTTGGTTGTAGGATACATTTTCAATTACTTTTTTACATACATTCTTCCGGCTTTCGGAGAAATGCTTGGAAGCAAGACCCTTTCTTCCAGTATGCTGTCCAGTACAAAAATGGCATGGATCGCAGTTGTAATCGTGTGTGCATGGCAGTCGATCGCGATGAATACAATTATTTATATTTCTGGACTGCAGACAGTTCCGGAGGATGTTTACGAAGCAGGAGCGATTGACGGTGCAACAGGATGGAATAAGTTCAGACATCTGACATTCCCTCTCATTATTCCATTCTTTAGCATAAATATGGTACTCTGTGTGAAAAACTTCCTGATGGTATTTGATCAGATCATGGCGTTGACCAAAGGAGGTCCGGCACAGAGTACAGAATCCATTTCTTATCTGATTTATAACAATGGTATGAGTGGCGGTCAGTTTGGATTCCAGAGTGCAAACGCAGTGATATTCTTTATTGTTATTGTTGTAATCTCTGTATTACAGATGACAATCACAGGGAAAAAGGAGGAGCAGCTGTAATGGAAAAAATGAAAATAAAAGAACGAGTAAACTGGCCTGTAACGATTTTACTTTTACTTGGTCTGATCACGGTCGCTTTTCCACTGTATATGACAATCGTAATTGCACTGAAGAAGCCTTCTGAGATGACGAATAGTATCAGTGGAATCCTTTCCTTGCCAAGTCATTTGAGCTTTGATAATTTTGCTGAGGCAATGAGAGTGACAGATTTCTGGCATTCTCTCGGAAACAGTGTATTTATTACACTTGTAACAGTTGTCCTTTCAATTCTGATTCATTCACTGTTGGGGTATGCAATCGGAAGAAATAAGAAGAGTAAATTTTACAAATTCATTTATTTCTATGTTGTCAGCGGAATGTTTGTGCCATTTGCAATTCTGATGATGCCTGTTGTAAAACAGACGGCGCAGATGGGATTGGCAAATAGGGCAGGAGTTATTATTCTGTATGTTGTATTCTATATGCCGATGAATGTACTGCTTTATTCCGGATATCTTACAAATATCCCGTTGGCATTGGAAGAAGCAGCCTGTGTGGATGGTGCGAGTACATGGAAAACATATTGGAAGATTGTTTTCCCGATCATGAAACCAATGCATGCGACAGTTGCAGTTCTGACAGCACTTGGTACATGGAACGATGTTATGACACCACTTGTAATTATGTCAGGCTCAGGAAGCGGAAATACACTTCCACTGGCACAGCTAAACTTCCAGACACAGTTTGGAACAAACTATAATCTGGCATTTGCCTCCTATCTGTTGGCATTGCTTCCGATTCTGATCTTCTATCTGATCTGTCAGAAGCATATCCTTAACGGAGTTGTTAATGGAGCAGTGAAATAATAAAAAGTAAAAGATAGCGAAGCGAGAACAGACAGTAATGCAGATCTTGCTTCGCTAAAATAGAAATCAGGGGTATTTAGATATGGGAATTATATATTGCGAGAAAGACAGAATATTTACTTTACAGACAAAAAATACAACATATCAGATGCAGGTGGATCGTTATGGATTTTTGTTACATCTATATTACGGGAAGAAAACCGATGGATGTATGGACTATCTTCTGACATATTATGACAGGGGATTTTCGGGAAATCCATATGATGCAGGAGAAAATCGTACGTATTCAATGGATGCACTTCCACAGGAATTTCCTTGTTACGGGAACGGGGATTTCAGAAGTACAGCATTTGCAGTAGAAAATGCAGACGGAAGTATGAGCTGCGACCTTCGTTACAAGAGTCATACAATCTTTGATGGAAAATACAATCTGCAAGGACTTCCGGCAGTTTATGCAAGTGAAGAGGAATCACAGACACTGGAAATCTTAATGGAAGATCCGGTGACAGGAGTTAAGGTGGTGCTTCTTTATGGAGTGCTTCCTGCACAGGATATTATTACAAGAAGTGTGTGTGTGAAAAATGAAAGCAGTGGCAAAATCTATTTAAACAAAATTGAGTCAGCAAGTCTGGATTTCCTTTATGGAGATTATGAACTTCTGACATTTTATGGTAGACATGCGATGGAGCGAAATGTTCAGAGAGTTCCGGTTGTGCATGGAACACAGAAGATTGGAAGTGTCAGAGGAACCTCCAGTCATCAGTACAATCCAATGATGATTCTTGCAGAAAAAGAAACGACAGAAGATAAAGGAAATTGTTATGCAATGTCCTTTGTATACAGTGGATGTTTCCAGGGAGAAGTGTTGAAAGATCAGTTAAACCAGACAAGAATGATGCTGGGACTTCAGGAAGAAGCTTTTCGTTATCCATTGGAAACAGGAGAAATGTTCCAGGCTCCGGAAGTGATTTTATCCTATTCCTCAGAAGGAATGAATCGTTTATCTCAGAATCTGCATCATTGTATCAGACAACATATCTGCAGAGGCAAATATAAAGAAGAAATTCGTCCAATCTTGATCAATAGCTGGGAAGCAGCTTATTTCGATTTTACCGGAGATACAATCTATGAGCTTGCCAAAGCGGCAAAGGAAGTCAATATTGACATGCTAGTTATGGATGACGGCTGGTTTGGAAAACGTGATGATGATAATAGCGGACTGGGTGACTGGTTTGTGAATGAGAAGAAACTTGGTGGCACACTTGGAAATCTGATTAAGAGGATTAATGATCTGGGTGTGAAGTTTGGTATCTGGATCGAGCCGGAAATGGTTTCAGAAGACAGTGATCTTTATCGGAAACACCCGGACTGGGCATTGACGGTTCCGGGCAGAAATCCGGTCAGAAGCAGAAACCAGCTTGTATTGGATTTTTCAAGAAAAGAAGTTGTAGATGAAATTTATGATCAGATTTGCAAGGTGCTGGATCAGGGGAATATCGAATATGTAAAATGGGACATGAATCGAAGCCTGATGGATGTTTATTCTTCTGTAACAAGAGATCAGGGAAGAGTGTTACATGATTATGTATTGGGATTATATGATTTTCTGGAACGTCTTGTGCAGAGATATCCGAATCTGCTGATCGAAGGCTGCAGCGGTGGAGGTGGAAGATTTGATGCCGGTATGATGTATTACACTCCGCAGATCTGGTGTAGTGATAATACGGATGCAATTGACAGATTACGGATCCAGTATGGAACATCCTTTGGTTATCCGGTGTCAGTAGTAGGCTCACATGTATCAGCAGTGCCGAATCATCAGACGGGAAGAAAGACTCCACTTCATACAAGAGGTGTTGTTGCGATGTCCGGAACTTTTGGATACGAGCTGAATCTTATGAAACTTTCTGAAGAAGAAAAGCAGGAAATTCGAGAGCAGATCGCAGAATATAAGAGCTATGCGCCGATCATTCAGAATGGACTGTACTATCGTCTCTCAAATCCGACAACAGAAGAAATCTGTGCATGGGAGTTTGTGCATACAGATGAGAAAGAACAAAGTAAAGTTCTTTTAAATATAGTTATGCAGGTGATTCATGGAAATATGACAGTAAATTATGTAAAACTTCAAGGGCTTGAAGAAACAGCTGTATATCGAGAAGAAAAGAGTGGAAAAAGATACACCGGAGCTGCACTTATGTATGGCGGCATGCCGCTTCCGATAGAGCCGGGCGAATATCAGGCATATCAGTATTGTTTTGTGAAAGAGTAAAATAAATTGGTTGACGATGGAACAGAAAATGGTGAAGAATGTGAATAATACAGAAAAAATCTTTGCACAGCGTATGGAAAAACATCAGGATGAATTACGCTGGCTTTACATGGAGTTGTATGGAAATGATGCAATGTATGCAGAACTTTGTGAGCAGATGCATGATTACTACTTGAAGCGTAGCACAGAGTTGAAAAAAAGAGATATTAAGAAAGAAAAGAATCCTGACTGGTTTAAGGAAAAAGAAATGCTTGGCATGATGTTGTACGTTGACAACTTTGCCGGTAATCTGAAAGGTGTAGAAAAAAAGTTAGCTTATCTGAAAGAGTGTAATGTAAATTGTATTCATCTTATGCCTTTTCTGGATACTCCGAAAGGAAAATCAGACGGTGGATATGCAGTGGCAGATTTTCGGAAAGTAAGACCGGATCTCGGTACAATGAAAGATCTTGCCAGATTGACAGAAAAATGTCATGAAAATGGTATCAATGTATGCATGGATTTCGTGATGAATCATACTTCTGAGGAACATGAGTGGGCAAAACGTGCCAGAGCAGGTGAAGGAGAGTACATGAGCCGTTATTTCTTCTATGATAACGGTGATATTCCGGCAAGATATGAAGAAACCGTTCCACAGGTCTTTCCTACAACAGCACCTGGAAACTTTACATGGCTTCCGGAAATCGGACATTATGTGCTTACGACGTTTTATCCATATCAGTGGGATTTGAATTATCGTAATCCAAGAGTATTTAATGAGATGATGTATAACTTCCTTTTTCTTGCGAATCAGGGAATGGATATTATCCGTATCGATGCAGTTCCTTATATCTGGAAAGAACTTGGAACAAGCTGTCGTAATCTGAAAGAAGTACATACAATTGTAAGAATGATGCGTATGATTGCGGAAATTGTCTGCCCAAGCGTGATACTTCTTGGCGAAGTGGTTATGGAGCCGGAAAAGGTGGTGCCGTACTTTGGTACAGTTGAAAAACCGGAATGTCATATGCTCTATAATGTGACAACAATGGCGACGACCTGGAATAGTATTGCGACAAGAGACATCCGGCTTTTGAAGAAACAGATGGATATAGTTAGCCGTCTGCCAAAGCAATATACATTTTTGAATTACCTTCGTTGTCACGATGATATCGGGTGGGGGCTTGATTTTGATACAATGAAACAATGGGGAATGGAAGAGCTTTCCCACAAGCGTTACCTCAATGATTATTTTACAGGAAAGATAGCAGACAGCATCAGCCGTGGAGAGCTATATAACGATGATCCTGTAACTCAAGATGCACGATTTTGTGGAACAACAGCATCCATGTGTGGAATTGAAGCAGCAGGATTTGAAGGAAATGCAGAAAAAATGCAGACGGCAATTCAAGAAGATCTCATGCTCCACGCTTACATGTTGACACAGTCAGGAATCCCGATGCTTTACAGCGGGGATGAGTTAGGACAGGTGAATGATTATAGCTATAAAGAAGATGCTGAAAAAGTATCTGATTCACGGTATCTCCACCGAGGAATATTTCAGTGGATACTTGCGGATAAGAGGAAAGATCTTTCTACTGTACAGGGACAATTATTTCAGATGTTGAACCGATTGGAACAGATCCGAAGACAGGAAAATGTCTTTTCCCAGGAAGCGGAAGTATATACTTATGATGTTCACAATGATAGTATTTTAGGAATCCTTAGAGAGTATAAGGGAGAACGATTTATTGCACTGTTTAATTTCAGCGAAAATGAACAGACTGCGTGGATGCAGGAGGAAGGCATTTTTAGAAATTTGGTGAATGGTGAAATTGTAGAAGTGAAAGATCCAGTTTTGAAAGGCTATGAATTTGTTTGGATGAAATATAAAGCATAAAACAAAATGTAAAATATAGATAAATAGATTGAAATACTGAAAGAAGAATTGTATAATTTTACCTATAACAACAAAGGAGGATCTTTGAAATGGATCGTTTGAAAGGTAAAGTAGCTATTATTACAGGAGGTAACTCAGGAGTTGGAGAAGCAACAGCAAAGATGTTCGCAAAAGAGGGCGCAACTGTTGCTATCACAGCGAGAAGAGAGGCTGCACTGGAGAAAGTAGCAGAAGAAATTAAGGCAGCAGGAGGAGAAGTTTTCGCTGTTTCAACAGATATCTCAAAGAAGGGAGATCCGGAGCGACTGATGGATCTCGTGATCGAGAAATATGGCAAGGTAGACATTCTTGTGAATAATGCAGGAATTCTTGAGGAAGGACTGAAACCAATCGATCGATTCTCGGACGAAGATCTTGATCGTATCATAGAGACGAACGAAAAAGGAACTATGCGTTGCATGCGTGCTGCATCACAGAAGATGCAGGCAGGAGCATCTATCGTAAATGTTGCTTCTATCGCTGGAGTGAAAGGATGTGGCGGAGCTGCTTATGTAGCATCTAAAGCAGCAATCGTAGGAGTGACAAAGCATACAGCACTTCGTTTCCAGGCAACAGGAATCCGTTGTAATGCAATCTGCCCGGGAAATATCATTACACCAATGACATCAGGAACAAATCCGGCATCACTTGACCCGGATATGATCGGTGCAATGTCAACACACAGTAATCTTAGAACACCATCTTGTACAGCAGAAGATGTAGCAAATGTAATCCTGTTCTTTGCAAGCGATGAATCAAAGGCGATTACAGGACAGGCAATCGTAACAGATTTCGGAGCTATGCTGTAAGGAAAATAAGATAGCAACTATTTAAAAAGGACAGAAAGGTTAACAAAGCGAAACCTTTCTGTCCTTCTTTGTATATAAATAAAAAAGAATGTTGCAAAATGAAACATAAAAGCGTATACTAAAAGAAAAAAGCGGTGATTCTATGAAAACAAAATTTAACGAGTATTTGACAAAATTACGTAAATCCCGGGTCTACACTCAGGCGCAGATGGCAGAAAAACTGGGGATTTCCAGATCGACTTATACCAATTATGAGAATGGAAACCGGACACCGGACTTTGAAGTACTGGAACGAATAAGTGAGGTGTTAGCCTGTTCCTTAGATGAATTATTTGGAAGAAAACCAACTTATGTTGCAAGTTGTGACGTGGTAAAGGAAGATAGCATGCTGTACAATGTATCTGGGATACAAGAGGAAAAACCTAAACTTGCAATAGGAGTACAGGACTTTCGTGATTTGCGTGAAAAACAAGCCTATTATGTGGACAAAACACAGTTTATTGAACAGTTTTTAGAATCCTGGTATCAGATTACATTAATTACAAGACCGAGAAGATTCGGTAAGACACTTAATATGTCAATGTTGGCAGAATTTCTTGATTGCACAAAAGATTCCTCCGATTTATTTTGTGGAACAAAGATTACAAAATCTGTCCACTACAAGGAGCTCAATCGATATCCTGTTGTATTTTTGTCTTTCCTTAACGTGAAAGCGGGGGATGCAGAATCTTTGTGTTATGCATTGAAAGATACTGTACGTGCGGAGTATGAGCGCTTTTATCAGATGGTTAATGATGGAAGACTGTCAGAATTCCAGGTGAAAGAATTCAATATGATTTATAATAGTTTATGTCGGGAAAGCATCGGAAAGGAAATAGAAAATCATGTAATTCGTTCAATTGCTGTTCTTTGTCAGGCACTGAGTACGTATTATGGAGAAAAAGTATTTTTGCTGTTAGATGAATATGATACTCCGTTTATGTCTGCAAATTCCGAAGGATATTATGATGAAGTAAGAGCCATGTTGAATCGTTTTCTGGCAACGTCCCTGAAAGGCAACGATTATCTTCAAAAGGCAATTCTGACAGGAATTCAGAGAATTGCGAAGGAAAATATATTTTCGGGTCTTAATAATTTAGTTGTCTGCACAGTGCAGGACGAAGATTATGATGACTGTTTTGGTTTTACAGAGCAAGAAGTAAAAGAGCTGCTTGCTTATTGTAAAGCAGAATTTTCAGATGAGCTGAAAAAGATGTACGATGGATATCATTTTGGCAGTACAGATGTATATAATCCATGGTCAATATCGTGTTATGCGGCAAGAAGAAGGATGGATTCTTATTGGGTTAATACAAGCGAGAACAGTATTTTACGTAATGCACTTGAAGTACAGGGAAGGTCTTTTGAGAAAGAATATGAGGCCTTGGTCACAGAAGGTGAAGTAGAAGTGACAGTAGATTTTTCAATGGCTTATTATGAAAAAATGGACGAAGCAAATCTATGGGGACTTCTTGTAAATGCCGGAATTGTAACAATTACAAAAGAAATCGAAGAGGACTATTACCGACTTCGGGTTCCTAATCTGGAAGTGTGGAAAGTATTCAAAGAATTAACAGCATGTCATCTGAAAATCGATGAGAGACATATGGAGAAGATGTTAAATGCTCTTAAAAGAAAGGATATGGAACGTTTTGCAGAAGAGTATCAGAGAGTTCTTTTGGAATTGCCATCTTATCATGACCTGAAAGATGAGAATAGTTACCATATGATGACGCTTGGAATGTGTGCATTTCTTAGAAAGGATTATGATATCAAAAGCAATCGGGAAACCGGAGAAGGCAGAAGTGATATCTGTCTTTATGCAAAACATGACAGATATCCAAATTTAATTTTGGAATTCAAGTATACCAAAGATGAAAAAGACGATTTAGAAAAGCTTGCAGAAAAGGCACTGGAACAGATAAAAGAAAAACAATATGATGCAGAGATGACCGGAGAAGTGTGTTATGTTGGACTGGCACATTATGGGAAAAGATCTTGTATCAGATGGAGAAAAAACGGTTGACATCTATCAGACAAGCTTTTATACTAATCATGTGAAGAAAACACGGGGAGCTTGTGTACCAGGCTGAGAGGAAGTTGAGAACTTCGACCCATAACCTGATTTGGATAATGCCAACGTAGGAATGTATAAAGCAGTACTTTAGAGAGATACATTTGTTGGTATCTCTCTTTCTTTATAATCAGGAAAAATTGAAAATTAAATATTGGAGTAAGTTGAGATTGAGCGAGAGTTCATGAAGGGGTGCACCACCACGGGTACATTTCTTTCATGAACTCTTTTTTCAATTATCCGGAAAGGAGGAATTATGATTACAGTAAATGGAAAGCAGATCCGGCTGACATCTGAAATGAGTGTTGCGGATTATCTGGAACAGAACAATTACAAGGTCAATAGAATCGCGGTTGAAATGAATGAAGAAATTCTTCCGAAATACAGCTATTCAGAGACAATGCTCAAAGACGGTGACCGTCTGGAGGTTGTGACATTTGTAGGAGGAGGCTGATATCAGATGGCATCAGAAAGAATATTAAGCAAAGAAGAAATCGAAACAGCGCTGAATGAACGCCATTCGCCGGAAAAACAGAAGCTTTTATCAGCCGGTCAGGTGACGATTGCCGGACTTGGTGGACTGGGTTCTAATGTAGCGTATTCACTTGCACGAATTGGAGTAGGACATCTGCATCTGATCGATTTTGATGTAGTGGATATTACAAATTTGAACCGGCAGCAGTATTTCATGGAGCATATCGGAATGTATAAGACCGATGCGCTAAAGTCACTGCTTTTAAAGATTAATCCATATCTGGATATTCGTACAGATTGTGTGAAGGTGACAGAAGAGAATTTGAAAGAACTGTTTGCGGATGCTCAGATTGTCTGTGAAGCATTTGATAATCCGGTAGCAAAAGCAATGCTGGTGAATGGAATTCTGGAGCATTTTCCGGAGAAGAAGCTTGTGTCTGCAACAGGTATGGCAGGCTATGAAAGCAGCAATATAATCAGTACTAAGAGAATGATGAAGAACTTTTATTTATGTGGAGATCGTGTGACAGAGCCGACTTATGGGAATGGATTAATGGCTCCACGAGTTGCAATCTGTGCAGGGCATGAAGCAAATATGATCACGCGTTTGCTTCTTGGAGAAGAGGATGTATAGAAAGACATCTAAATGAATAAAAAAGAAAGAAGGATTTAAGTTATGAATCAGAAAGATACATTTACACTAGGTGGAAAAGAATTTAGTTCACGTTTTATTCTTGGATCAGGAAAATTTTCACTTGATCTTGTAAAAGCATGTGTAGAAAAAGCAGGAGCGCAGATCATTACACTTGCGCTTCGCCGTGCGAATGAAGGAGGACTTGCGAATATTTTGGATTATATTCCGGAAAATGTAACACTTCTTCCGAATACGTCAGGAGCAAGAAATGCAGAGGAAGCAGTCCGTATTGCAAGACTTTCCAGAGAAGTTGGTTGTGGTAATTTCGTAAAAATCGAAGTTGTCAGAGACTCAAAATATCTTCTGCCGGACAACTATGAGACAATCAAGGCAACAGAAATTCTTGCAAAAGAAGGCTTTATAGTTATGCCATATATGTACCCGGATCTGAATGCGGCAAGAGATCTGGTGAATGCAGGGGCTGCCTGTGTAATGCCACTTGGAGCACCAATTGGTTCTAACAAAGGACTTTGTACAAAAGACTTCATTCAGATTTTGATTGATGAGATTGATCTGCCGATTATTGTAGATGCAGGAATTGGACGTCCATCCCAGGCATGTGAGGCAATGGAAATGGGAGCGGCAGCTGTTATGGCGAATACAGCAATCGCAACAGCAGGAAATGTCGAGGAGATGGCTGAGGCATTCAAGAAAGCAATTGAAGCAGGAAGAAGTGCTTATCTTTCAGGACTCGGGAGAACGATTGAACGTGGTGCAAGTGCATCTTCACCATTAACAGGATTTCTGGAAGACTAGGAGGCAGTTAAGATGAATGATACACATGTTAATGAAAGTATTTTAAGTGAAGAAATACTGGAAGATCAGAAGAAAAACAGAATCGATCATATGACGTATCTTCCGGGAATGGAGGATATCGGTTCAGAAATCATGGATCAGGTGATTGAGGCAATGGAAGCCTATGATTATAGTAAATATACGGCAGCAGATGTGAAAAATGCACTTGCACATTCGGAACGTACCCCGGAGGATTTCCGTGCACTGTTATCACCGGCAGCCCTTCCGCTTTTGGAAGAGATTGCCCAGGCAGCTCAGAAGGAGACAAGAAAACATTTTGGAAACAGTGTTTATATGTTCACACCGATTTATATTGCAAACTATTGTGAAAACTATTGTATTTATTGTGGATTTAACTGTCACAATAAGATCAACCGCGCACAGCTGAATGCGGAAGAGATTGAGAAAGAAATGGCAGCAATCGCAGAGACGGGATTACAGGAAATCCTGATCCTGACAGGGGAAAGCCGCAATAAATCTACAGTAGAGTATATTGGAGAGGCGTGCAAGATTGCAAGAAAGTATTTCAAAGTGATCGGTCTGGAAATCTATCCGGTCAATTCAGATGAATATGCGTATCTGCATGAATGTGGAGCTGATTATGTAACCGTATTCCAGGAAACATATAATTCAGATAAGTACGAGACACTTCATCTGGCAGGTCATAAAAGAATTTTCCCATACCGTGTCAATGCACAGGAAAGAGCAGTGAAAGGTGGTATGCGAGGAGTTGGGTTTGGTGCGCTTTTAGGACTGGATGATTTTAGAAAAGATGCTTTTGCAACAGGCTATCATGCATATCTGTTACAGAGAAAATATCCACATGCAGAAATTGCATTTTCCTGCCCAAGACTTCGCCCGATCATCAATAATGACAGAATTAATCCAATGGATGTTCATGAGCCGCAGCTTCTGCAGGTTGTCTGTGCATATCGCTTGTTTATGCCATTTGCAAGTATCACAGTTTCAACAAGGGAGTGTGCGCGTGTCAGAGACAATCTGGTGAGTATTGCAGCAACCAAGATTTCAGCAGGAGTCAGCACTGGAATCGGAAGTCATGTGGATGATATCGAAGATAAGGGAGATGATCAGTTCGAGATTTCAGATGAGCGTTCTGTAGATGAAGTTTATGATGCTTTGTTGAAAAATAATCTCCAGCCGGTTATGAGTGATTACATTTATGTGTAAGATAAAATACGATTTATCGGAGACGGGCTTGAAAGTGATAGCTGTCAGTAACAGAAAACTTTGTGAGAGACCATTTTTGAAGCAGATTGAACGGGTTTGTCAGATGAAACCGCAGGCGATTATTTTGCGGGAAAAAGATCTGTCAGAAGAGGAATATCGGATTCTGTCAGAAGAAGTTCTGTCTGTTTGCAAGAAGTATGAGATTCCGTGTGTTTTGCATAAGTTCTGGAAAACAGCATTGGAACTGGAATGTACATCCGTACATCTGCCATTGCCGGAATTAAGGAAACTTCCGGAAGATGTGAAAGAACAATTTCAAAGAATCGGTACTTCCGTTCATTCAGTGGAAGATGCAAAGGAAGCAGAAAGACTTGGTGTGTCTTACATAACAGCAGGACATATTTATGTTACAGATTGCAAGAAAGGCCTGGCACCGAGAGGGCTTGGATTCTTAAAAGATGTCTGCAGTACGGTGAATGTTCCTGTATATGCGATCGGTGGAATCAAGTTTGACAAGAAACAGTGGGAAGAATTAAAACAAAAAGGCGCTTCCGGTGGATGTATTATGTCTGGAATGATGGAGTTGTAAACCGTGAGATACAACGAAATAGAATTGACGGAGAAATATAAATTAACTTGACCTTAACCGGACTTTACGTAGTATAATAAATGCACTTGATTACGAGAATTTAAGAAATTGTGATTGAGTGCATTTTTTGTATGAAAAGAATTACGATTGATAGAAAAAATCAGAACAGTAACAAGACAGGAGAAAAAATGCAGGAAGAATTACATAATAAATTAGCAGATTTAAAAGAGTACATAAAAGAACTGGACAGTGTTGCGATTGCATTTTCCAGTGGGGTTGATTCTACATTTTTATTAAAGGTGGCACATGAGGTATTGGGAGATAATGTGATGGCGATCACAGTACAATCCGGTTCCTTCCCAAAGAGAGAGTTGAATGAGGCAATTGCATTTTGCAAAAAAGAAGGTATCCGTCATAAGGTCTGTCAGGTGGATGAAATGAAGATTGAAGGATTTTCTCAGAACCCACCGAACAGATGTTATTTATGCAAGCATGCACTGTTTGAAAAGATTGGAGCAATTGCAGAGAAAAATGAAATTGCTTATGTTGCAGAAGGTTCTAATATGGATGATCTTGGCGATTACAGACCGGGGCTTCAGGCTGTGGCAGAATTAGGAGTAAAAAGTCCACTGCGCGAAGCAGGACTTACAAAAGCGGAGATTCGTGAATTGTCAAAAGAAATGGGACTTTTAACCTGGGAAAAGCCATCTTTTGCCTGTCTGGCTTCAAGATTTGTATACGGAGAAACAATCAGCAAAGAGAAGTTGATCATGGTGGAAAACGCAGAACAGTTATTGCTTGAACATGGCTTCCGGCAATTTCGTGTCCGTATGCATGGAAGGATGGCGAGGATCGAAGTAATGCCGGAAGAGTTTTTGAAGTTGCTTCAGGAAGAAGTCCGTGAGGATATTGTAAAACAATTTAAGCAGTTCGGATTCACTTATGTTACAATGGATCTAACAGGGTACAGAATGGGAAGTATGAATGAAACCCTGGATAAGAAGAATTAGAATGAGGCGAAAAAGATGGAACAAAAGGAAATGATAGATCTTTTAAGACAGGTAGCATCCGGAACAATGGATGTAGAACAGGCAGCTTTGAAGTTAAAAGAAGAGCCTTTTGAAGATCTTGGTTTTGCCAAGATTGACCATCACAGAGCCATGCGCCAGGGTGTGGCAGAAGTGATTTATGGAGAAGGAAAGACACCGGAACAGATTTTCCGGATTGCAGAAGCAATGAAGGAAAAGGGACAGAAAGCAGTCCTGATCACAAGAATGAATAAAGAGTCAGCGATTTACGTGGGAGAACGCCTGGAACTTCAATATGACGAAGTCAGCCGGATTGGGTTTATAGGTGAAGATCCAATAAAGGATGGAGATGGGAAAATAGTTGTGGCAACAGGCGGGACAAGCGATATCCCTGTTGCAGAAGAGGCTGCAAGAACAGCAGAGACACTTGGAAATGAAGTGATTCGTTTATATGATGTAGGCGTCGCAGGAGTACATCGTCTGCTTGGACATCTCGACGAATTAATGGAAGCTCGTGTCATTATTGCTGTAGCCGGAATGGAAGGAGCACTCGCTAGTGTGATTGGAGGACTGGTGGATTGCCCGGTGATCGCAGTTCCGACAAGTGTTGGATATGGAGCATCTTTCGGTGGCGTATCAGCGCTTCTTTCTATGTTGAATTCTTGTGCAAGCGGAGTGAGTGTTGTAAATATCGATAATGGATTTGGCGCGGGATTTCTTGCAAGCCGGATCAATCACATAGAGAGGAGAACGAAGGAATGAGGACATTATATTTAGACTGTGGGATGGGGGCAGCAGGGGATATGCTGACGGCTTCGTTATTGCAGTTGTTTTCAGAACCTGTAAAACAGGTGAAAAAGTTGAATGATCTGAAAATCCCAGGGGTAAAATATCAGTTGGTGGCGTGTACAAGAGGTGGAATCAGAGGATATCAGGTACGCGTGTTTGTAAAAGGACAGGAAGAAGAGAATCTTCATACGCAGACAGAAGAGCATGTAGGACATAAATCAGAAGAAACAGAGAAGCATACACAGGAACACGGACATCATTCGATGTCTCAGATTGTTCGTCTGATCAATCGGTTAGAAATTGAAGATCAGGTAAAACAGGATGCAGTTGCGGTCTATAAATTGATTGCAAAGGCGGAAGGAAAGGTGCATGGCCAGCGCATGGATGAAATCCATTTCCATGAGGTTGGGACGATGGATGCAGTGGCGGATGTTGTGGCTGTCTGCTATTTGCTGAATGAACTTCAGGTGGATCAGATTCTAGCATCACCGGTTCGTGTCGGGTATGGTCAGGTGAAATGTGCACATGGAATCCTTCCGGTGCCGGCACCGGCAACAGCGTATCTGATGAAAGAAATTCCAATGTATGCAGGAAATCTGGAGGGAGAATTCTGTACACCGACAGGAGCTGCACTTCTGAAGCATTTTGTTAAAAAGTATGAACAGATGCCGGTTCTGCAGATGGAAGAAATCGGTTATGGTTTTGGGAAAAGAGAGTATGAAAGACTGAACTGTGTTCGTGCAATCCTTGGAGAAACGCAAGATAAGGTGGAAGAAGAAATACTGGAACTGTGCTGTAATCTGGATGATATGACTTCGGAGGAAATCGGGTATGCGACAGAGCTTCTGATCAAAGAAGGCGCATTGGATGTTTACACATCCTCCATTCAGATGAAGAAAAACCGGCCGGGGATTCTGCTTACATGTATGTGCAGGGCAGAACAGAAAGAGTATTTCCTACAGTTGATATTCAAACACACCTCAACGCTTGGTGTCAGAGAGTATTTTTGTAGAAGATATGGACTTAAGCGGAAAATAGACGAAGTGCAGACAGAATATGGAACTGTTCATGTGAAGAGAGCATCCGGATATGGAGCAGTGAAGGAAAAACTTGAGTATGATGATGTTTCCAAAATTGCAGAAGAACATAGCTGGTCTATAGCAGAGGCAAGAAATAGAATCTATGGAAAATTATAATTTTAATATACAGGAAGAATTGAAAAAGCTTCCGGGGAGACCTGGAGTTTATCTGATGCATGATGAGACGGATCAGATTATCTATGTCGGAAAAGCAATCAGCCTGAAAAACCGTGTGCGACAGTATTTTCAGAGCAGTAGGAATAAAGGGGTTAAGATCGAACAGATGGTAACACATATCCGCCGCTTTGAATATATAGTGACCGATTCAGAACTGGAGGCACTTGTTCTGGAATGTAATTTAATCAAGGAACATCGGCCAAAATATAATACGATGCTGATGGATGACAAGGCCTATCCATTCATCAAGGTGACAACAGGAGAGGCATACCCTCGCATTATGCTGGCACGACAGATGAAGAAAGATAAGGCACGTTATTTCGGCCCTTATACAAGTTCACAGGCGGTGCGGGACACAATTGATCTGATCCATAAGCTGTATCATATAAGAAGCTGTAATCGTTCACTTCCAAAAGACATTGGAAAAGAGCGTCCGTGTCTGAATTATCATATCAAGCAGTGTGAGGCACCGTGCCAGGGATATATTTCCCAGGAAGAATACCGGAAATCCATTGATGAGGTGATTCGGTTTTTGAATGGAAATTTTGATATAATTTTAAAAGATCTGGAAGATAAGATGATGGCCGCTTCGGAGGCACTGGAATTTGAGAAAGCAATCGAATATAGAGAGTTATTAAATAGTGTGAAAAAGGTGGCTCAGAAACAGAAGATTACAGATTCCAGTGGGGAAGACAGAGATGTCATGGCAGTTGCATGCCAGGACGAAGATGCAGTGGTACAGGTCTTTTTTATCCGTGGCGGAAGATTGATCGGGAGAGACCATTTCTATCTGAGAATCAGCGAAGAGGATAAAAAATCTGAAATTCTTAACAGCTTTATCAAACAGTATTATGCAGGAACCCCTTTTCTTCCAGGTGAGCTGATGCTGCCGGAAGAAATCGAAGAGCAGGAACTTCTTGAATCCTGGCTGAGCGCGAAGAAGGGGCAGAAAGTAACAATCCGTGTGCCGAAGAAAGGTACAAAAGAAAAGCTGGTAGAACTGGCGGAAGAGAATGCGAGGATGGTTCTTTCGAAAGATAAAGAGCGTTTAAAAAGAGAAGAAGGACGCACGATCGGTGCTGTGAAGGAGATAACATCTTTACTGGGACTGGAACAGATCATCCGCATGGAAGCATATGATATTTCGAATACAAATGGTTTCGAATCGGTAGGTTCTATGGTTGTCTATGAGAAAGGAAAACCAAAACGGAATGATTACAGGAAGTTCAAAATCAAGAGTGTGAAAGGACCGGATGATTATGCGAGCATGAGAGAAGTTCTTACGCGCCGTTTTACACATGGGTTAAAAGAACGTGAGGAGAATGTGGAAGCTGGAAAATTCACAACATTTCCGGATTTGATCTTGATGGATGGAGGCCGTGGTCAGGTAAATATTGCGCTGCAGGTACTTGATGAATTGAAACTCAACATTCCGGTATGTGGTATGGTAAAAGATGACAATCATAGAACAAGAGGATTATACTACAATAATATGGAAATCCCGATTGACCGCAATTCAGAAGCATTTAAATTGATCACAAGAATTCAGGATGAAGCCCATCGGTTTGCAATCGAGTTCCACAGGCAGCTGCGTGGCAAAGGGCAGGTACATTCCGTTTTGGATGATATTGAAGGAATCGGTCCGGCCAGAAGAAAGGCATTGATGCGGCATTATCTGAGCCTGGATGCAATCCGGAGCGCAACAGTAGAAGAACTGGCGCAGCTCCCGTCAATGAATGAGAAGGCAGCAGAATCAGTTTATCAATTCTTTCATGATTAAGGGTTTTATCGAAAAGAAAATCATGATATACTTATGTACAGGCGATGGGACATGTAGGGAAATGTTGGATTTATGCAAGCAGTAAATATCATAGATCTCTTGAACTTATCAAGGCAGCATGTCTGAAACGAAAAGAGATACAGGAAAAGGAGATTGCAAGATGAGTGGTGTGAAATTAACCGATATCGTTGAAAAGATGAATCTGAAAAATCTCACTCCGGAAGTAGATATCACAGAACGTGAAGTTCTTGTTCCGGATGTGAACAGACCAGCACTTCAACTGGCAGGATTTTTCGATCATTTTGATCTGAATCGTGTACAGATTATAGGGAATGTAGAGTGTGCCTATCTGGAGACTTTGACAGAAGAAAGACGATTGGAGATCTATCAGAAGCTTCTGGAACATAAAGTACCATGTATTATTTTCAGTAATGAACTTCAGCCGGATGAAAGTTTTCTGGAACTTGCGGAGAAGAATGATATTCCGGTATTCGGTACATGTAAGAAGACATCATCCTTTATGGGAGAACTGATCCGTTGGCTGAATGTAAAACTTGCTCCGTGCATTTCCATTCATGGAGTGCTTGTTGACGTATATGGTGTCGGAGTTCTGATCATGGGAGAAAGTGGAATCGGTAAGAGTGAAGCAGCACTTGAATTGATCAAGCGTGGACATCGTCTCGTGACGGATGATGTGGTTGAAATCCGTAAAGTCAGTGATGAGACATTAGTTGGTTCTGCACCGGATATCACAAGACATTTTATCGAGTTGCGTGGTATCGGAATCGTGGATGTAAAGTCCATGTTCGGTGTGCAGAGCGTAAGAGAAACTCAGAATATCGATCTGGTCATTACGCTGGAAGACTGGAGCAGAGAGAAAGAGTATGACAGACTTGGTCTGGAAGAGGAATATACAGAGTTCCTTGGCAACAGAGTTGTCTGCCATAATATTCCGATCCGTCCGGGACGTAATCTGGCGATCATCGTAGAATCTGCTGCGGTTAACCACAGACAGAAACAGATGGGATATAATGCGGCACAGGAACTGTACAAACGTGTGCAGGAGAATCTGGCAAAGAGAAGAAAATAAAACGGGAAAAAAGAGCATGCGGTACAAATCTGTTACAGAGTACCGCATGCTCATGTGAAATATAAAAAGAAACGGAGATAGAGTTATGAAATATTGTTTTGGTGTTGATATCGGGGGAACAACGGTTAAACTTGGTCTGTTCAGTGAGGCAGGAGCCATTGTGGAGAAATGGGAGATCGTGACAAGAACTGAAGATGAAGGATCAGCAATTCTTCCGGATATTGCAGAGGCGATCAATGGTAAATTAGAGCAGCATGGCATTGAGAAAGAACAGGTTCTTGGAATTGGTGTCGGTGTGCCGGCTCCTGTTACGGTAGATGGAATCGTTAACGGTTCTGCAAATCTTGGCTGGAAATATAAGAATGCGAAGAAAGAGCTGGAAGAACTGACAGGACTGACAGCAGAATTTGGAAATGATGCGAATGTTGCCGCACTTGGCGAGATGTGGAAAGGCGGCGGTGTTGGTTACCGCAATATGATCATGGTCACACTTGGAACAGGTGTTGGCGGTGGCATTATCATCAATGGAAAGATCCTGATAGGAGAGAACGGAGCAGGTGGAGAGATTGGTCATATGTGTGTGAATTTGGAAGAGACAGATACTTGTGGATGTGGCAGACACGGATGTCTGGAGCAGTATGCATCAGCAACAGGTATCTCACGTCTTGCTAGAAAGAAGATGGAGCATGAGACACGTGCAACAATTCTGACAAAAGAAGACCTTTCTGCAAAAGCTGTTTTCGATGCAGTGAAGGAAGGGGATGAAGTTGCGATAGAGGTTGCGACAGAAATGGGAAATTACTTAGGACATGCAATGGCAGATATGGCAGCAGTACTGGATCCGGCTGTATTTGTAATTGGCGGTGGAGTGTCCAAAGCAGGAGAAGTTCTGCTTTCATTTATTGAAAAACCGTTTATGGAGAAAGCGTTCTTTGCAAATAAGAATGTGAAGTTTAAGCTCGCTACGCTTGGAAATGATGCAGGAATCTGTGGAGCGGCTAAGCTGGTACTTGAGGATTGATGCGAGAATATTAAGTATTAAAGCAGTTATATAAAATAAAAAAAGAAAGAGGAGATTTTACAGGAACTATTGATATCTGTGAAATCTCCTCTTTTTCTTAAAAAAATCTTTGAAACCCAGTTAAAACAAAGAAAAACAGAATCTTTACAATCTTTAAAACAAAGATTATGTGTCAAAATGCACAAAAAATTGAGTCTTTGATAACGAAAAAACAAGAAAAGTAAAGAAGTAAACTGTAAAAAACGACAAAAAATCTTTGAAACAAAGAAAAAGATTGACGAAAACGCAGAATAGACGTAAAATAAAGACAGATCAAGAAAAACAGTTTCCGGCCGGAACTACTTTAAAGCGACGATATCGCAGAAACAAGTATCTGAGATCAAAGCAGAAAAGGAGAACATGAATTATGAAAATGAAAGCAATCGCAAGATTCGGAAAAGAATTTGGAAGTTACAGAATGGTAGAAGTACCTTATCCAACATGTGGACCAGAGGATATTATTCTTGAAATCAAAGCAGCTGCAATCTGTGGAGCAGATATGAAACACTGGAGAGTTGATAATGGTTCAGATGAATTCAACTCAATTCGTGGACATGAGTTTGCCGGAGAGATCGTACAGGTAGGCGAGAAAGTAAAAGACTGGAAAGTCGGACAGAGAGTTGTATCTGATAACAGCGCACATGTTTGTGGCGTTTGCCCGGCTTGTGAGCAGGGAGATTTCCTTTGCTGTGAAGAAAAAGTAAACCTTGGACTTGATAACAATACATGGGGCGGTGGATTTGCTAAATATTGTAAGATTCCTGGAGAAATCCTTAGAATCCACAAACATGCAATCTGGGAGATTCCGGAAAATGTTAAATACGAAGAAGCAGCAGTGCTCGATCCGATCTGTAACGCATACAAAGCAGTTGCACAGCAGAGCCACCTTCTTCCAGGACAGGATTGTGTAGTATTCGGAACAGGACCGCTTGGACTTTTCTCAGTACAGATCGCAAAACTGATGGGAGCAGTTAACATTGTTATGGTAGGCCTTGATGAAGATGTTCCGGTTCGTTTCCCGGTTGCCAAAGAACTTGGAGCAACACATTGTGTAAACGGATCAAAAGAAGATGTTGTTAAGAGATGTACAGAAATCTGTGGAAGAGACAATCTTGGACTTGTTGTTGAATGTTCCGGAGCGAACATTGCTCTGAAACAGGCAATCGAAATGCTTCGTCCAAATGGTGAGATCGTTCGTGTAGGAATGGGATTCAAACCTCTTGAGTTCTCTATCAATGATATTACATCCTGGAATAAGAGCATCATCGGACATATGGCATATGATTCTACTTCCTGGAGAAATGCAATCCGTCTTCTTGAATCCGGACAGATCAAGGTACAGCCATTGATCACACACAGACTTGGACTTTCCGAGTACGAAAAAGGATTTGATGCAATGGCAGCAAAAGAGGCAATTAAAGTTATCTTTACATATGATTTTGATGACATCAAGGATTAATACAAGCTACTGAAAAATTGATATTTGATCTTAAGAGATAAATCTATTTGATAAATAGATAAAGTGGAGAAGAAAAATGGAAAAGGAAAAGAAATTATTACTGGCACCTTCCATGGGATGCTGTGATCTGTATGATTTTGAACATCAGGTGAGGTTTATCGACGAACATGCCGACTTCCTCCATATTGACATAAAAGACGGTAATTATGTCAAAACTTTCGGTGTAGGCCCTGACTTTATGACGGTTTTGAAAAAAGTGGTCAAAAAGCCGATGGACGCACACCTGATGGTGAAGCATCCACAGGATTACATAGAGGCATGTGCAGAGGCTGGTGCTGCATACATTACACCCCATACAGATTGCATTGAGAGTGATGCATTTGTAACAATTAATAAGATTATTTCACTTGGCTGCAAAGCTGGAATTGCATTGAATCCGGCTGCTCCGCTGGAAGGAATCAGACATTATCTTCCATTATTATCTAAAGTAACAATCATGATCGTGGATGCAGGATATGCAGGACAGAAAGTCATCACGCAGATGTATGATAAGATTCGTACATTAGTACAGTGGAGAGAAGAAATGGGACTTGACTTCCTCATTGAGGCAGATGGATCAATGAACGCAGGAGTATATGCTCCACTTTATGAAGCAGGCGCTGATATGGTTGTTTTAGGACCACCGGCACTTTGGAATAAAGATCCGGAGATCAGCAAAGCATGGGAAATCATGGAAAAGGAAGTTAAAGAAGAACTTTCTGGAAAATAAAATAGCCCTCCGAATCCCGGGGTGCACTTCTAAAAACGGCAGCCCGGGATTTTAAAAAGAATGAGAAGAAAGGGAAATAACAATGGAAAATAAAAGTGCAAATATAGGTGCAAGACTTGATCGACTGCCAAATTCAGGGTGGCATGTAAAAATGTGGCTGATTTCAGCTTTCGCACTGCTTGTATGCTGGTCAAACGGTATCGGTGGAGCAGTTCAGAATATTTTATTAAATGAGATTCACTGGTTAGAGCCGGGAACAACACTTCTGGCTATGTGGGGAACAACTTACACAGCAGGACAGTTGTTCGGAGCACTTGTAGGTGGACCGATCGGTGACAAAATTGGTCGTAAGAAGAGTATTTTATTATATGAAATAATTCATATTATCGCAATGATCGGTGGTGCAGTAGCTCCGAATGTGTATGTTCTGTATGTATTCAGACTTGTACAGGGATTTGGACTTGGAGCACTTCTGGTTGTTCTCTTCGCAGGATTTACAGAGTATGTACCTGGAAGAAACCGTGGTGTATGGTCCAGCCGTAACTCCTTCATTGGTAACTGGGCGCATCCAATCTGTAATGGTATTGCATTCGTGATCGGACTTACAGCAATCAGCTACAACATGAACTGGAGAGTTCAGTATATGATCCCATCGATTCTTTCAATTATTGCATCTATCCTGATCGCAAAGAAATATCCGGAGTCACCAAGATGGTTAGAGGCTCAGGGAAGAGTTGAAGAAGCAGATGCTATCATGACGCAGATTGAGAAAGAAATTGAAGCTTCTACAGGAAAACCGCTTCCGGAAGTAACAGAAGAACCAAAGGCAGTAAAACCACTTCCTTATTCAGCACTGTTCAAAGGAAAGCTTTTAAAGAGAACTGTTGTAGGATCTCTTGTACTGATCGGTATGAATACAATTCAGTACACGCTTATGACATGGATGCCATCACTTCTGAAATCAATGGGATATGATACATCACAGTCACAGTTTATGACAATGTTTGGTCTCTTCGGAGCACCATTTGGGATCTTTATTGCATCACTGATCATGGATAAAGTTCCAAGAAGAGTTATGGGAGTTGTTCTCCTGATTGGAATGGCTGTTATGGGAGTTATCACAGGACAGCAGACAACAATGACAGCACTTATTCTAAGTACATTCTTACTTAACACAATCATTTATATGTATGTATGCTATGCATCAGCAGTATATGTACCAGAGATGTGGCCGACATCAGCAAAACTTTCCGGTTCAGGATTCTGTAATGCAATGGGACGTGTAAGCAACATCTTCTTCCCATTCCTTGTAACATATGTAGCAAGTTCTATCGGAAGTTCCGCAGTATTTATCCTGATTTCTGTTGTAGCAGTAATCATCGCGGTAAGCGTTGCAATCTTTGGAGTTGAGACAAGAGGAGAATCCGTAGAGGATATCGGTAACGTAGAATAATAAAAACAAAACAATCAGACAGCAAATATAATAAGAAGAGCGGCTGCTGGCAGAAAACTGCCGGCGGCAGCAAATAAACAGGAAAGGAAGCTTAAAAAATGAAAAATTCAGAAGCAATTCTTGTAACACCTAAGCATTTTGAGATTCAGGAGTGTCCAATGCCAGAACCAAAGGATAACGAGATCCTGATGAAAGTTGAATATGTAGGAATGTGTGGATCAGATATCCACGGATTTGAATTCGGACCTTTTATTCCTCCGAAGGATCCAAATCAGAAGATCGGACTTGGTCATGAAGTGGCAGGAGAAGTTGTAAAGGTAGGGGCAAAGGTTACAAAGTTTAAACCGGGAGATAAAGTGCTGATCGAGCCAGGAGTTCCGGATGATTCCTGTGAATACTGTCGCGAAGGCCGCTACAACATTTGTCCGGCAGTAGATTTCATGGCAACACAGCCGAACTACAAAGGTGCACTTTGCCAGTACATGACACATCCAGAAGAGTGGACATATCATGTTCCGGAAGGAATGACAACAATGGAAGCAGCATTAGTTGAGCCGGCAGCAGTTGGTATGCACGCAGCAATCCTTGGAGAGGCAAGACTTGGAAAGAGTATTGTAATTCTCGGAGCAGGAACAATCGGACTGATGGTACTTCAGGCATGTTTAAGTCTTGGAGCTACTGATATTACAGTTGTAGACGTTATGCAGAAGAGACTTGATCTTGCACTGAAACTTGGTGCAAAGAGAGTCATCAATGGAAAAGAACAGAATACAGTTGAAGTACTTCGTTCCGAAGAACTTTACGGAGACCACGGAGTAGAACTTGTATTCGAGTGTGCCGGAGCAGTATTTACAGCACAGCAGGCAGTTGAAATTGTAAGTCGTGGCGGAAAGATCATGATGGTTGGTACACAGTCTAATCCGGTGCCGATCAATTTCTTAAAGATCAACCGAGAAGTTACAATCCAGACATCTTTCCGTTACTGCAATAACTATCCTCAGACAATCGAGGCAATTGCAACAGGAAAATTCAATGTAAAAGATATGGTTACACATGTATATGACTACAAAGATGTTCAGAAAGCATTTGAGGAAGCAATTGATCCGGTTAAGAAATGTGACATGATCAAAGGTGTAGTAAAGGTAGCAGAGTAATAATTTTAGAGAAGAGGAGAAAATATTATGATAGCAGATATTAGATTTTGGGAACAAAAAGCAAGTGAAGGCCATTATGCAATTCCACATTTCAATGTATGGAATGCAGAAATGCTTATGGGTGTAATTGATGCAGCAGAAGAGCTTCGTGCTCCGATCATCATTTCCTTCGGAACAGGATTTACAGGAAATACATCTTTTGAAGATTACTGTTATATGATGGAGTCTATGGCTAAAAAAGCAACTGTACCGGTTATCCTTCATTGGGATCACGGACGTAACTGGACAATCCTTAAAAATGCAGTTGATCATTGCATGAATTCTGTAATGCGTGATGCATCAGCGCTTCCATTTGAGGAAAATATTGCAGAGATCAAGAGATGTGTAGATTATTTCCATGCATATAACATCCCAGTAGAAGCAGAATTAGGACATGTTGGAAATGAGACAGTATACGAAGAGGCACTTGCTGAGTATGCTTATACAGATCCGTCTCAGGCAAAAGAATTCGTAGAGCGTACAGGATGTGACTCTCTTGCAGTTGCAGTTGGTAATGTACATGGTGTTTATTCAGCAGAGCCTAAGATCAGATTTGATATCATTGAGGAAGTACACAAAGAGGTAAGTGTACCGCTTGTACTTCACGGAGCATCAGGAATCGGTGATGAAGATATCAAGAAGGCAATCAAATGTGGTATTGCAAAGATCAATATTCATACAGAACTTTGCCAGGCTGCAATGGAAGCAATCAATGAGCACAAAGACGAGCCATTCCTGGCTGTAGAGCGTGCGGTGAGAGAAGCAGTTAAAGAGCGTGCAATGTACAAAATCAAACTGTTCGGTGATGACGGAAGGGCTGATGAATAAAGTGGAAAAGAAATTAGATGTTTTATGTCTGGGCGCAGCAGTGGTAGATATACCGCTGCGCCCGGTATCAAGAGATATTTTTGATATTGAGTCTTACCCAGTTGAGCAGATTGCTATGGCAGTCGGTGGTGATGCGATGAATGAATCAACGATCATCAGCAGACTCGGATTCAAAACAGGACTCATGGCTGCGGTTGGTGACGATGCAGCAGGAGCGTTTATCTTACGTTCTTGTAAGAAAGATAACATTGATACAGAAGGTGTTACAGTAGATCCAAATCTGAATACTTCTATCAATATCGGACTTGTTACAGCAGACGGAGAGAGAACATTTATTACAAATAGAAATGGAAGTCTCTGGAAAGAAAATATTGAGCATGTGAATTTTGACAAGATCAAAGAGGCTAAGATTTTATCTTTGGCGAGTATTTTTAATTGTCCACTTCTTGATGGAAAGACATTGGAAAAGATTTTTAAATTCGCAAAGGAAGAAGGAATGACTATCACGGCTGATATGATTATGCCGAGACTGGGAGAGACACTTGATGATATTGCAGGGGCTCTTCAGTATGTAGACTATTTCTTCCCAAATTATGATGAAGCATGTCTGATGACAGGCGAAAAGGAAGAAGATAAGGTGGCAGACAAGCTTTACTCTTATGGAGTTAAGAATGTGGTCATGAAGATTGGTAAGCGTGGCTGCTATATCCGCAATAAAGAAGGTGTTATGATCGTACCGGCATGCAAAGGAATTACAGCAATCGATACGATCGGAGCAGGAGATAATTTTGCATCAGGATTCATCGCAGCACTTCTTCAGGGAAAGAATCTGAAAGAATGCGGAGAATACGCAAACTGTACAGCAGCGATCGCGGTTCAGCATCCGGGAGCAACTTCCGGAGTTCAGAATCGTGAGATGGTAGAAGAGATGCTTGCAAAATATAAGAAAGATTACGAGTAGTTCAGAGAGTCAGTTTCGAAAGGAATATGAAAATGAAAACAATGAAATTAGGAAAAACAGGAATTGATATTTCAAGAATCGGTCTTGGAACATGGTCCATCGGTGGTGGATCTGCATGGGGTGGAGATCATGATCTTCAGACAGTTGTAGATACAATCAGAGAGGCACCGAAATGCGGAGTAAACCTGATTGATACAGCTCCGGGATATAACTTTGGAAACAGTGAGAAGATCCTTGGAAAAGCATTGGAAGGAATGAACCGTGAAGATGTTGTTATTATCACAAAGTGTGGTGTTACATGGGATCAGGAAATGAAAGGTGACATGTTCAATGTTGTAAACGGAATCCAGCTTTACAAAAACCTGAACAGCGCGTCTGTTAAGAAAGAAATCGAGGCATCTTTAGAACGTCTTGGAACAGATTATGTAGATGTTTACATGACACATTGGCAGGCAATTGAAGGAAGCGAATATTATGTGCCGATCCAGAAGACGATGGATGTTCTTAATGATCTGAAAGCACAGGGCAAGATTAAAGCAATCGGTGCTGCGAATGTAGACATCAATCAGATCGAAGAATATCTGAAATGGGGACAGCTTGATATTGTTCAGGCGAAGTACTCTATCCTTGATCGTGGAATCGAGAAAGATATTATTCCTTGTTGCCGTGAGAACGGTGTTACGATCCAGGCTTACTCACCACTTGAGATGGGTCTTCTTTCCGGAACATTCCCAAGAAATTACAAACCGGTAGGAGCCCAGATTCCGAAGAAATGGTTCCAACCGGATAATATGCAGGCAGCCATGGATATGATGGATAAATGGAAACCACTTTGCGAGAAATACAATTGTACAGTAGCAAACCTTGCACTTGGATGGATTCTTGCACAGGGAGATTTCCTGAATCTGCTCAGTGGTTCAACAACTGTAGAACAGATTGAAGAAAATGTAAAATCAGCAGAGCTTGAGCTTGAAGCTGATGATGTAGCATATATGAGAGAATTAGCAGAGGCGATTGATAAAGAATAAAGCTGAAATTGCATAAAAGCTTAAGATATCTGCTTTTCAAAAGTGAAACAGCTTTGCTATTTGGCAAAGCTGTTTGTTTTAAAGGAGAAACATTATGGATTCAAAGAAGAAAAGTATTGCCAAATATATGAGCAACGATGTATTATTAAAGAAAGGATCTGTGGATTTCGAAAACGAAGAAAGGAAAGTGGGTATGGCAGCAAAAGACAGAATCATGGTCATACGGCAGAAAGTACAAGCAGAGAAGAAAATCTCAGTGGTAGATCTGAGCCGTATCTGTAATGTAACAGAAGAAACGATACGAAGAGATCTTGACAAACTTGAAACAGAAGGGGTTGTTACCAGAGTTCATGGTGGCGCAATCTGGAATGAAGGGACTCAGAAAGAGGGAGTTCATTTTTATAGAAGAATGTCAAAACATCTGAAGGAGAAACAGGAAATTGCAAGAAAAGCAACTGTATTATTTGAGGGAAAGAATACAATTGTTGCTGATTCCAGCACAACAGTTGTGGAGGCATTGAAACTGCTTCCGAATTCAACGGATATTACAGTTGTGACGAACTCAACAGAAATATTCCGAGAATTTCAACAATCAGCAATCAATTTCATTTCTACAGGTGGCGAGTATAATAAGAAATCATGTTCTCTACAGGGACAACTTGCAAAGACAAATATTGCGAAGTACAATGTAAGCCTTGCGTTGATCAGTTGTAAAGGTGTTAGTATTGAAAAAGGAGTTCAGGATACAAATGAAAGTGAAGCGGAGGTAAAGAAGGCAATGCTGGCACAGGCAGATGAAGTTGCTTTGCTGGTAGATTCTTCTAAATTTGATCAGTCAGCGTTTGTCAGCCTGATTGGATTGGATAAGGTAAATTATATTATTACAGACAGCAGACCTTCGGACGAGTGGGTTGCTTATTGTGAAAGTCATGAGATTCAGTTGATCTATTAAAGATGGGTTGAAAATGAAAAAAGAAAGTGAAAAGGCATCGAATTATGATATGTGATTCGATGCCTTTTTATTTTCTTTTTTTGAAACACAGAAAACAACATTTTAGACAAAAAAACAAACAAAATCAGAATGGAAAATTTGTGAAAATAACATAAAAATGTTTGAAACACAGAAAATGTATTGACATTTATTTACCAAACAGGTAAAATAAAACCATAGAAAACGTACGAAATTCACAAAGGTATGTGAAAAATAAGAAAAGAATTGGGGATGAAAATCATGGAAAACAAAGAAAAAAAGAATTCAATCGTGAAGCGAATGATCTTTGCGGTAGTTGCAGGATTTTTTGTCGGATTTCTGTCATTATTTTTGAGAGAGTTTTTGAATGGTCATGGGAATGGAAATGTGTGGAATATCATTAATGCAATCTTCTTCCAGGACATTACAACAACAAATGGATTTGAAGGGCTTGGATTGTTCTATATTATTGGTCAGTTGTTTATGAGAGGACTTCAGATGGCAATTGTTCCTCTTGTACTTACATCTCTCAGTCTTGCAATGTGCAGTCTGGCAGATCCGGAACGTCTTGGAAAAATCGCAGGAAGAACATTTATTACATATCTTTGCTTTTATGTAGTGGCAGCTGCCCTTGCCGGAGCTATGGCATATTTTGTAAAATGTATGGGATGGTTCAATGTAAATCTTCCGGCACAGGAAGCAACAGAAACAGTGACAATGGAAGGTTATAATCCGTTAGTGACAGTAATTAATGCTGTACCATCCAATATTTTTACAGCGTTTTCTTCTAACAACTCGATTCTCGCAGTTGTAGTAGTTGCATTGATCCTTGGACTTTCAATGACAGCTCTCGGAGAAAAAACAGAGCCTTTGAAGAATGTACTTCAGAATCTGAATGATGTAGTTCAGCTGTTCTTGAACTTCTTGATTGATAAGATTGGACCACTGGCTATTTTCTGTATGATTTCGAGAACACTGTCTGTTTACGGTATCGAATATATTAAACCAACACTCGTGTGGATTTTGACAACAATTGTTGTAAGTCTCGTTCTTGTTTCAACCATATATCCAGTTGGAATTTTCTTGAGTACAAGATTAAATCCTATACCATTTATGAAGAAATCTGCAAAAATTGGTCTTTTTGCAGCAGCGACAAACTCTTCAGCAGCAACACTTCCGCTGAATACAAAGACATGTACAGAAGAACTTGGATGTACTCCTGAGATTAGTAGCTTTGTTCTTCCGACAGGTATGACGATTAATATGAATGGTACAACAGCAATGCATATGGTAGCAATTACATTTATCGCAACAGCCGCCGGAATTGATATTAAACCTTCCACTCTTGTTGTAGCAGCATTTCTATCTATTTGTACGGCAATGGGAACACCGGCAATCCCGGTTGCGGGAACTACAATGGTATATGTAGTTATGACAGGTCTTGGAATGAGTTCAGAACTTTGCATGATCGGTTACTCTCTTGTATTGGCAATGAATTATCTTCCGGGAATGGCGGTTATCACATTGAATGTAATTGGAGATGCAGCAACGAATGTAATTGTGAACTTTAAAGAAGGCGTGCTTGATAAAGAAAAGTATAATAAAGTCGAGAAATAAAAAAGAAAATAGAACCAGCTTTCTGTTAATACCAATTTTCAGGCTCTAAATCTTAAAATACAAATCTCCCGTAGAAATCAGTATTTTTATACTTGAATTTCTTCGGAAGATTTGTATTTTTATATGACTTGTTTCACATTTCTGCTATGCAAGCACTTTCTTGAAACTAACTTTAAAGTATATGGTTTCTGCAATCGCTGTGAGTCCCCAGGAGAAGATGTACAGCAGATACAGAGATGGAATTGTATGGAAGTAAGCAAATACCGTATAGATCCATATAATACGAAATACACAGGATCCCATGATTACAATAAATGTAGGAGCAATGCTCTTGCCGATTCCTCTGGAAGCGGCAATTGCACAGTCCATAAAGGCACTGAATGCATAGGAGAATCCCATAATCCTGATTCTATGCATACCAGCTGCAATAACGGCCGGCTCCGTAGCAAACAGAGACAAGAATGGTCGTCCGAAGAAGAAGAGTGATCCACCGAGAATCAGTCCTGCACTGAAAGAATAGGTAAGTGCTATGAAATAACATTTTTTCATCCTCTCTTTATTCCCTGCTCCCCAGTTCTGACTCATGAAACTGGAACAGGCCACGTAGAAGGCAAACATAACATTGTAAATCAGATTATCTGCATTCGCAGCGGCAGCATTTCCGGAAACCATGATCGCATCAAAAGAGTTGATACCGGATTGAACGAAAAGGTTTGCAATCGCGAAGATTGCATTCTGCAGACCTGATGGAACACCGAGATAAAGAATTCCTTTTCCATAAATGTTATGATAGCGTAATTTACGCAGGTTGACTTTACACATATCATCGCGGCGTATCAGATGGATCAGGATCAATCCTCCTGAAACGTACTGTGCGATTGCACTGGCAGTGGCAACTCCGACAGCAGCCATATGGAATACGATAACAAAGATCAGATTCAATATGACATTAAGTATTCCGGCAAATGCAAGGTAATACATTGGACGTTTTGTATCCCCACGAGCGCTTAAGACACCGTTACCGAAATTATAAATTGCCGTGGCAGGCATACCAAGTGCAAAAACTTTCATGTAGAGAACAGCCTGATCGAGCAGTTCCGGTTTTGTATTTATCATGGAAAGCATTGGTCCTGCAAAAAGCAGACAGATCAGACAGACAAAAATACCTGCTGCCGCACAAATAATCAGTGCGGAGTGAATGGTTTCTTTTGTAGCTTTCTCATCACCGGCACCGAGTTTGTTGGCAACCTGGACATTGACACCACTTCCAAGTCCGATCAGAAGTCCCGTGAACAGTGTGACAAGTGTAGTGGTCGATCCGACAGAACCAAGTGCTTTGTAATCTGCAAAATGTCCGACAACAGCGACGTCACTTAAGTTGAACATCACTTCCAAAATCTGGGAAAACATAAGAGGAACACTGAAGAAAAACATGTTTTTCCAAAGAGATCCCTGAGTCATTTCAATTGTTCGCTTTCGTCTTTTCGCTATTTCATTACTCATTCCCTAATCCCCCTTTAGCAGATAAAATAATGAAAGAAAACAGATAAAATCACAAAAAAAACATCACTTCCAAAAGAAAGCAATGAACAGTAACTATCTGTTTTCTAGTCAAAATCCGATGATTCTTATATACAGTGTAGCATGAAAAGTGCGGGGAAACAACAGGAAAAAGAATGTTTTTCCAGATGGATTTAAGCCTTGAAAATAAATTTTTACGACAAGAAGATTAAAATAAATCAAGAAAAAGATTAAAATAGGCTCTTGATTTCTGATTTCAGAGGACTATAATGTCAGAGTAAACAAAATACAGTTCACCAAAATTCGTTGATGAGAACAAAACCGTATCCGTCATTATTTTCAGAGAGTCTGTGGCTGGTGTGAACAGACAATAACCGGGTAAGGATATCCTCTCTAAGAAGCGGGCTGAAAGCGGATGAAAATGTTGCAAGTAAACCTCGCCGGGATCCACCGTTATATGGATAGCATATGTTGGTATGTGAAGTGTCGCAGAATTGATTTTTGCGGAATTAGGGTGGTAACGCGGATTATATTCGTCCCTTTTCAGATTGATTTCTGAAAAGGGACTTTTTTCTTTGAATATATCTCAAGAAGAATACAAATTTTAGGTGAACAAGAATCCTAAGGAGGTATTGTAATGAAAGCATTACAAAAAGTCAGCAAATTTTTATCAGATTATACTTCAGTGGTTGTTATTGCCATTGCAGTAGTGACATTCTTTGTCCCGACAATGATGGGATGGGTTAACAACGCTTTGTTTGTCGATCCGGTATCCAATAAATTTACCTGTCAGTCTATTATTATCGGAGTGATCATGTTTAGTATGGGGCTGACATTAACAACAGAGGATTTTAAGATTCTTGCGCAGAGACCGTTTGATATTTGCATCGGAGCAATCGCTCAGTATCTGATTATGCCATTCCTTGCATTTGCACTGACAAAGGCATTGAATCTTCCGGTTGGAATCGCTTTGGGACTGATCCTTGTCGGATGTTGTCCTGGTGGTGTGTCATCCAATATTATGTCTTATCTGTGTGGAGGAGACGTAGCATTTTCCGTAGGAATGACAACAGTTTCAACACTGCTCTCACCAGTTATGACACCACTTATGGTTTCACTGCTGGCAAGTGGTACACATATTTCAATCAAAGGATTACCTATGTTTGTATCCATTATTGAAACAGTTATCTTCCCGGTAGCAGTAGGATTCTTACTCAACTATCTGTTAGGAAAAAATAAAACATTCAAAGAACTTCAGAAAATTATGCCTGGTATTGCAGTACTTGGACTTGCATGTGTTGTCGGCGGTGTAGTATCTTCACAGGGAAGCAAATTCTTTGAGTCCGGTGTTGTAATCTTCGTGGCAGTATTTCTTCATAATGGACTTGGATATCTGCTTGGATACGGAGCTGGTAAACTCACAGGAATGAATACAGCGAAGAAGAGAACAATCTCGATCGAGGTAGGTATGCAGAATGCAGGACTTGCAACAAACCTTGCAACAACAACAGCACAGTTTGCATCCACACCGGAGTCAGCAATCATCTGTGCAGTATCTTGTACATGGCATTCTATTTCAGGAACACTCCTTGCAGGAATGTTTGCATATTATGATAAATTCAAAGAGGACAGAGAATCCAAGAGTGTGAATACAAAAGAAGAAACAGTATAAAAAGAATGAAATGATAAGGCAGAGGTAAAAAATAATTGATTTAGAGGATGGTTTGGCACAACGAACAAGAAACGTTCGAATGTGAGAAAACCATCCTTTTTTCTGTGTTGCATGGTGAGGAAAATCATTTTATAATAAATAAGGCAAGGGATTCTATCTGAACATAAGAAAGTAATCAGAGTTCGGAATAAAAGAGAAATACAAGAGGGGAAATATAAATGGAAGAAAAAGAAAATACAGAAAATGCGGAGATGGGAAAACGAAAACATTCTCATGATACAAAAATAGTAATAAAGTATTATTATGAAAGAATCCGACAGAACACGGGAAATTTTCTGAAATGGATGGGGCTTTCTGTTTTGACAGGTCTGGTTGTAGGCGGTGCGAGTGCAGTATTTGCAGGATGTATCAAGGCAGCAACGGAATACAGGGATACACATAATTGGATTTTTATGCTTTTGCCGGTTGCAGGAGTTCTGATTGTATTTATGTATGAGAAGATAGGAAGGCAGGACGGAGGAACGAATCAGGTACTTGCTACAATTAAATCAAAGGATGATGTTCCGTTTCTGTCAGCACCATTGATTTTTGTGTCAACATTATTGACGCATCTTACCGGCGGCTCGGCAGGAAGAGAAGGTGCGTCGATACAGTTTGGTGGAAGTATTGGAAATTGGCTTGGAAAACTGGCTCATTTAGATGAATTTGATCACCATGTGATGATTATGTGTGGAATGAGTGCAGCGTTTGCAGCTGTGTTTGGAACACCGATGGCAGCAGCAGTTTTTGCAATGGAGGTTGCGAGCGTGGGGGTAATGTATTACGCAGCACTTCTTCCTTGTGTGATTGCAGCTATCATTGCAGCAGAGTTTGCAACAGGAATGGGGATTGATCCGGAGACATTTCCAGTACATTCTATCCCGGGACTTACTGTGGGGACAGGACTTAAGATGGCACTGATCGCAGTGGGGTGTGGGATTTTAAGTATTCTATTCTGTATCTTGCTAAAAACAGTGGGGCAGTTGTATACAAAGTATCTGAAAAATCCGTATATTAGAATTGTTGTTGCAGCAGGAGTGATCATTCTGATCACAATATGTCTGAATACAAAAGATTACATGGGAGCAGGTAGTGGATTGATCTCAAGAGCTATTGAAAAGGGTGAAGCAAGACCACTTGATTTTTTATGGAAAATGTTACTTACAGCACTTACGATGCGGGCAGGATATCGTGGTGGTGAGATTGTACCGGCATTCAGTATTGGTGCGACATTTGGATGTGTTGCCGGTGGAATACTTGGATTTTCACCGGAATTAGCAGCGGCAGCCAGCATGGTTGCACTTTTCTGCGGAGTGACGAACTGTCCGATTACGGCAATGCTGATTTCATTCGAACTGTTTGGATTTTCAGGAGCAGCATATTATCTGATCGCGATATCCATCAGCTATGCGGTTTCTGGATATTATAGTTTATATAAAGATCAGACGATTGTATATTCTAAATATAAAGCAAGATATATTAACCGTAAAACAAGATAGCAGAAAACTGTATCAGAGAGATACGGACAGGATGACAAGAGCAATCAGTTATATAAGTATGCGAAAAGGAGAGGCGTTTTTGTATAGCCTCTCCTTTTTAGGTGTGCCTTGCGGCGCATAATTTACTTATTGAGCGGTACTTCCAGCGGTACTTCCGCTTCCAGTGCTGCTACCAGTAGTGCTGCCGGAAGTATCACCTGTAGTTGTTCCGGTTGTTCCACCAGAGTCTCCGCCGGTAGCAGGTTCGGTTGTTGTCCCAGCAGAGGAAGAATCCGGTGATGAGGTTGTTCCGGAAGAATCGGTACCTGTAGCAGGTGTGTTCTCATCAGAACTCTCAGAATCATCTTTCTTGGAATCTTTTGATGGGGCAACATAGTGACCACTGCAGCTCTTTGTCGGAGCATTGTCTTTTGAGAAATACTCTGTAATAGCAGGACAACTGCTTGTGGCAAGGAGTCCTGTTTTAGTACAAACCGTCTTTTCTTCGACAGAGGATGGAATTTCAAAGTCTTTGTACTCAAGTCCTTTTGTATCCTGGATACGTTCCATGATATTTTTCCAAAGTTTCTGATGCCAGCTCTGGCTTAATCTGTCCATTGTCTTATGCTCATCATATCCACCCCATACAGACGCTGTATAATAAGGCGTAAATGCTGAAATCCACAAGTCACGGCTTTCCTGGCTGGTACCTGTTTTAGCGGCAACAGGCATGTTGCTCAGTCTTGCAGAACCACCGGTTCCACCGGCACCGTTGACAACGTCTTCCATTGCACTTGTCAGAAGATAAGCAGTGGAGTCTTTTAAGACTTCATGTGTCTCAGGGGTTGTGTTATCGAGAAGAACATTTCCATCATGATCCAGAACCTGTGTGTAAAGAATCGGCTTCGTGTAAGTTCCTCCATTGGCAATTGCTGCATAGGCAGCTGTCATCTCGATATTATATACACCGTTCGTGATACCACCAAGAGCTTTTGCCTGTGAATATTTATCATCTTCAGACAGCGTTGTAAATCCAAAATTAAGAAGATAATCATAACTTTCTGTTTCACCAACATAGTCAGTTAATGTCTTGACAGCAAGGACATTCATAGAATGTTCAATTCCATAACGGACACGTGTTGGACCGATATATTTTTTATCCCAGTTGTTTACAGACTGTCCGTTCTTATATTCATATTCTTCATCATCAATTGTTGTTGCAAGGGTGATCTTTCCTTCGTTAAGTGCCGGTGCATAAGCAGCAAGAATCTTGAAACAGGATCCAGGCTGTCTTGCAGAATCTGTGGCACGGTTTAGAGAAAGACTGGAATTCTTTTCGCCGCGTCCACCGACGATAGCTTTCACCTGTCCGGTATACTGATCCATCACAACAACAGAAGTCTGCGGCTGAGGTGAGAGCTCAATTCTTTCATCAACAGTGTCTCCGCCTGCTTCATTGATATTGAGCGTTGATTTAAATGCATCAACTGCTTCCTGTGCAGCTCCTTCGGAACCGTAGAGAAGTGGAGTGTCATATCCCCAGGCACTCTGAATATAGGAAGCAAGTTGTTCTTTACTGTAGTTCTCAGAAGAACCATCTGCCCTGTGGATGGTAAGTGCGTAATCAAGCCCATATTCTGTATCACCATTGAGATAATCCCCTACATTAGCAACTTCATCATCACAGATGGCCTGAATATCAGCATCCTGTGTAACTTTGATCGTAAGGCCGCCGCTATAGAGCAGATTGTATGCCTGTGTTTCTGTATAACTCTTCTCAGTTACAAGATCATCCACGATCTGATTGATGACTGCATCGATGAAATAAGTGTAAGGTTTGGATGCAGTTGTATTTGACGCTGTTTCGGAAATGCGGTCATATACATTATCCGCCATTGCCTCATCGTATTCATCCTTTGTGATAGAGCCTTGTTCCTTCATGTTTTTCAGAACTTTTTCCCGTCTTTTTGCATTAGCCTCCGGGTTGCTGACCGGATTCAGATTTGACGGACTCTGGGTGATTGCTGCGATAACTGCACATTCAGAAAGAGTCAGATCTTTTGCATCTTTATTAAAGTAACGCTGTGCAGCTGTCTGAACTCCGAGGCATCCCTGTCCTAAATTGATTGTATTCATGTATGCCTCAAGAATCTCTTCCTTACTCATCTCTTTTTCAATCTTTAGTGCAAGGTACTGTTCCTGGATTTTACGTTCAATTCGCTGATACTTACTCTCATTGATGAAATTAGGGAATACATTGTTTTTGATTAACTGCTGGGTTAATGTGCTGGCTCCTTCTGTGAAATGGAAGCCATGTGCAACACCATTGACACCGGCACGGATAATTCCCTGGATATCAATACCGTTATGCTTGTAGAAACGTTCGTCCTCGATCGCAACAAAAGCTTTCCCCATGTATGGTGAAATCTCGTCATATTTCTTGTAAACACGGTTAGAATCAGAGTCTTTGAGTTGCTCAAGCAAGGTTCCATTGGAATCGACAATATTCGTTGTATAGCCCTGTGGCATAATGTCCTTTGCAGTGACTTCCGGTGTATTGTCAATCACTTTTTTTACATATATGCCAATTCCGGCTGCCCCAATGACGATCAAAAGCAGAAAACAAATAATGAGGGCTTTGAAAAAACGTACGCCGACTCGCTTCTTTTTCCTTTTCTTTTTAGAAGAAATTTGCTTTTTTCTTCTAGAAAGATTCGATTTTCCGTAATTCACGTATAATATCCTCCTTTATTGACTTCTATGATTATATCAAATTTACCGATGTAAATAAAGGTAAATTTGAAAAGTTCAAATTTTCCTGAAAATCTTAAGAAAAAATACAGTTTTATATAGAAAAGCATGGTATATTAGATAAAGAAATATTTTCAAATATAGCAAAAATAAAAAAAGAATGGGAGACTGAAAAATGGAAATCTACCATACAATATATAAGGGCGGAAATGGAGAAATTGTTGAAAAGAAATCCAGATTTATTGCAGAGGTGTATCCGGTCACATCAGAAGAAGAAGCAATGGAGATTTTAGAGCAGACAAGAAAGCAGTACTGGGATGCGAGACATCATTGCTGGGCTTACATTATAGGAAGGAATCCGGCGGCAGAAAGAATGAGTGATGATGGAGAACCGGCAGGGACAGCAGGAAAGCCTATTTTGGAGGTGATCCGTGGGAGAGAACTGACGAATGTACTTGTAATTGTCACAAGATATTTTGGAGGTACACTTCTTGGAACAGGTGGACTGGTCAGGGCTTATACAGCAGCAACGCTCGAAGGATTGAAGAACAGTGAGAGCATCGCAAGGATTCATGGAGTGAAACTTGGGATTGAGACGAATTATACGGATTTGGGGAAAATTCAATATCTGATTGCAAATCGAAATCTGGATCAATTAGAACCTGTTTACACAGATAAGGTTGAAATGACAGTGTTTGTTCCGACAGATGAGATGGGCAGCCTGCGAGCTGAACTGATGGAAGGGACAAACGGCCAGGTGGTTCTGGATGAGGAGACAACCTGTTGGTTTGCAAGGACAGAAGATGGAATTAAGATTTTTGATGAAGAATGATTCTCATAGAAGAGGTTATTCTGTGAGATAGAAATGAACCGCTGCCGGATATTGATATTCTGGCAGCGGTTCATTTCCTTTAAGTAAGTGTCATATTATATTCAATAAATCTACTTATACTGAATAAATATGGTTACTGTTCTATGAGAATTCTGGTTCGATCAGACCAAATGAACCATCTTTTCTTTTGTATACTACATTGACTTCATCTGTCTCTGCATTGGAGAATACGAAGAAGTTATGTCCGAGAAGTTCCATTTGAACACAAGCATCTTCTGGAAACATTGGTTTAATACCAAACTTCTTTGTACGAACGATACGGACTTCATCGTCTTCTGTTGTCTCTTCTTCTGAATCAAAGAATTCTTTTCTGAAGCTGTTACCTGATGGAGCATATGATGTAGGATGTCCCTGATTACGAGCGACCAGTTTGTTTTTATATTTGCGAAGCTGGCGTTCGATGATCTCTTCTACAAGATCAATGGAAACATACATATCATTGCTTGTCTGCTCAGAACGGATAATATTTCCTTTGACTGGGATTGTTACCTCAATTTTCTGACGTCCTTTTTCTACACTGAGCGTTACATTGATTTCTGTTTCAGGAGTGAAGTACCTTTCAAGTTTTCCTAATTTCTGTTCGATAGCATCCTTTAATCCCGGTGTTACCTCGATGTTTTTTCCGCTGATAATAAATTTCATGCTGCTCAACTCCTTTGTTCAAATTATACAGAAGAATGATTAGATTACTTCTGTATCATGGTTACATTATAACATGAAAAAGATTTTCTGTATACAATAAATCGTCCTAAAATTATGAAAATTTTCAAAACTTTAGGACGATCTTAAAATTATCAGATAATTAATGAATGCTATTTTAATCCGCGAGCATAAGCTTCAAACACGAATATTATTTATTGATCGTGCTGCGTTTTCTCATTCTGGAATCCAGAATTTTCTTGCGGATACGCAGATTTTCCGGTGTTACTTCAAGAAGTTCATCGGTATCAATAAAGTCAAGTGCCTGCTCAAGACTGAGGACACGCGGAGGTGTCAGACGAAGTGCTTCATCTGCACTGGAAGAACGTGTGTTAGTAAGATGTTTTGTCTTACATACGTTCAGCTCGATATCTTCAGCTTTACCATTCTGTCCGATGACCATACCGGAATATACTTTTTCACCGGCTCCGATGAAGAGAGTACCACGCTCCTGAGCACTGTACAGACCATAAGTTACGGATTCACCTGTCTCAAATGCGATCAGGGATCCCTGCTTACGATACTGGATATCTCCTTTGTATGGTGCATATCCTTCAAAGCTTGTGTTGATGATACCATTTCCCTTTGTATCTGTCATGAACTCTCCACGGTATCCGATCAGTCCACGTGCCGGGATAAGGAACTCGAGACGAGTATATCCACCGTTTGACGGAGTCATGTTGCGGAGTTCACCTTTTCTCTGACCGAGTTTTTCGATAACAACTCCTGTGAACTCATCAGGAACATCAATATAAGCAAGCTCCATAGGCTCAAGTTTCTTGCCATTTTCATCTGTGTGATACAGAACTTCAGCTTTACTTACTGCAAACTCGTATCCTTCACGGCGCATGTTTTCAATAAGAACAGAAAGGTGAAGCTCACCACGGCCGGATACTTTGAAACTGTCTGCATTTTCTGTCTCTTCTACACGAAGGCTGACATCTGTGTTCAGCTCACGGAAGAGGCGGTCACGCAGATGGCGGGATGTAACGAATTTACCTTCCTGTCCTGCGAACGGACTGTCGTTTACGATGAACTGCATAGAGATCGTTGGCTCAGAAATCTTCTGGAACGGAATGGCTTCCGGATTCTCAGGAGAGCAGAGAGTATCTCCGATGGAAATATCTGTGATACCTGATACTGCAACAATAGATCCGATTGTAGCTTCTTTTACTTCTACACGGTTCAGTCCGTCGAATTCATAGAGCTTACCAATTTTTACACGCTGCTGTTTGTCCGGGTCATGATGGTTTACAAGAACCATATCCTGGTTTACAGCGATTGTACCGTTCTCTACTTTACCAACTCCGATACGACCAACATATTCATTGTAGTCAATCGTGCTGATCAGCATCTGGGTCGGAGCTTCCGGATCACCTTCCGGAGCAGGAATGTAGTCAAGGATAGTCTCGAACAGTGGTTTCATATCCTGTTTTTCATCAGAGAGATCAAGGACAGCAACACCAGCCTTTGCAGAAGCGTATACAAAAGGACATTCAAGCTGGTCATCAGAAGCACCGAGGTCGATAAAGAGTTCAAGCACTTCATCAATTACGTCATCAGGTCTTGCTTCCGGACGGTCAATCTTATTGATACATACGATAACAGGAAGTTCCAGCTCGAGAGCTTTTCTCAGAACGAACTTTGTCTGAGGCATAGCACCTTCAAATGCATCTACAACAAGTACAACACCATTCACCATCTTAAGAACACGTTCAACTTCTCCACCAAAGTCAGCATGTCCCGGTGTGTCAATGATATTGATCTTAACACCATTATAATGAACAGCGGTATTCTTGGAAAGGATTGTGATTCCACGCTCACGCTCGATATCATTAGAGTCCATGACACGTTCTTCTACTTCCTGATTCTCACGGAATACACCACTCTGTTTTAAAAGCTCGTCAACCAGAGTTGTCTTACCATGGTCAACATGGGCGATAATTGCAACATTTCTCACATCTTCACGTTTTGTTTTCATAATCTAAACACTCTTCCTTATTATAAAAAAATATTTATCTGTAACATAACTTCATTATTTTATCACAAAAAATGAAATTTACAAGAAAAAGTTTGAATTCGATTTTAAGTACGAAAAAGGTCGAATGTTTTTTCTGTAAAAAATAGTTCTATTTCATTACAATAAGACATACATTAGGTAATGACTTAAAATACCAGCCAGAGGAAGGGAGAATTATAAATTATGTCAGATAAGATTATTGAAAACAACCAGGTGACAGTTATTGGAGAGGTGGTATCAGAGTTTACATACAGCCATGAGGTCTTTGGAGAAGGTTTTTATATGGTAGAACTTCTTGTAAAGCGGCTAAGTAACTCTTGTGATCGGATTCCGGTCATGATATCAGAACGTCTCATTGACGTAACACAGGATTGCCGTGGAGAATATTTAATGGTGTCTGGTCAGTTCAGATCCTATAATCGTCATGAGGAGACAAAAAACAGACTGGTTCTTTCTGTGTTTGCGAGAGAAATAGAATTTATCGAGGAAGAACCGGATGGAGCAAGAACAAATCATATACTTCTCGAAGGATATATGTGTAAGCGTCCGGTCTACAGAAAAACACCTCTTGGAAGAGAAATTGCAGATATTTTGCTGGCAGTGAACAGACCGTATGGAAAATCTGATTATATTCCATGTATCTGCTGGGGGAGAAATGCAAGATATGCTTCAAACTTTGATGTAGGGGAACATGTCAGAATATTCGGAAGAATTCAAAGCAGAGAGTATGTGAAGAAATTGTCAGAGACACAAACAGAGACAAGAATCGCATATGAGGTCTCCGTCAGTAAACTGGAGTGTGTGGAAGAATTCTAAGGGTGAATAGATTCATTATTTAAAACTTTGTGAAAAGGATATCATATATTGAGATAACAACTCAAATGTGATATTCTTTTTTATATGATATTTCGGAAAGTAAGAGTGCAATGAAAGAAAAAACAGGTAATGCCGATAGACAGTAGTTCTGAAAAATCATGGAATACTTGAGGTTTCATACAGGAGGAAGATACAGATGGTTAAGATATTAATGCACGGATGCAATGGGAAAATGGGACGCATGATCACAGAAATTGTGAAGAATGAAGAAGATACAGTGATTGCGGCAGGTGTCGACAAGTTCACAGGAATTCCAAATGATTATCCGGTATTTGAAAAGATCGCACAGTGTGATGTGGATGTAGATGTAGTGATTGATTTTTCCAATGCGGGAGCAGTGGATGAATTGTTAGATTACTGTGTGGAGAAGAGTCTTCCGGTTGTTCTTTGTACAACAGGGCTTTCAGACGAACAGTTAAAGAAGGTAGATGAGTGTTCTGAGAAGATTGCAGTTCTTAAGTCTGCGAATATGTCAATGGGAATCAACCTGTTACTGAAACTTTTGAAAGATGCTGCCAAAGTACTTGCACCGGCAGGCTATGATATTGAACTTGTTGAGAAACACCATAATCAGAAGCTGGATGCACCAAGCGGAACGGCACTTGCATTGGCAGACTCTATTAATGAAGCAATGGGAAATGAATACGAGTATGTATATGACAGAAGCCAGGTGAGAAAGAAGCGAGATGCAAAGGAAATTGGTATTTCAGCAGTTCGTGCAGGAACAATCGTAGGAGAACATGAGGTGATTTTTGCAGGAACAGATGAAGTGATTGAATTTAAACATACTGCATATTCAAGAAGCGTATTTGCGAAAGGTGCAGTTGAGGCAGGAAAGTTCCTTGCGGGACAGCCAGCCGGCATGTATGACATGGGGGATGTTATTCAGTTTTAACACTGGATGAATAATAGCCGGTAAACCGGCGGGAACAAGATCCGGTAAATAGATCCCGGTAAGGGGAAGATTTCGGATCTGGAGGAGATTGTATATGGAAAATATGGAAAACCGTTATTTAGACAGGTTGTCGGATCTTTATCCGACAATTGCAGCTGCATCTACGGAGATTATTAATCTGCAGGCAATATTGAACCTTCCGAAGGGGACAGAACATTTTCTGACGGATGTACATGGAGAAGATGAAGCTTTTTCCCATGTTCTGAGGAATGGATCTGGTGCCGTGAGAAGCAAGATTGAAGATGTTTTTGGTAATACAATGAGTGTAAAGGACAAAAAAGCACTGGCAACATTGATTTACTATCCGAAAGCGAAGATGGAACAGGTGAAGCGGACGGAGTCGAATATGGATGACTGGTATCGAGTGAATTTGTATCGTCTGATAGAAGTAAGTAAGCGTGCAGCAAGTAAATATACAAGATCTAAAGTGAGAAAATCACTGCCGAAGGATTTCTCTTATGTGATCGAAGAATTGATTACCGAGAAAGCGGAAGTCAGTGACAAAGAGTCCTATTATAATGAAATTATTTCTACAATCATCAGGATCGGACGGGCAGAAGAATTTATTGCAGCAATTTCAGAACTGATCCAGCGTCTGGTTGTGGATCATCTGCATATTGTCGGTGATATTTATGACAGAGGACCGGGACCGCATCTTATTATGGATAAGCTGCTGAAATATCATTCTGTTGATATCCAGTGGGGAAACCATGATGTTGTATGGATGGGGGCAGCGGCCGGACAGTTGGGCTGCATTGCAAATGTGATCCGTATCTGCGCCAGATATGGAAACCTGGATATTATAGAAGATGGTTATGGTATTAACTTGCTTCCACTGGCTACATTTGCTATGAGGATGTATAAGGATGATCCATGCACCTGTTTTAAATTGAAAGGTACTGACAGACCGGAATCTGATGAGATGCAGATGAATCTGAGAATACATAAAGCGATTTCAATTATCCAGTTTAAAGTAGAAGGTCAGATTATAGAGAGGCAGAAAGGATTCCATCTGGAGAATCGTGCGTTACTGCATAAGATTGATTATCAGAAAGGTACGATTAATCTGGAGGGAAAAGAATATAAGCTTCTGGATACAAATTTCCCAACAATAGATCCAAAGAACCCATATAAACTGACTTCAGAAGAGGACGAAATTATGGATCGTCTGGTGCATGCTTTTGTGGGATGTGAAAAATTACAGGAACATATGCGCTTCCTTCTTGCGAAAGGTGGTTTGTATAAGGTATATAACAATAATCTGTTGTATCATGGATGTGTACCGTTAGATGCGAAGGGGAACCTGAAAGAAGTAGAAATTTTCGGAAAGAAATATCGTGGAAAGGCCTTGTATGATGTGTTGGAAAGTTATGTGAGAAAAGGATTTTTTGCATTGGATCCAAAGGAGCGGGAAGATGGAAAAGATACAATGTGGTATATCTGGTTACATCCGGACTCACCGTTATTTGGAAAGAACAAGATGGCTACCTTTGAAAGATATTTCCTTGCAGAGAAGGAAACACATATAGAAAAGAAAAATCCATACTATGCTCTGCTTGAAAATGAGACAGTTGTGGATAATATCATGATAGAATTTGGATTGGATCCAAAAGAGGATACACACATTGTAAATGGCCATGTGCCGGTTAAGAGAAAAGATGGCGAGAGTCCGATCAAGTGTAATGGTAAAGTAATGGTTATTGATGGGGGATTTTCAAGAGCATATCAGAAAGAAACCGGAATTGCAGGATACACGCTGGTTTATAATTCGTATGGATTACTTCTGGTAGCACATGAACCATTTGAGTCTACAGAAGCAGCAATTAAGAAGGAAAATGACATTCATTCAGAGACGGTAGTAGTGACCAGAGTGAACGAGAGACGTCTTGTTGGTGACACCGACGCTGGAAGGAAATTAAAAGAACAGATTAAAGATCTTGAATGGTTGCTGGCGTCGTACAGAAATGGTCAGATTATAGAAAAACTGTAAATAATTGTTTATGCTGATTATAGAGACGTAGAAAAACATATTTAGGACTGAAGATAGAAAGGATTACTAGAATGGAAAAAGACTTAAATCTTCCGGAAGGAACAGAAGTAACAGAACCGCTGAAAATCTATCTGAATGAGATTGGACAGATCCCTTTGCTGTCAGAAGAAGAGGAAAGAGACCTTGGGTGTAAAAGTGCTTCAGGAGATGAGGATGCAAGGAGAAAGCTGGAAGAGGGGAATCTACGCCTGGTGGTATCTCTCGCAAAACATTATACTGGAAGAGGGATTACACTCATGGATCTGATCCAGGAGGGAAATATTGGTCTCATGCATGCGGCAGAGAAATATGATTATACAAAGGAAAATCGATTTTCCACATATGCATCCTGGTGGATCAAAGAAGCAATGCAGCGGGCAATCGATCAGCAGTCACGAGAAATCCGTGTACCGGTTCATGTTGCAGAGAATATGAAGAAAGTACAGAAAATTTCAAAAGATCTTCAGCAGAAATTTGGAAGAGAGGCTACACCGGAAGAGATAGCAGCAGAGATGAAGGATAAATCACCGGAATTTGTAAAAGAGATTTTGTCATATCTTCAGAATCCGGTTTCACTGGAAACTCCGGTAGGAGAAGATGGGGAGAATAATCTTGGTGACATGGTTGAAGATAAGGATGCAACGACGCCGGAAGATGCTATGAATCAGCTTGTGCAAAAAGAAGAAGTACAGGAATTGTTAGAGTCTCTTAATGACAGAGAACGTCAGGTGATCCGCTTGAGATTTGGTCTGGAAGATGGAAAAACACATACGTTGGAAGAAATCGGTGATGAACTGAATGTGACAAGAGAACGCGTACGTCAGATTGAAGCCAGAGCGATGGAGAAACTTCGCAGCAAAGCGACAAAACTGTAAAAAATTTCTTTTGAATAAATATTGAAAAATTGCAGATAGTAAAGACACAATATTTATTTGAAAGGAAGACAAAAAATGAGGAGAATAAGAAAATTGCTTGTCTGTGTGATGTGCGTACTGATGCTTTGCAGTCTCGCTGGTTGTGGAAACAACACAGGAACAGCGAATGACAATCTCAATGATGCGACATCCGGTGAAAACCATGATGGAAGTGGAGAAAATGGTAATAATACCGGAAATAATGCGGGAGACCAGAATGGAGATAGTATCCTAGATGACGCGGTTGACGATGTAACGGATGGCGTGGATGATGTTACAGACGATATCACAAATGGTGTCGATGATGCAGCCGATGATCTGACGCAGGAGAATGGCGTGCAGAACAAGATGCAGAATAACGAGTGATCAATATGCCGTAGGCCGGAAACGGAACTGCGGCATTTTTCTAAAAGAAGGAGAGACAGGATGAGATTCAGACCATGTATTGATATACATAATGGAAAAGTGAAACAGATTGTCGGAGGCAGTCTGAAAGATGAAGGAAATCAGGCCAGCACAAACTTTACGTCAGAACTGGATGCAGCATGGTATGCAAGACAGTATCAGAAAGATCACCTGAAAAGCGGCCATATAATTCTTTTAAATCCAGTTGGATCAGAATACTACGAGGCGACGAAAAAGCAGGCGATGGGAGCTCTGGCGGCATACCCGGGTGGAATGCAGATCGGTGGAGGGATTACAGCTGAAAATGTAAAAGAGTACCTGGACGCCGGAGCAAGTCATGTGATCGTGACTTCATATGTGTTTCAAGACGGGATTTTTCATGAAGAGAGACTGCAGAAATTAGTAAATGCAGTTGGCAAAGAACATGTGGTTTTAGATCTTAGCTGCAGAAGAAAAGACGGTAAATTTTACGTGGTTACTGATCGCTGGCAGAAATTCACAGAACTTGCGCTGTCTCACGAAGTGTTAGATCAGCTTTCAGAATACTGCGATGAATTTTTGATCCATGGCGTAGATGTAGAGGGTAAAGGCGCCGGAATGGAAACGGAATTAGTAAGAATGCTTGGAAGCTGGGAAGGAATCCCAATCACATATGCCGGTGGAATCGGATCACTGGAAGATTTGGAAAGATTCCGAAAAGAGAGTGGCGGAAAGGTCGATTTTACAATTGGAAGTGCTCTTGATCTGTTTGGAGGGAAAATCCCATATGCAGAAGTTTGTAAATCCGCAGAATGTTAACACTCTATGAAGTTGTTGAATTCGCAGGCGGATAGTGATAGAATGTAGAACAGAGTGGAATTTCAGACCAAAATCAAAATTCAGAGAAGGAGTAATTGCGGAAATATGAATATTATAGAAAAGATTTTCGGAACTCACAGTGAGAACGAGCTGAAACGAATTTATCCGATCGTAGATCGCATCGAGGCACTGGGACCGGAGATGGAGGCGCTTTCAGACGAAGAACTTCGAGGAAAGACAAAAGAATTTAAAGAACGACTGAAAGAGGGAGAGACTCTGGATGATATCCTTCCGGAAGCATATGCTGTAGTAAGAGAAGGTGCTTACAGAAGTCTTGGAATGCGCCATTATAGAGTACAGTTGATTGGTGGTATCATCCTGCATCAGGGACGTATCGCAGAGATGAGAACAGGTGAAGGTAAGACTCTTGTGTCTACACTCCCTGCATACCTGAATGCCCTGGATGGAAAAGGTGTTCACATCGTCACAGTTAATGACTATCTGGCGAAACGTGATGCTGAGTGGATGGGAAAAGTACATGAGTTTTTAGGACTCAAAGTCGGTGTTGTTCTCAATGAGATGAACAATGACGAGAGACGAGAGGCTTATAATTGCGATATTACTTATGTAACGAATAATGAACTTGGATTTGATTATCTGAGAGATAACATGGTTATCTATAAAGAACAGCTGGTTCAGAGAGGATTGCATTATGCAGTTATCGATGAGGTCGATTCCGTTTTGATTGATGAGGCCAGAACACCTTTGATCATTTCCGGACAGAGTGGAAAGTCTACAGCTCTGTATGAAGCCTGTGATGTTCTTGCAAAACAGCTGGAACGCGGTGAGGCAAGCGGTGAGTTTTCCAAGATGAATGCCATCATGGGAGAAGAAATCGAAGAGACTGGTGATTTCATTGTTGATGAGAAAGAGAAGACAGTTAACCTGACAGAAGATGGTGTGAAGAAAGTAGAGAAGTTCTTCCACATCGAAAACCTTGCTGATCCGGAGAATCTGGAAATCCAGCATAATATTATCCTTGCGCTCAGAGCACACAATCTGATGTTCCGTGATCAGGATTATGTTGTAACTCCGGATGGTGAAGTTATGATCGTCGATGAGTTTACAGGACGTATCATGCCGGGACGTCGTTACTCTGATGGTCTGCATCAGGCAATTGAGGCGAAGGAACATGTGAAGGTAAGAAGAGAGAGTAAGACTCTGGCAACAATCACATTCCAGAACCTGTTTAATAAGTATGACAAGAAGAGTGGTATGACAGGTACTGCGATCACAGAGGAAAAAGAGTTCCGTGATATTTATGGAATGGACGTTGTTGAAATTCCGACAAACAAGCCGGTACAGAGAGTGGATCTTGAGGATGCTGTTTATAAGACAAAGAAAGAAAAATACGAAGCAGTTGTAGAAGCTGTGAAAGAAGCGCATGCAACAGGACAGCCGGTGCTGGTAGGTACAATTACGATTGAAGTATCCGAACTTCTCAGCAAGATGCTGAAGAAAGAGGGAATCAAGCACAATGTATTGAATGCAAAGTATCATGAGCAGGAGGCTGCAATCGTAGCCGATGCCGGACTTCATGGAGCTGTAACAATCGCAACCAATATGGCTGGCCGTGGTACTGATATCAAGCTGGATGATGATGCGCGTGCGGCAGGCGGTCTGAAAATTATCGGCACAGAGAGACATGAATCCCGTCGTATTGACAATCAGCTGCGTGGACGTTCCGGACGTCAGGGAGATCCAGGAGAGTCCAGATTCTACATTTCTCTGGAAGATGATCTGATGCGACTGTTCGGTTCAGAAAGACTGATGGGAATTTTCAATACACTTGGTGTAGAAGACGGTGAGCAGATTGAACATAAGATGCTTTCAAGTGCAATTGAGAAAGCACAGAAGAAGATTGAGAGCAATAACTTTGGTATTCGTAAGAATCTGTTGGAGTACGATCAGGTAATGAACGAGCAGAGAGAGATTATTTACGAAGAGAGACGCCGTGTTCTTGATGGAGAAAGCATGCGTGATACAATCTACAGCATGATTACAGAATATGTGGAAAATATGACAGATCGTTTCGCTTCTACAGAGGCAGATCCGGAAGAGTGGGATATCAAGGGATTGGATGTAAATCTTCACAATGTGATTCCGCAGCTTCAGCTCCCATCTGAGAAGGAATGCCAGAGTATGAATCAGAAGGAGTTAAAGCATCTTCTGAAAGAACGTGGAGTGAAGGCTTATGAGAACAAAGAAGCAGAGTTCCCGGAGGCAGAGCAGCTTCGTGAAGTTGAGCGTGTTGTACTTCTGAAAGTGATTGATGCAAGATGGATGGATCATATCGATGATATGGATCAGCTGCGTCAGGGAATCGGTCTTCAGGCTTATGGACAGAGAGATCCACTGGTAGAGTACAAGATGACAGGATATGAGATGTTCGGTGAAATGACAAATGCAATCGCTGAAAACACGATCCGTACATTGTTCCACATTAAGGTTGAGCAGAAAGTGGAGAGGGAAGAGGTTGCAAAAGTAACCGGAACAAACAAAGATGACAGCGCAGTCCGTGCACCGAAAAAACGCGAGGAGAAGAAGATTTATCCAAACGATCCATGCCCATGCGGAAGTGGAAAGAAGTACAAACAGTGCTGTGGAAGAAAGATTAAATAATCTGTAACTGTTCAGAGCCAAGCAAAATTTCATAAAACAGGTGTAAAATGCTTGCATTTTTAAGACTGTTTTTGAAATTTTATTTGGCGGATACGCCACACCGACGAAATGTGTAGCATTTTGGAGGTTGGCTCTGAACAGTTACAATAATTTAAAGTATATATATGAAAGAGGTGATTAAGGTGGTTTTACTGGATGAACTGAAGTCAAGACTGACTGCATATGAAGAACCGCTGAAAGATTTGAGGGATTCACTTTGACCTCGCTTCAAAGAAGCTTAGGATCGAAGAATTAGAAAAGAGACTGGAGGAACCGGGATTCTGGGATGACCCGGAGATTTCCCAGCATGTAATGAAAGAATTGAAAGGCCTTCAGGATTCTGTAAAAGAGATTGAAAAATTATTTACAGATTATGAAGATATGCTTCTTCTGATTGAAATGAGTGCAGGAGAAGACGAGGAGCAGGAAGCCGCAGAAGAGATTGAAGAGGAACTTGGAACATTTGAGGAAGTCTTTGAGAAACTGCGAATCAGCACACTTCTGATCGGACCGTATGATGCAGATAATGCAATCGTGACACTTCACGCAGGTGCAGGCGGTACAGAGGCAATGGACTGGACAAGCATGCTCTATCGTATGTACAGCCGCTGGGCTGAAAAGAGAGGATATGAAGTCGAGGTGCTGGACTATCTGGAAGGAGATGTAGCAGGTATCAAGGGAGTTACTTTTGAGGTCAAGGGAGAAAACGCTTATGGTTATCTCCGTTCCGAGAAAGGTGTACATCGTCTGGTACGTATTTCTCCATTTAATGCAAATGGAAAGCGACAGACGTCATTTGCATCCTGTGATGTAATTCCGGATATTGAAGAAGATATCGATATCGAGATCAACGATGATGATATCCGTGTCGATACTTATCGTTCCAGTGGTGCCGGCGGACAGCATATCAATAAGACATCATCTGCAATCCGAATCACACATCTTCCGACAGGAATTGTGGTTCAGTGTCAGAATGAACGTTCCCAGCACATGAATAAAGATAAGGCAATGCAGATGTTGAAATCCAAACTGTATGTACTCAAACAGCAGGAACAGGCAGAGAAGATGTCAGACATCCGCGGAGAGGTTAGAGATATTAATTTCGGAAATCAGATCCGTTCTTATGTCATGCAGCCATATACACTTGTCAAGGATCACAGAACAAACGCAGAAATCAGCAATGTAGGTGCAGTAATGGATGGAAATATTGATCCTTTTATTAACGCATATTTGAGCATGGATGCAGAAGCACAGAAAGGAAAAAAAGCAGAATGATAAATGTAGCAGTAATGGGATACGGTACAGTAGGATCAGGAGTTGTAGAGGTCCTCAGAACCAATGGTGAACTCATCAATGAAAGAGCTCAGGATGTGATAAATGTAAAATACGTTCTGGATCTCAGAGATTTTCCGGGCGATCCGGTAGAAGAGATTCTGACACATGATTTTGAGACAATCGTAAATGATGCAGAAGTAGACATTGTTGTTGAGACAATGGGAGGCGTAGAGCCGGCATATACATTTGTAAAACGTTGTCTGGAAGCAGGTAAGAACGTCGCTACATCCAACAAAGCTCTGGTAGCAAAACATGGAGCAGAACTTCTTGAGATTGCTCGTAACAGAAGTATCAATTTTATGTTTGAAGCAAGTGTTGGTGGGGGTATCCCAATCATTCGTGCACTGAATTCCTCTCTGACAGCAGATAGAATCGACGAAGTGACGGGAATCCTGAATGGAACAACAAACTATATGCTGACAAAGATGTTCTTTGAGAGTGCTGATTATGATGAGGTGCTCAAAGAGGCGCAGGAGAAAGGATACGCGGAGCGTAATCCGGAAGCAGATGTCGAGGGACATGATGCGTGTAGAAAGATTGCGATTCTGACATCCCTGATCGCGGGACAACATGTGGATTTCGAGACAATCCATACAGAAGGAATCACAAAGATCACAACAGAAGATATGAAATATGCTAAGAAGATGGATATGGCGATTAAACTACTCGCGTCCAGCAAGAGAGAAGGAGACTCCTTCTCAGCAATCGTTGCACCGATGCTTCTTTCCAAGAATCATCCACTGTGTAATGTGAATGATGTATTTAATGCAGTTTTTGTTCGTGGAAATATGCTTGGTGATGCAATGTTCTACGGAAGTGGAGCAGGTAAGCTCCCGACAGCAAGTGCTGTAGTTGCAGATGTTGTAGATGCTGCAAAGCACCTTCACAGAACTGTTGTAACAAGATGGGAGAGTAAGACACTCGAACTTGTTCCGAATGCGGATGCAAAGAGAAGATTCTTCGTCAGAATTAATGGAGAAGAATCTGCACTCAAATCCCATGTGGACGAAGTGTTCGGACAAGTTGAAGTTGTCAAAGCAGATGATGTCAAGGGAGAATTCGCTGTTATCACAGGTGAGATGACCGAGGCGGAGTATGCGCAGAAAGCAGAAGAGATGCCAGAAGTTGTGAAGATGATCCGTATGGCAGATTAATTTGTATTTGCTACATTGGATTCTGAAAGATGAAAATAAAAAAGGAAAACTATCGACTACGATAATAATACAAACAAGGGTTGAATTATTGTAGACGATAGTTTTCCTTTTATAATTTGCTCAGTGTACTGTTATGGTACGCAGAACTGAAGGTGACGTCCTTTCCCAGCCATTGAGGCGTGGGATAGGTGTTAGCTGTTTCTTCGTCTGGAAATTCAATTTCGGCGAGAATCAGTGGAGCAAGGTCATCATGGAAGATATCTAATTCAAGAAAAAGCGGAGTGGAACAGAAAGCTGCATTTTCAGGACAGATACAATTCAGGGGAATGACGTAGCGTGTTTTATGAATGATGCGTCCGTCAACTTTCTCTCTCAGATGATCATAACTTTCCTTTGTGAGAGGAAGATTATATTCTTCACGGGCCATAAGCCCTTTAGACTTGTAGGTGAGAATATAATCGTCATCTTCTCTGCGTATCCTTACGACAGGAGCAGTGCATAAGTAGCCTTGCTCCAGTTCTTTGTGAGGATAATCGAAAGGAGAAAATGGCAACTCCTCAAGTTTTTGTATTAAAAATTTGCGTTCTATTTCCATAGCTAAATATTCCTCCTGATGTCGAATGTTTATACTATAATAATATGAAGTGAGTGTCAAAAGTAAATTTTGCCACTCACTGATGTAACCGGATTGCTCCATTGCTATGCAATTCCCGCAATCCTCGAGCATCATACTATAAGATATACAGAAACAAAGGAAATAGTGCAAAAAAAAGCCCTGTTCTTTCGGAACAGGGACTCTTAATACAGTCATTTATGGTAATGATATTTCCACAATTTCTTTATTTCCCATCATAGTCATCTAAGAACCAGTGGCGCTCTCCATCTTTTTTGTAGCAGACCACAGTGTCCAGATTTACATTTTCCACACTCTTGAAAATATTTCCTTCTACAAATGGATTTTTTTTCTTCATTTCACGGATCAGTTCTTTAATTTCTACGCGCTTGGAGCGGTTTTCCTCATTGTTGCAGGTGGTGCAGGTATCGGTAAATTTGCAGGCGCACTGGATAAAATGAAGGTGATTGTAATCTCTCCATGACTTGATATCATCTTCACGTACCAGATACAACGGGCGGATCAGCTCCATACCCTCAAAGTTTGTGCTGTGAAGCTTTGGCATCATGGTCTGGACCTGGGCACCGTAGAGCATGCCCATAAGGATGGTTTCAATAACATCGTCATAATGATGTCCTAAAGCGATCTTATTACATCCCAATTCCCTGGCGTAGCTGTAAAGGTAACCACGGCGCATTCTGGCGCACAGATAACAGGGGGATTTTTCTATGGTAAATACAGCATCAAAGATGTCAGACTCAAAAATGTGGACCGGAATTCTCAGTTTCCTTGCATTTTCTTCGATCACATGACGGTTATCCGGGCTGTATCCCGGATCCATGACCAGAAATTCTACTTCAAATGGAAACTTATTGTGAAGCTTTAATTCCTGGAATAATTTTGCCATAAGCATAGAGTCTTTTCCACCTGAAATACAGACAGCTACCTTATCTCCTTCCTTTACCAGCTCATACTGTTTCACTGCTTTTGTAAATGGAGACCAGATGGTCTTGCGGAATTTTTTCCGGATACTCTGTTCCACCTGATTTTTAATATCTTCTGCTTCCTGTCTGCGCATCTCTTCCCGCAGCCACGCAATATATCCGCCTTCCAGGCTGTAAGCGCGGTATCCATCTGCTTCCAGTTCTTCTGCTGCTTCTATACTGTTGGTTCCATGACTGCAGAACAATATCACTTTTTTGGCTTTTATGATCTGTGGATTTTCTTTCAAATCTTCCTGTAAAATGTGAATGGCTCCGGGAATGGTTCCATATTCAAAATCCCGGTCACTTCTCATATCGATCAACTGATAACTTCCCTCAGGAAGTTCATTCAGTTTCGCTACGTTTATTTCCATGTTTGTATAACACCTTTCCGCTTTTGAAATGGTCACACAGGCCGTCAAATGACCTGTTTTTGCACTGAAAGTAATATAACACGAATTTTCTTTTGCTTCAAGTATGTTGCATTTTTTATAAAAAAACTGACAGTAAAGGGTTTTCAGTACACAGATAAATACTCTCTCAACTGAAAGGGCTATACAACCGGCAAAAACCACCGTACCACAGGGGACGGCGGTCTTTGAAATATACCTTTATTCCGTTTTAAGCAGTCCTGCGTCCCGAAGGCTGTTAAGCAGGAGATTAAACTGAGTCACAACATCTTCTGTGCCGGTTGCATTGGCAACAGCAGCAGCCGGTGTGACGGTTCCTGCTGGGCCAGCCGGACCCTGGGGACCAGTTGCGCCTTGTGGGCCCTGAGGACCGATTGCTCCTGTTTCGCCTGCCGGGCCCTGGGGACCTGCTGGGCCCGTTGCTCCCTGAGGACCGGCTGCTCCTGTTTCACCCTGTGGTCCGGGATATCCTGGAAAGCCCTGCGGTCCGCGGGGTCCTGGCGGTCCCATAGGACCTGGTCTTCCCCCACAGCAGCAGCCAGGACATCTTACAAATCCATTCCTTCCATTAAGATCATCAAAACACATATCCAGACTCCTTTCTGATTCCATTTCTGTAAAAACAAAAGCTCGTTTTCTTTTGTTACTATAGAATATGTACAAGGAGCCCTTTTTGTGTCCACCTATACAGGTCAGAACGGATCACGCCTGTTTACCAGCCATCATTTACCAGTGACCAGCTCTATAACATCTCTATAAATGCTGCAATACGTGTTTCAATCTGTCCGCTGTCTGCAGTGGAATAATCTGTTTCCAGCTTCATATATGGAATGCCCATTTCTTCTGCCATACGTCCCATTTTAAAGGCTTCTACATTAAATGTATGACATGCCTGAACGACGATCTCCACCACTCCGTCTACCTGATAATCCCTGATCATCTGGGCTGTATTTTCCAGACGTCCGTTATTGGAAGTCATAACAGAGCAGTTAATGGACAAATAACGGTCAGAAATAGCACGCAGGATATCCGGTGCATTTTCATCTACCAGCAAACAGTTGGTACGCTCGCCGGAGCAGTCATCCAGACATACGATCACACCGCCGTTATTTTCGATCACAGTTCCCACTTTCTGGATCACTCCGCCAGTAGGACAACCGGTAAGTAATATTCTTTTTGCAGAAGCAGATACCGGACGTTTTCCTTCTTTGTATGCCTTCTCAGCTTCTGTTACCCGTTTGCGGATATTATCAATTTGCTGATAAACGTCGAAGGTGAATGTTCCCTGCTGGAGAGCGATCATCATCTCTGTTCCCTTCATAGCCGGAGGTACCAGCTTCTGCAGATGATACATATCCAGCTGGGCTTTTCGTAGCTCGTTGCGCACATGGGCTGCCTTGCGCAGATTTTCTTCTGTAATGGTACAGTCAAATTTCTCTTCTAATTTTCCCTTTAATAATCTGACCTCTTCATACCAGATATCCTTTGCATAAGACCGTTCCTGACTTTGTGGAAGATGAAGAACATAAGTCTCTTTAATCTCATTTAACAGCTCATACATCTTCTTTTTTCCATCACAGGTAGTCTCCCCAATGATAATATCCGAAAAATAGGTATAGGGACATTTTTCAGAATAAGCAAAACCATAGGTGCTTTTGATCAGAGGGCAAAGATTCTTCGGAAGGACCTTTTCCGCATCTGGTATAGTCTCATTACTGGTGCCGCAAAGTCCTACTGTAGCTATTCCTGCAGCATCCAGCACCTCCTGTGGTGTGTAGGAGCAAAGGCAGCCAGCCAGTTTTCCTCCATTGTCTTTAAATTCCTTAGCTCTTATAAATCCCTGTTTTCTCGCATCTACAAACTCATCAAATGTCTTTGGCAGATCCATTATAATCCCTCCTGAAATTTTAATGTTCTCTTATAATCTTTCTTCTACTCTCCTGACAACAGCGCTGCGCCGATCGCCCCTGCATACCTGGCTAATGGCATACTTTCTACTGGTGCCTTTAAAGCATGGCTGAGCCGGCTGATCATATATTCATCCTCACAAAGTCCCCCTGTAAGGAAATAGTTAGTTCCATCCAGCTGCGAAATAAGCTGGGCCACTTTTACAGCAACAGATTCCACCACACCATAGGCAATATCTTCCCTGGAAGTTCCTTTTCCGATCAGGCTGATCACCTCTGATTCCGCAAACACTGTACACATGGAACTGATGGTCACACCATCTCCTTTAGATGCAAGTTGTGACAGTTCTTTCTGGGTCAGTCCCAGGCGGTTGGTCATGACCTCCAGGAATTTTCCGGTTCCTGCAGAGCATTTATCATTCATAACGAATTTCATAACACGATCGTTTTTTAATACTATCCCCTTGGTATCCTGACCTCCGATGTCAATGACCACCCCATCCTTTCCAAACAGCTTCCAGGCTCCTTTTCCGTGGCAGGTGATCTCTGTTATCACTTTATCAGCATAAGGTACGGATACTCTTCCGTATCCCGTTGCCCCATACCGGCTCTTTTCATGCGTTACCTGTTCTTTTTCCAGCCAGTGATAAATCTCTTCTGCTGTCTTTCTGCTGGAAAATCCCGTTGCCATTTCCATGGTCTTCCATACTTCTCCATCCCGCAGCACCACTGTCTTTGCCGCACTGGAACCAATATCGATCCCAACCTGATACATGTCTTCACCTCACATTTTCCTTAACAACTTCTTTCTTTTCCATTTTAACATTAATTTTTCTCAATATCTAATCATATATTAGCTATTTTTATGTACATTTATAGATTTTATCTATATAATGATGTTGCAAGCAAGCTTGCATCGGATTTTAGACCTTTTGACCCTGGTATCATCATATAAGGTTCTTCAAGGAGACTTCAAATATGGAATTCAAACAATTAGAGGCTTTCGTAGCCGTTGTAGATTATAAAAGCTTTTCAGAGGCAGCCAAACACCTCTACCTGACCCAGCCAACTATAAGTTCCCATATACAGGCATTAGAAAAAGAGCTGAATTCCCGACTTCTGATCCGTACCACCAAACAGATGAAGGTGACGGACCGTGGAATGCAGCTCTATGAATGTGCTGTTCATATGTTAAATATGCGGGATCAGATCATAGATGAATTTGCGGGAAATAAATGGAAACTGATCGACGTCAGTGCATCCACCATTCCCTCATCCTACCTTCTGCCGGAACTGTTATCGGAGTTTTCCAAAATACAGCCGGATATCCATTTTCATATCTGGCAGTCAGACAGCGCAGACGCTATTGAAAAGGTGATCCAGGGATCTGTGGACTTTGGTCTTACAGGCTCTGTGACCGATGCTGAGAACTGCTGTTTTTCTCCTTTCTGTACTGACTCTCTGGTCCTGGCAGCTCCGGTAACACCTGAATATCTGGAGCTGGCTGACACCTTAAAAAAGGATGAACCAGTTACCCTGCAGCATTTTCTCTCCCATCCTTTTATCCTTCGTGCCAATGGTTCCGGCACCCGTAAGGAGATCGACTTATTTTTAGAACGGCACCAGATCTCCCTTTCTGAGTTAAATATTGTTGCCCGGATGAATGACCTGGAATCTATTAAAAAATCCATTGCTTCCGGTCTTGGCATTTCCATTCTTTCTGCCCGCAGCGTAAAAGATATGGAAAGGACCCACCAGCTTCTCACTTTTCCTTTAGAGAATGCTGCGCAGGTCCGCACTTTTTATATCGTATACAACAAAAACAGGATCTTAAAACCCTATGTAAAGCAGTTTTTAAAATTTGTAGAGCACTTCTACAAATAAACTGTATTATCTGATCCAGGCTCCGTCTGCCCCTACTTTATAGCCATCCGGGGTGGTCGTATTTGTAAGCATGACGCCGTCCTGGCCCAGATAATACCAGATTCCATTTGCCCCTGCCTTCCAAACATTCTTTGCCAGACTTCCTGTAGAACAGAAATAATACCATTTTCCATCTAATTCTTTCCAGCCCTTTGCCATGTAATGATCTGACTGGATCCAGTAGGTCTCTCCATTATCTGTGATCCATTCTCCCACTGCTTTTATGCCATTACCTTTTACATAATACCAGCCGTTATTATCTTTTACCCAGCCACGCTCTTTTACAGCGCCCGGACCGCCGGTATTGGTATCTGCAGATTCCGGCTGTGTGGGGGCAGAGGCTTTTGTTTCCTGACTAGACGAATTATTTGTATTGTTTGTGTTGTTTGCATTATTCGCACTGTTTGTGTTATTTGTGCTATTTCCAGGTGTTGGAGCCTGGGATGTATTCTGGCTTGTATTCTGTCCTGTCAGGGCACCTGCCTCTGCCAGTTTAAAGCCATAGTCCAGTAATGCCTTCGTATCCGTATAATGGGTAGACTGGCTCTTCATTACAACTGCGATCAGACGGACACCGTTTCGCTCTGCTGCTGTTACCAGTGTATTTCCGGCTTTTGATGTATATCCAGTCTTTCCGCCTATAATTCCCTGATAATATCTGGAATCTTTTGGATTTAACATTTTATGTCCCATAGTCACAGTAAGACCTGACGGATTTTTTTTAGTAGCCGGAAGTGTATAGGTTCTGGTGGAAGCCACTGTTTTTACTATATCATTTGCAAAAGCAGCTCTTGCGATCAGTGCCATATCATGAGGTGTAGTATAATGGTTCGGGTCGTTTAAACCATGTGGATTGGCAAAATGAGTATTAGTGCAGCCTAAAGAAGCTGCTTTGGCATTCATCTTCTCTGCAAAAGCGGCATTGCTGCCAGCCACATGCTCTGCAAGGGCATTTCCCACTTCGTTTGCTGATTTTAATAACAGCGCATACAGACACTGGCGTACTGATAAGGTATCTCCCTCCGTCATGCCAATAGAAACTGCACCCGATTCAAGGTTAGTGGTAGCTGTTGATGAAAATGTGACTGTATCATCCAGATTGCAGTTTTCAGCTACTAAAAGAGCTGTCATCAGCTTGGTAATGCTGGCTGGATAATACTGTGTTTCGCCGTTTTGTGAAAATAATACACTTCCGTCTGCAGCATTTAACAAAACTGCACCCTGGGATGCAATAGTGGGTTTCGTAATAGAAGAAACATCACCCTTCTGGGATGGTGTATTTTCACCAGATGTATTCTGGGCGCCTGATGCCTTAGTTGGTTGTGTCTCCTGAACCTGGCTCTGTGATATGGATGTTCCTTTATCTAATGGTGTAATAGTCACCTGACTGGCCCATGCAGGTACAGACAATGTGAGAATGGCAGCCGTACATACTGCCAGAAATGTATATATTTTATTTTTTTTCATTGGAAATAAAGATCCTCTCTGTGGTATTAGAAGCAGATTATACTCGCGAACACGCTCTAACATGCTCTGCTGCCTGCTGTGCCAGTGGTTTTGTTCGTCAATGGCTTGTAAAAACAAATGTCCGTTCAGGTAGCTGTAACTTATTTTTCTCTGGACTCATTATATCTTAGACTCAGATCCCCGCACTTACGTGCTCTACTGCCTGCTTTCGCAGGCGGGATCTTCGTTAATGGTCCAAGAAAAACAAATGCCACCTTCGGTGTCGCTTGTTTTTCTTTTGGACCCATTATACCATATACCACAATTACAAAAAATAACCCATTTTGTTACGATTTCTTTAATTTTTTCCCATCCAGCACTGCCTCTGTTAAAACATCCCCCTTATAAGCCAGTTTCAGGGAAAAGAAGGGGGAGTTTTCCTGAAGCAGTTTTAAAAAGATCTTGTCTCCTTCCCACAGGTTCAGCTTTAACAGGTCTTCTTTTCTGATCCATTCCAGTACCCCTTCATTGCAGGGAATGATTTCTCCCTCATATCCATCAGCTGTATATAAACACATATACTCCGTATTCCAGCCTTCGGAAATAAAAGTAACGATCCCCCTGAATTTCCAGGATGTAAGTGTAAGCCCGGTCTCCTCTTTTGCTTCCCGGAGCAGGCATTCTTCTGGACTTTCATTTTCTTCAAAATGACCTCCGATGCCAATCCACTTGTCTTTATTTACATCATGTTTTTTGCTGACTCTGTGAAGCATCAGATAGCTGTCACCTTTTTCAATATAACACAGCGTTGTAAGTTTTGAACGTTCTCCCAATTTATATCCCTGCTTTCTTCCTTAGTACGCAAATATGCAGCATTGGCACAAAAAGGCCGCCGCAAATGCGGCGACCCATGAATCTTCGTAAATAGCCTGTAAAAAATTATTCTTCAATTGAATAGTTCGGAGCTTCCTTTGTGATATGGATATCATGAGGATGGCTTTCTTTTAAGGATGCTGCAGAAATCTTGACAAATCTTCCTGTCTCCTGAAGAGTCGGGATGTCCTTTGCGCCACAGTATCCCATACCGGAACGTAAACCGCCTAACAGCTGGAATACAGTATCCTCTACCATACCCTTATAAGCTACACGGCCTTCTACGCCTTCTGGAACCAGCTTCTTTGCATCAGTCTGGAAGTAACGGTCCTTGCTTCCGTTTTCCATAGCTGCAATAGAGCCCATGCCGCGATATACTTTGTACTTACGTCCCTGATACAGCTCGAAAGCACCTGGACTCTCGTCGCATCCTGCAAGCATGCTTCCCATCATACAAACGCTTCCGCCTGCTGCGATCGCCTTTGTAATATCACCGGAATATTTGATACCGCCATCAGCAATGATCGGGATACCGTATTCTTTTGCAACTGCATAGCAGTCCATAACAGCGGTGATCTGAGGAACGCCGATACCTGCAACCACACGGGTCGTACAGATAGAACCAGGTCCGATACCAACCTTAACACAATCAGCACCAGCTTCGATCAGAGCTCTGGTGGCATCACCAGTTGCCACATTACCTGCAATGACCTGAACCTCCGGAAATGCTTCTTTAATCATCTTTACGCAGCGGATAACATTTGCAGAATGACCATGGGCAGAGTCTAAAACAACAACGTCCACCTTTGCCTTCACCAGTGCTTCTACACGATCTAAAACATTGGCTGTGATACCGATAGCTGCACCACATAACAGACGTCCCTGGGCATCTTTTGCAGACAGAGGATATTTGATCTGCTTTTCAATATCCTTAATGGTGATAAGTCCCTTCAGGTTAAAATCATCATCAACGATAGGCAGCTTCTCTACTCTTGCCTTTGCAAGGATCGCTTTTGCTTCCTTTAAAGTAACACCTTCCTTTGCTGTGACCAGATTCTTGGAGGTCATGCATTCTCTGATCGGACGGCTGAAATCTTCCTCGAATTTCAAGTCACGGTTGGTGATGATACCAACTAATTTCTTGCCTTCTGTGATCGGCACACCGGAAATACGGAATTTTGCCATCAGGTCATTGGCATCCTTTAATGTATGCTCTGGGGAAAGATAGAATGGATCAGTGATAACACCGTTCTCAGAACGTTTTACACGATCTACCTCCTCAGCCTGTGCCTCAATTGACATATTCTTATGAATAATGCCGATTCCTCCCTGACGAGCCATGGCAATCGCCATACGATGCTCTGTAACTGTATCCATACCTGCACTCATTAACGGGATGTTCAGACGGATCTTCTTTGTCAGGTTTGTGCTTAAGTTTACCTGATTTGGGATCACTTCTGAATAAGCTGGAACCAGAAGCACATCATCAAAGGTAATGCCTTCACCGATAATTGTACCCATTCGTTTTTTCCTCTCTTTCTTCATCAATTTTTATCTGAAGGTTCAATATAACGCCAGCGCTAAAAAAACATCGGTTTTATCAGACACTGGCGTTTTGGCCTTCTTATTAGTAACTAATACTAGCAAATTTTATATGGATTGTCAAACCCATTTGCCGTAAAATATTCATTGAAATTGCTTATGATTTTTCATGAGGAAAACTTATCAGTTCCAGGGACTTTTCGCAGCCTCAGAACTCACAAAAAATCTTTACTGTCTCATAAACTTGCGCGGAAATACTCTGCGCATAGCCCCTTCCATTTTCTCACCAGGCTCAAATAAGACTTTTGTTGTCACAGAGCCCTTCTGGCTGATCAGTGCGTAAACTTTTGCGCCGGCCTGTCCGCTGGCGCAGTTTATAACTTTCATTCCCTGTTTTTCATAATCTTTTAATACATAGGAATCTGCCGGTGCGATCACCTGTACTTCTTCTTTTTCGCAGTCAAAAGCTTTTTTTCTTCTGGCCTTTCCTAGGATGCGGTCTACACTGAAACCACCGTCTGCAAACAGGTATTCATATTCTACACTGAGGTTTAAAAAAACAAAATACGTCGCAGCACCTGCTGCCACAAGGATCAATACTCCGAACATGACCTGAAGGGCTGCAAATGCAGATAATGCACACAATACAATCATCAATACTTTTACAGGCCAGGCATAAACGGGGTCTTTCCGTTTTACCAGCCATTCTACATAATTTTCTTCCATAACTTTCTGCATTCTCCTGTTATATAGTCGCATAGTTTTTTCTACACGCTTAGTTTGTTAATAGTATAACCTATTTTGACTTCATTTTCCAGTTATTTTAACCTTTTTCCCCTTGGTATCATATAATATCCACAAAGACTTTTCCAGGCAGGTAACATTTTCATGAATCCCCCTCTTTGTCTGAATGATATTAAGCCCGGCGAAAAGGCCCGCGTCTGCTGCCTTACCTCCTGTGGAAGCATACGACGCCGCTTTCTTGACATAGGCCTTACTGAAAATACACTGGTAGAATGTGTAGGTGTAAGCCCCTTAGGAGACCCGGCTGCCTATGCCATACGGGGTGCTGTGATCGCTATCCGGAAAACAGACAGCAAAAATATTCTGATAACAGGAAAGGAGAATCGATGAATTTTCACACAAAAAAGTCTTCTATTCCTGAAAATACACCTGACCGCCCAGTCATCGCCCTTGCAGGAAATCCCAATGTAGGAAAAAGCACTTTATTTAATAATCTTACCTCTGGAAAAAAGCAGCACACAGGCAACTGGATCGGCAAAACCACTGCCAATGCCTGGGGAATTTGCTCAGGCATTGCCAAAGATTATGTACTGGTAGATATTCCCGGCACCTACTCTCTTTCTTCCCGCTCTGCTGAAGAAACAGTTGCCAGGGATTTTATCTGTTTTGGAGCCCATCAGGCAGTTGTCATCGTCTGTGATGCCACATGTCTGGAGCGGAACCTGAACCTGGTACTGCAGATCCTGGAAGCCACGGATCGTGTACTGGTATGTGTGAATCTTTTAGATGAAGCAGAAAAGAAAGGGATACAAATAGACTTAGACCAGTTATCAGATCTGCTGTGTATCCCTGTAGCCGGTACCTCTGCCAGAAAAAAATGCACATTGATCCCTCTTTTAAAGGAGTTAGATGATCTCACTGACAGTCCTGTTCTTTCACATTACCAGGTCACCTACTGTAAAGAACTGGAAACAGCTGTTTCCATGCTAGAACCTGCTGTAGAAAACTGGATGGGCGCCCACATACTGCCATTTTATATGACCTCCCGCTTTCTTACACTGCGTCTGTTAGAAGATGATGCCTCTTTTCTGCGCTCTTTTACTGCCAGCTGCGGCTATGACCCGGCTCAGGATCCTGCAGTTGTAAAAAGCCTGCAAACTGCCTGCTCCTATCTGAACCAGAAAGGCATTTTCAAAGATATTATAAAAGACCGCATAGTATCTGGTCTGGTAAACAGTGCCGGATCCATCGCCTCTGCCTGTGTCCGCCTGCCGGACCGGAATTATAATGAAACAGACAGGAAACTGGATCGTATCCTTACAGGACGTCTGGCTGCCTATCCGGCTATGGCCGGGCTTTTAGCCCTGATCTTCTGGATCACTTTAGCAGGTGCCAATCAGTTATCTGCCCTGCTTTCTGATCTGCTGTTTTCCTTCCAGCATGTTCTGGAACAGGTTTTACTGTTTCTCCATGTCCCGGTTCTTTTACGGGAAGCCTTTATTTATGGAATTTACCAGGTCCTTGCATGGGTGGTCTCTGTTATGCTGCCGCCTATGGCCGTATTCTTTCCTCTTTTTACATTATTGGAAGACTCCGGCTATCTGCCCCGCATCGCCTATAACCTGGATCGGCCTTTCCAGTGCTGTAAAGCCTGTGGAAAACAGGCTCTTACTATGGCTATGGGCTTTGGCTGCAATGCTGCAGGCATTACAGGCTGCCGTATCATTGATTCTCCCCGCGAACGGCTTATTGCTATTCTTACCAATAATTTTATGCCCTGTAATGGACGTCTCCCTCTTTTTATCACTTTGATCCTGCTGTTTTTATGCAGCAGCCAGCAAAATGCATCCTCTTATGCTGTCAGTGCACTGATACTTACCTTGTTCATCCTTTTAGGGATCGCCATGACCTTTCTCTCTTCTTACCTGTTGTCTGCCACTGTATTAAGAGGCGTTTCCTCATCCTTTACACTGGAAATGCCTCCTTACAGACGTCCCCAGATAGGAAAGGTGATCCTACGCTCTGTTACAGACCGTACTTTGTTTGTCCTTGGAAGAGCTGCTGCCGTAGCCGCTCCTGCTGGTCTTATCCTGTGGCTTTTAGCAAATGTGTCCCCAGGCGGGATCAGCCTGCTTTCCCGGATCAGCCTTATTTTAGATCCCCTTGGCCGCCTGCTGGGTATGGACGGCGTTATCCTTACAGCTTTTATCCTTGGACTTCCCGCCAACGAGATCGTCCTTCCCATTATCCTTATGGCCTATACAGCCCAGGGGAATCTGACGGGATACGCTTCCACACTCCAGCTAAAGCAGATCCTCACAGCAAACGGCTGGACCTGGACCACCGCAGTGTGCGTCATGCTCTTCTCCCTGATGCACTGGCCATGCTCCACCACCCTTATTACTATTTATAAAGAAACTAAAAGTGCCCGGTGGACCCTTGTTTCTGCCATTCTGCCAGCATTTTTTGGTGCCTTATGCTGTATTCTTTTTACTGCTTTTACCCACTTCTTTCTGCTGCCTTAACAGTGTGCTTTATTTTAATAATCTTCCCAAGGTTTCCCGCAGCTTATCTATTTCCACCGGCTTAGAAAGATACGCATTCATACCGCTGGCAAGAGAACGATGGATATCTTCATCAAAAGCATTGGCACTGATGGCAACAATAGGTACCTTATTACTGTCTGCCCGCTCCATGGTACGGATAGCATGGGCTGCTTCTAAGCCGCCCATAACAGGCATCATGATGTCCATGATGATCAGGTCATAATATCCTATCTTTGAAGCTTCAAACTTATCCACTGCTTCTTTTCCATCATAAGCATTATCCACCTTCATCCCCATGTCCTCCAGTATATACTGGAGGATTTCCATGTTCAGGGGATTATCCTCTGTTACCAGAACGCGGATACCTGAAAAGTCTTTCTTGTTCTGGGGAGCTTTCTCCTGGATCTTATGTTCCTTTACCGGCCTTAACTGGATCCGGAAACTAAAGGTACTGCCCACGTCTACCTGGCTATCCAGTAAAATACTTCCACCCATCATATGTACCAGGCGGTTACTGATGGCAAGCCCAAGACCTGTTCCCTGCTGTCCTGTACCAAAATGCTCTACCTGTTCAAAACTGCCAAAGATCCTCTGGCGGTCTTCTTCATTTACACCAATACCATGATCCTTTACTGCAAAATATAGCTGGGACAGGTCATTTTCCCCTTCCTTTTCTGTTACTGTCAAGGAAATATCTGTATCATTACCGGAATATTTAACTGCATTTCCCAACAGATTTACAAGGACCTGGCTGATGCGCATGGCATCTCCATAAAACCAGGTATGCTTTAACTGCATATTTAGATGATAATGCTGGGATTTTTCCTCAAACTTAGCTTCTAACAGTGTATAAAGGCCATTTATCATCTTATCTAACTGGAAGTCATCCATTACCAGCTTCATTTTTCCACTTTCGATCTTTGACATATCAAGGACATCATTTAAAATGCCCAGCAGATAATTAGAAGAACTTTTTACCTTCTTTAAACAGTCAAAGCGCACTTCTTCTGACTGGCCATCCTTTAATGCAATATCCGTCATACCAATGATACCATTCATAGGTGTACGTATCTCATGGGACATGTGGGCCAGAAAATCTGACTTGGCCTGTGCTGACTGGTCATGACGGTTTCTGTTAATACGGTTCTGGATAATGATGCCGATCTCCCGGAAAAGTTTTCTGTCCTCTTCCCTGTTTAAGATTTCTTCATCTACACCCATAAAGAAGATCGTACCAGAATACTGGCTGTTATCATTCATTAAAACTGCAATTCCCGTTTTTTCAGTATTATTTTCCTTATTATTCTCCTTAAATAAAGGCAATACTGCAAGAACCTCTTTTACAGGCTGCATAGCCTTTTCCTGGGTATCCTGATTTAACTGTTTAAACACTTTTTCACTGCAATGGACCATACCCGGTCTTTCTTCTGCCCCGGCTGCATCTTTCCACTGATAAGACAATTCACTGGAAAGGAACTCTGGATTTAAACCTGTGATCATCAGATTTTTCAGTCCAAACCATTCATTTAACCGGCAGGAAATAAGATCCAGTCCTGCTTCAATCTGGCTGCAGCGGTCTAAAATATTCAGTGCCAGGGACACAAAACTGGTCTCCTCGATATACTCCATAGATACGATCTTTCCAAATTGCTTCGGTGCTGCCTCTGTATCCTCTACTTCACTCCAGAAAAGAGTTTCTGCATCCTTCTTTTCTGCCTCCAAAACAGCCACACAAACCTGATGGAGCAGAGTGTCTGTATTATTTTCTTCCCCGCCCCAGGCAAATCCGGCTTTAAACTCCAGTTTTAAGAGGCTTTGACGTACCAGTCCCTGGAACCTTTCTTTTAATTTCCACAATTTTTGCCTGCAGGATGCCTCCTTTTCTCCCGGTATCCAGGCCAGCAGTTCATCAGAACCTGCTCTGATCATCACCGGTGTGCTGGCAGCCCCTTCTTCACAGACCTGTAAAAACATTTTAGAAAACTGCTCCAGAAGTACATCGCCAAATGCAAGACCAAAATCACGGCTAATCATTGTAAAACGGCAGATATCCACAAGGACCAGCATTCCTTCCGGAAACCTTCTGCGTACATGCCTTATTTCCTCCATGCCAGGTTTTAAACGGTAGAAAGAGGTGACCGGATCCATCTGCTGTTTTCTTTCCTGCTCTAATTCCCTCATTTTCGTCTCATGGATATCACGGATATAGCCTACGATCCGGCGATCCTTTTCTCTGGCATCCATGATAATCTTGCCTCTTACTTCCAGCCAGCAGCCATCCTCTTTTCCCGTTATCTTCCGGCAGATCTGGGCATAAATCTTACTGTCCCGGCTGTTTATCATGGCTGACAGCTTTCTCTGGTCTTCCCTGGAAAAATCAGGTGCGATCAGATCTTCCTGTATCTTTTTAATATCCCAGACCCCATCATGGCTTTTGCTGTTTACAATCTCCAATGTATGCTCATTATCCCTGTAAGTAAAAAACAGATCATTGGAGCTTTCCACGGCCACGCGGTAACGTTCCTTTTCTTCTTTCAGCTGAGTCTCTGTCCGGATCTCATTTTCCGTCAGATTCTTCACTACCTCATGAAGCTCATCTATTTCCTGTATATCAGAAGGAACAAAATCTTTTAAACCTTCAATTCCACCCCGGACACTGTCCATTAGCCGGTATACCGGTCCTGTGACATAACGGACCACAATAAACATCAGCCCCATTCCCATAAGGGCGCAGAAAAAGATGGTAGTCAGTATAATGGTATACAGTTTATTTGCAAGGCTGAAGATCGTATCTTTCGGCACAAAGCTGCAAAGGATCCAGTTGGTATTTTTATAGGGAACATTATTTGCATACAGGCTTATTTTTGACATAACTGCATAAATATCCTGATCTCCTATTTTTGAATCCTTTACTTTAAACAGTTTTTCATGACTGGTGTGTTCTAATGAAAAAACATCTTTCTCCATTTTTACTGCATCATATAAGACACCTTTTCCAGCTATGCTCTTGTAGGTTTCATCCCCATTGTCAATGGCAATTGTATAACCGGCAGTCTGTTCGCGGTTCAGATCCTGTATCCTGAAATAGGTATTGCACAGATAACTGATGGAAACTTCTGTTCCCATAACACCATAAACAATGCCATTAAAGACCAGCGGAAAAGAATAGGTGATCATTTTATGATTATCCATCACATGATCTTCCAGGATAAAGGGCACAGACCAGTAGCCCAGACTGTTCATATCCACTTCCGGATGAGTCATCGCAGCTGTATATGGCTCATAAAAGAAATCATCGCTGGCCCTGTTCCCCTGTCCTTTAAAATTAAAAACCGGAAACCAGGAGCTGTCAAAAGCGATCCCACTTCCACGGGCCAGTTCTTTATCCCCCCGTTCAAAAAGCAGGTCCGAATTTGTCTCTGTTTTTGCCACAGGATCTGAATCCCGTATAAAAAATCCGTCATAATCTCCCGCCTTCTTAAGGGGAGTATCATTGGCTACAATAAGAAAAACACCACTGGCAGAATCCCGGTGAAGAAATTCTAACAGTCTTGGAAATACCCTCTGTGCATAGTTTTTCTGCAGATCTCTCCTTGCAGAAAAAGCCTTTATATCCACAGCATTTTCCCGGAGAAATTCTGACATTTCCTGATTTAAGTAGGTACTTTCTTTACGAATGCCGCTCCATTGCTCCACCATTGCATTTTCCAGCATCACTTCCCGGTTTTTCAACAGATAACTGTCAAGGTTCACCGCATTACTTTCCATGGTATCTTTTACTCCACTGGCCATAAGCATAAAAAACGGCATGATTCCCTGAAATAAAACAACTAAAAGCAGGGGGACAAGCAATATGCGCATCAGTTTCCGTTTCTGAACTTTCATCTGCTTCTTACCTCCTGCTCTTGGCCCTGTAACTGATCTCATTAATTATTCTGAAAAGCTGCATTCTCCAGCTTTGTATTCCACTGCTCATACCACTGTTCAAACGCTTCATCTGTAGTGAACCGGGCTTCTGCCTCTGCCCTGGACATACCTCCAGCTGCCATTTCATCTACTTTTGCCTTATCCTCTGCTGCCTTATCAGAAAGATCATAATCCAATATTTTTCTGGCCGCATACCCATTTTCAAAACACTTTGGTGTGTAAAAACTAGTCAGGTCATAAGAGCTTAATATGCTGTCCAGACACTGATATGCCTTATCATTTACCTTCAGATTTTTATCCTTTATTATCTCATCCAGCGCCTCTACCGAATTGGAATCTTTACGTACCGGAAGATAAGCAGATTCACATACAAAACGAAGATTATTTTCCTTTCTGGTAAACCACTTCAAAAACTCACAGGCTGCATATTCATGCCTTTCATCGGATTTTGTCACTGCCATGCCTGCGCCCTGCTGTACACATATATGTTCTCCTCCTTCTAATACAGGAGGCTGCATTACGATACAATCAATATCTCTGGTCCCATCATCTGTTATCACCTGATCCGGGAAATACATGGAAGATGACACAGAACCCGTATATGCCAGGATGTCTCCTGTTTTTACATCATCTGAACGGAATTTTCCAAAACTTGCAAAGTAGCCATTTACGTACGGAACATAATAATTGTCCCACAAACGGCGGATTTTTTCTTTGTCTGCCTGAATCGTCACTTTCCCGTCCTTTACATCAAAAAGATCCACTCCCATCTGTTTCATACCAATAATAAAGTAATTGGACATGGAATCTCTTCCGTAAAATGCCTTTCCATCATCCGGGATATCCGGTGTTAAACTGTCTGTCCATTCATAATAACGCTTTGCTGTTTCTGTCACACCTTCCAATGTGGATAATTCATCTAATGAAGCACCTGTTGCATCTGCAAAGGTCTGCCAGTCTGTGGCATTGAGCATCATGATCTCTGTGGATTTTGCTACAGGAAACAGATACAAAGCTGAGTCATCATGAAAATAGCCTTCCTGGATATAGGAATCTACATATTCAGCCTGTTCTTCTTTTGTAAAATAAGGTGTCAGATCTGCCAGTTTTCCTTCTTTCTGGACTGCGTAGGCTGTATCTGCATAAGTGGAAAAAATATCCGGCAGGGACTGGGCACCCACAGCTCCTGCAACTGCATCAGAAACAGCTTTTTCCAGATCACCTACTGATCCCTGTGTATAGACTTCTACGTAGATCCCTTTTTCTTTTCCCTCTGTTGCATTAAATTCTGATATGAGCTGGTCAAAAGCTGCCTGCTGTGCTCCATTATAATAATGCCAGACAGTAAGGGAAACTGGTTTATTTGGATCCAGTTTTACCTTGCTGTCTGGCGTAATATTTCCTATATGACTACAGGCTGTTAAAAGCAGTGCTGTTCCCAAGCCAGCTGCCATCAGAGCTAAACATCTTTTTTTCATCACAAATCTCCCATAAAGCGGCTGCACGCAACCTGATTTTTAACATAATTATAACGAAATAACAGTTAAATTTCAATAAAAATGGGAGATTATAAATTTTCTGTGGCTTTTTGTTCTGTAAGAGCCTTTAAAATACGCTTCCTGTTGCTGTTTAAATGAGTGATCATGCCATATCTGGCACCCTGGGCATCTCCTGCTGAAATAGCCTCTGTAATAGCACGATGCTGTTCTACCGTTGATTTTGCAAAATCATTTTTTGTGATCTTTACAAACAGCGGAATACCTTTTACCACGATCTCCATGAGATTGCAGAGGATCTGATTATGGGTGCAGGCTGCTAACTGTTTGTGATATTCAATATCCGCTGCTATGTGATCCTTTCCCTGATCCACCAGTTGTCCCACTTCTCTCTGCAGCATCTGCAGCTTCTGGCAATCTGCATAATCTGCATTGGTAGCTGCCATAGCTGCCACTTCCGGCTCTAACATCAAACGTACATCCACAAATTCCAGGCAGGTCTGAAACAGGTTCTCTTCACTGTTTTCCCGAAAACCAAGTGGATCATCATTTGCCATGGTCACTTCCTGTGGTGCTTTTTCCTTCTTAATATAAGTACCGCTTCCCCGGATCACCTCTACTTTTCCAGAAAAGACCAGAAGCTTTATAGCCTCGCGAATGGTACTCCTTCCCACCCCGCAGATCTCAGCCAGCTGAAATTCATTTGGAAGCTTGTCTCCTGTCTTCATTCCGTTGCTTTCTATGTATTCTCTGATTTTTTCCGCTGTCTGCTCTGGAAGCAGCTTTTCTTTTTGCATCTGTCTCATGCTACTACCTCTCCAATTTATCTTTCCAATCTGTTTACAGGTATATCCCCCATCATATACCATTCCCGCCATGTAAACATTGTCGTTATTCCATGATATAACTAACGTCTATCTGATGTCAAGCCCCTTGCATGCCTTCAGACATTACAAAAGTATTATATTTCCTTTTAAAAAAGAGCGCCGCAGTCCGGCATTTTCACCTGACTGCAGCACCCCATGTTTATAACGTATTTTTAACTGCTTTTGCAGCAGGCATCATCATGACTTAACTAAGAATCCGCCGTCTACAGGGATAACAGCACCATTTAAGTAGTCACTTGCATCAGAAGCCAGGAACAGTACCGGTCCCTTAAGGTCATCTGGCAGTCCCCAACGTGCAGCAGGGATTCTCTTTGTGCACTCGTCTTTTCTTTCCTGAGTCATGTTAGCGCACATTTCAGTATCCATATATCCAGGAGCAATTGCGTTGCAGCAGATATTGTGGTCAGCACAGTCAGATGCAAGGCTCTTGGTCAGCATTGCTACTGCACCCTTAGCTGCTGTGTAAGCAGGAACAGTTGTGCCGCCAAAGAATGCGTTCATGGAAGCGATGTTGATGATCTTTCCGGTGCTGCCTTCCTTGTCCTTCATAACCTGAACTGCCTTCTGGCACATAAACCATACATGGTTTAAGTCAACATCAATAACCAGTCTCCATGCATCCTCCGGGAATTCCCATGGCTCGTAACGTCTCTGGATACCTGCTGCAGGGATCATAACGTCCAGCTTGTTTCCTAAGATTTCCATAGCTTCTGCAAACATACGGTCAATCTCTGGCTTCTTGGATAAGTCACCTGCTACTGCATGTGCCTTGTAACCCAGTAATCAAATGCCATTTCTTTATCCTCCTATAATATATAATACGTTTCCCCGCAAAGCAGGAAAAACAGTGGTAAAACCCTGATCACCTTATGGAGTCTGCAATGCTCCGTCCCTGCGTCTTGTCTGTGTCCATGTAGTCACAGTATTCTCACAAGGATATTTTGCAGCCTCTTCCTCATTTAAGTCAACGCCTAAACCAGGTTTATCATTTGCATATACATAACCATTGTCAAACTCAGGCAGTCCCGGGAATACTTCAAGGAGCGCACCATGTGGTCCCTTTAATTCCTGGATAACAAAGTTTGGCGGCTCAATGCCGGACCATTCCTGTACACCAAAGTTTGGTGCTGCCAGGTCAATATGGATGTTTGCTGCATGAGCCAGAGGAGACATGTCTCCAGGTCCATGCCATGCAGTGCGTACACCAAACTGCTCTGCAAAAATCTGCAGCTTTCTTGCAGGTGTAATACCGCCAACCTGGCTTAAATGTACGCGGATGTAATCGATCAGCCGTTCTGAGATAAGTTTTCTCCACTCAACGGGATTGTTAAACAGCTCGCCTTCTGCGATCGGTATGGAAGTCTGCTCTCTCATTCTTGCTAACCAGTCTGTCTGCTCGATAGGTACCGGATCCTCTAAGAATAACAGATCAAATGGCTCCAGCTCTCTTGCCAGCTTAATAGCTTCAATAGGAGCAATACGCTCATGAACATCATGTACCAGATTGATCTCATATCCTAATTTGTTTCTGATTCCTTCAAACAGCTTTACTGTATTGCGGATATAGCTTCTGGAATCCAGATAAACACCTGGCTGGGTGCCCTTTGGTGCAGTTGCCGGCGTATTTCCATAGCTTTCGCCGCCGTAACCGCCGCACTGACAGCGGATATTGGTAATACCCATTTCATGGAAACGTTCAATATTTTCACACAGCTCGGAAAGATCACGGCCATCTGCGTGGCGGTATACCGGAATACCTTCCCTGCACTTTCCGCCAAACAGCTGGTACAGCGGCATATTTGCCATTTTTCCCTTAATATCCCATAATGCCATATCTACACCGGAAATAGCATTATTTTCAATAGGGCCGTTTCTCCAGTATCCGTTCTGGTTCATCAACTGCCACAGATCTTCGATATTCTCTACATTTCTTCCAACCAGAAGAGGCTTCAAATATTCTTCTACTACCAGCTTCACAGCCAGGTGGCGGTAAGCAAAGGTTCCACATCCCAGTCCATAAAGCCCCGGTTCGCTGGTCTACACTTTTACCACCACAAGGTTGATGCCTTCCGGCGCTGTGCAGATTACCCGTATATCACGTATGGTCACTGCCATTTTACTATCCTCTCTTATTCACAGCCTATGTTTTTAACCCTTATAATCTTCCAGATCATGGATAGCCTGATAGATCATCTCTTTTGTTACAGGATAAGGTGTATGGGTCATTTCCTGATTTGCCATTGTTGCTTCAAGGACATCCTCTAACTTGTCATCCTTTTCCAGCTCCAGATCAGCCAGGCATACAGGCAGGTCAATAGACTTATTTACTCCATAAGCCATTTTCAGCTTATCCCAGTCCTTATCTACCATAAGATTTACCAGTGTGCCGTAGGAAACCACCTCACCGTGGAGATGTTTCTTTTCAATGTGCTCTCTCTTGGTCAGGCCATAGAATAAAGCATGTGCAATACCGCCATTGTAATCTGGATGAACGGAAACAGATACAACACCTGGGGAAACAACGATATTTAAAATGGTGTTTTCCAGTTCTTCACTGTTTCTTCCTGCCTTTGCATCATCCATTGCCTTCTTTGCATCCTTCACCATTGGATAGAAGCACATCTGTCCTGCTGTGATACCAAACTCACTGCCAAAGCTTAACTTCTCTCCTGCCTTTGCAGACCAGCTGGACTCTACATGCTTTGCCATGGCATCACCGATACCAGCCCACAGGTATTTAACAGGAGCTGCTAAAACCAGTTTCGGGTTGATAAAGCAGTGTACCGGTACTTCCTTTAATCTTGGGATGTCGCAGAAGGAACCATCCTCATGGTACATAATACTGATCTGGGTAACAGGAGCGCAGTTAGACGCAATGGAAGGAGCGGTAAATACCGGTTTTCCAAGGTGATCTGCAGCCAGTTTTGCTGTATCGATACACTTTCCACCGCCTACTGCAAGGAGCATATCTGCTTCCTGTACCGCCGGATCATTTGAGATCTTATCAGCGTTTTCATGGGTTGCATCATGTCCATACAGCCATTCTGTAGTAATTGTAAGACCTGCCTTTTCCAGTGCAGGAACTACATATTCCCTTGCTGCCTTCCATGCTCTTTCTCCGTGGATCACTGCTACTTTTTTTCCATATCTTCCCATTTCATCATGGAAAGCGTCAAATGCATTCTCGCCAATGGTAAAACGTGGGAGAAAAATTGAATCCATTGCGTTCATGTTTCTGCCTCCTAAATACAACTCTTAACTTTACTTTGTCTCTGGCCTAATTCATTTCTGCACGCTTCGGGTCCAGAACTGCCAGATCATAACGACGACTCTTGTGGGAATGTGCTGCCAGTACCCATAAATATGTATTTCTGGTTCCTGGTGCAGCTACTGTAGGATGGTAACCTCTTGGTGCCAGGATCATAGTACCACTCTTAACAGTATGAGCTACTACTCCATGAGTATCTCCTGGTTCTACATAGCTTAAATGCAGTCCAAAATGAGGATCATCCATATCAAAGTAGCAATAAACCTCTTCCAGATCCTTCTCATGCTCATGAGGTGGCCAACTGGTCCATGCACCATTTCCACCGTTGGTGGTCCAAGAAAAACAAATTCCACCTGCGGTGGCGCTTGTTTTGCCATGCATATCGAGAATGCGCCAGTGACGCATTCGAAGATTTCTTTGGACTACACCATATATCCGCCTTTAATAGGTGATACTGCATGTTCAGAGAACAGCTTAAGGGTTCCCTTGGTATATTTCGGAGGCTTTGGCTGCCATTTGGCTTTTCTGGCCTTTAAGATCTCTTCCATTTCCTCTGTAGTGCGCTTTTCACCTTTTACACCTACGATCTCCAGTCTGCGCTCTTTTACATTAATATAGATCAGGTCGTCTTCTTCTACCAATGCAATAGGTCCGCCTGCAGCAGCTTCCGGGCTTACATGGCCGATAACCGGGCCTCTGGATGCACCGGAGAAACGTCCGTCAGTAATCAGTGCCACGCTGGAAGCCAGTTTCGGGTCAGAGCAGATGGCTTCACCTGTATAGAACATTTCAGGCATACCGCTTCCCTTTGGTCCCTCATAGCGGATAAAGATAGCATCCCCTGGCTTTACCTTTCTCTTAAGAACAGCGTCAATACACTCTTCCTCACTGTTAAATGGTCTTGCAAGAAGGGTTGCCTCAAACATTTCCTTCGGGCATGCAGTGTGCTTGATCACACAGCCTTCCGGAGCCAGGTTGCCCTTTAAAATAGCAATGCTTCCATCTGTTCCCTTTGCATCATCAAAGGCATGGATGATCTCTGTACGCTTGATCTCGCGTCCTAACAGCTTGCCCTTTTCCTTTAACAGTTCATCACAGTGGTCATAGAAACCATTTTTCTTTAATTCTTCCAGGTTCTCACCTAAGGTCTTGCCTGTAACTGTCATTACATCCAGATGCAACATATCCTTGATTTCTTCCATAACTCTTGGAACACCGCCTGCATAATAGAAATACTGGGCTGGCCAGTCACCGGATGGACGGATATTAAGCAGGTAATGAGCCCCTCTGTGCATACGGTCAAAGGTTTCTGCATCTACTTCAAAGCCAAATTCATGGGCAATAGCAGGAATGTGCATGGTTGCATTGGTAGAGCCGCTGATAGCAGCATGTACCATAATAGCGTTCTCAAAGCTCTTCATGGTAACGATATCCTTTGCCTTGATACCTTTTTCTACTAACTTCATCAGCTGTTTTCCTGCATCATAAGCAGCCTGCTTTAATTCCGGTGCAGTTGCAGGCATCAGGGCAGTGCCTGGAAGCATCAGGCCTAATGCTTCTGCCATGATCTGCATGGTGGAAGCAGTACCCATAAAGGAACATGCACCGCAGCTTGGGCATGCATTGTGCTTATAATAATTTAACTGTTCCTCCGGGATCTCGCCTCTCTTTTCCTGTGCATCGAATTTACCGATCTGCTCCAGTGTCAGCAGTTCGTTAATAGCGCAGGCCGGGTCATTTTCCACATACTTAGGTGTAATAGTATGGGCTTCCATAACACCGCCGGTAACTACAATAGCACTCATATCCTTTAAACGGCCAATACCCATTAAAATAGCAGGCACAGACTTGTCGCAGCTGGCAATAAACATGCCGCCGTCAAAGCCGCTTGCCATTCCGTGAACTTCGATCATATTGGTCATCATATCTCTGTGTGCAAGAGAATAGTTAATGCCGTCATGTCCCTGGGCAATACCATCGCAGATATCGGTCACATAATATCTGGCTGCTTTTCCTCCGTTATCGTTGACTGCTTTTACGCCCTCTTCTACAAACTGGTTCAGATGGGCACTTCCCGGATGGCTGTCACCAAAAGAGCTTTCTACCAAGATCTGAGGTTTATCCAGATCTTCCACGCTCCATCCCATTCCGATCTTTAACGGGTCATTTTCCGGTGCAAGTTTTCTAACTTCCTGACTGTGTAACTTCATAGCCACTCTCCTTTAACTTGTAACTTATCATATTATTTTCTCAAAATTCATCTGACATCTTGTGAGTTTAGATTAGCATTTTTTCATTAAAAAAGCAATAGGTCAGACAAATTTTGATGCAAAAAAAGAAGCCTGCAACGGTTTTTATCCGTCACAGACTTCTTTTTACTAACAGTACATCCCTATTTTATATTTCTGATTAATACATTCCGCCCATATCAGGTGCAGCCGGAGCAGCTGGTGCCGGCTCCTTGATAGTTGCTACTACAGACTCAGTGGTCAGTAAAGTAGATGCAACGCTGTTTGCATTCTGTAATGCGCTTCTTGTAACCTTAACAGGATCCAGGATTCCTGCTTCGATCATATTTACGAAAGTCTCGTTGTAAGCATCAAAGCCTTCACCAACTGGTGATTCTTTAACCTTGTTTACAATAACAGCGCCTTCCAGACCTGCATTTGCTACAATGTGGAACAGAGGAGCTTCCAGAGCCTTTAAGATGATCTTTGCACCGGTCTTCTCATCGCCTTCCAGAGTATCAACTACCTTCTGAACATCAGCAGTAGCATGTGCATAAGCAGAACCGCCACCTGCGATGATTCCTTCTTCAACTGCTGCACGGGTTGCATTTAATGCATCTTCCATACGAAGCTTAGCTTCTTTCATCTCAGTCTCAGTAGCAGCACCTACACGGATAACAGCTACGCCGCCAGCCAGCTTAGCCAGACGCTCCTGTAATTTTTCTCTGTCGAAATCAGAGGTAGTCTCAGCAATCTGCTTACGGATCTGTGCAACTCTTGCTGCGATCATTTCCTTGCTGCCGTTACCATCAACAATAACTGTGTTCTCTTTCTGAACCTTAACGGATTTTGCACGGCCTAACTGCTCCATGGTAGCATCCTTTAATTCCAGGCCAACTTCCTCAGAGATAACAGTACCGCCTGTTAAAATAGCGATATCCTGTAACATTTCTTTTCTTCTGTCGCCGTAACCTGGAGCCTTTACAGCAACTACATTGAAAGTACCTCTTAACTTGTTTACGATCAGGGTTGTAAGAGCTTCGCCTTCTACATCTTCAGCGATGATCAGCAGTCTTGCGCCCATCTTTACGATCTGCTCAAGGATCGGCAGGATCTCCTGAATGTTGGAGATTTTCTTATCAGTGATCAGGATGTATGGATCATCCAGATTTGCTTCCATCTTATCCATATCGGTGCACATATACGCAGACAGATAACCTCTGTCAAACTGCATACCTTCTACCAGATCCAGCTCTGTCTTCATGGTC
>OGZX01000067.1_pt1 | contig 105013 bp, 102 predicted proteins | sample 1576881 | NCBI WGS metagenome assembly OGZX01 (sample SAMEA3541542, study PRJEB24748) | human gut metagenome | biome: human gut; feature: human-associated habitat; material: faeces | place: China | collected 2012 | reverse complement strand
CCGCAGCCGGGGCTATTGTGTCAAGCTATTCAACCTCGTTTCGCCTGAAAACTCAGATTCCTGGTGTTGCCTTGCCGAAGTTGAGGGACAGGAACTAATGGCCCAGCTTTTTGTAGATGTCATCATCAAGAACACCACGAACAACGGCAAGAGCGACCATTTCTGGGATGCCTGTGAGATGAATCTGCTCAAGGCCTTGGTACTGTATGTGGATCAAGGCTATGCGGAAGAAAACCGCAACATTGGCGAAGTCTACCGGCTGCTGACTCTCAATGGGGAATCCCAACTTGACACATTGTTCGAGGCGCTTCCTTCCACGCACCCTGCCAAAGCACCCTACAGCCTGTTCAAGCAGGCCAGCGACACAGTGCGAAGCGGCGTGATTATCGGTCTGGGCAGCCGCCTGCAGGTATTCCAGTCTGAGCTGATCAAAAAAATTACCGCTAAGAATGAGATCGATCTGGAGCTTCCGGGTCAGCAGCCCTGTGCCTACTTCCTCGTTACCAGCGACCAGGACAGCACCTTTGATTTTCTGGCCTCGCTGTTTCTATCTTTCTGCTTCATCAAACTGGTGCGATATGCAGACCACAACTGCGAGGGCGGCAAACTGCCTGTGCCTGTCCATATCCTTGGGGAAGAACTGACAGCGTGCGGCACGATCCCCGACCTCTCCCGCCGGCTCAGCGTAATACGCTCCCGGAATATCTCCATGTCCTGTGTGTTCCAAAATCTCGCAGGATTGCAGAACCGATACCCGCAGAATTTGTGGCAGGAGATCATTGGAAACTGTGACGCGCAGTTGTTTTTAGGCTGTACAGACCAGCTTACTGCCGAATTTATTTCTGCCAGGACAGGGCTTGCCTCCGTAGCAGTATCCAGTAAGTCCAAACAGCTGGGCACCTGGCGTATCTCCAACTATACACCGGAGTTTCGTGAGACCTCTGGTGTTGGAAAACGCCCTGTACTTACTCCTGATGAAGTCCTGCGGCTCCCGCTGGATCAGGCGCTCATCATCATCCGTGGCAAGAAGGTTCTGCAGGTAGACAAAATGGATTACTCCAAACACCCGGAAGCCAAGTACCTGCGTTCCTGCAAAGCATCTGCCCATGTACCGGAATGGCGCCGCTTGGAAGAAGAAGCCGCCAAAACACCGCAGCCCGCGCCGAAACCGGCTCCTGCAGCAAAGAAGCCGGCAAAGCGCAAAGCCACCAAACCGGCATCCCCCACGGATAAATCACCCAAAGAGGCTCCGGCCCCCAAATCTGCCGGTACGCCGGAAGGCATTATCACCACAGACAAGGATTCCATCCTGTCTTAAACAAAACTATCAAATTCATAGGAGGTTTTAATCTATGGCAACCAAGAAAAAAGAACTTCTGGAACAGGAGGCTCCTGTTACCGAAACCGTTATGTCGGAAGGCGAAACTCTGCCGGCCGATACTGCTCAACCTGAATCCCTTCCTGCTGATACTGGCAATAGTCTGGATTTGAACGAACTGCTGGGGCAGATGGATCAGCCCCTGGAGGACACCTCTGCCGAAGATATGGCTGAAGATCCCCTTCCTGAACTCACCGAGGAGGAAATGTTCGGAGATACGCCTGCTGAAACAGACGATCAAAGCGCTGCTCCCACTGATATGCCGGAAGACTTTGATGTGCAGCCGCCTGATGTTTACGAAGATAACGCCGACGCTGTGCAGGAACCCCCTGCATCTCCCAAGCCCAAGCGTACCAGCCGAAAGAAGAAAGAAGCTGCTGCTCCTGAAGAAACTGTCACAGAGGAAGTCCCTGCCGAAACAACAGAGTCGGCGGATACAGCCGACTCTATTCTTGATACGGAGGAACCTGCTGTGGAGCCTGATGTTCCTGTCGTGGAAGAAGCTGCCGCTCCTGCCCCTACTCCTTCTCCTCCCCAGCGCCAGCCCCGCCCCCAGCGCGGCGAGGCCCCCGTCCTTACCATCCGCAGCCGGGATGATGTCGAGACTGCCGAAGACCGTGATGATGTAATCTGGCATGAGATCCATAATGCCTACCGCACCCGCAAGATCATCACCGGCAAGCTGGGCGGCATTGAACAGCTGGACAACCGCAAGACGGTGGCAGTTGTGGATTACAAGGGGTTCCGTGTCATTATCCCTATCAAGGAAATGATGATCAATCTGGGCCGCAGTCCTTCCGGTCAGGAATACGCCGACCTTATGCTGCGCCAAAATAAGATCCTTGGCAACATGCTCGGTGCTGACATTGACTTCATCGTGCGTGGTATCGACTCCAAGACCCGCAGCGTAGTTGCCAGCCGCAAGGAGGCCATGCTGCGCAAACGCCAGATTTTCTATCTGGATACGGATGCTGCCGGTATGTACCGTGTCTATGAGGGCCGCATCGTCCAGGCGCGTGTGATTGCAGTGGCTGAAAAGGTTGTGCGCGTGGAAGTTTTCGGCGTTGAAACCTCCATCCTTGCCCGTGACCTTGCCTGGGATTGGATCGGTGATGCCCATGAGCGTTTTTCCGTAGGCGATGAGGTTCTGGTCCGTATTCTCAGCGTGCGGCGCAACAGTCTGGAGGACTTGGGCATCAAGGCTGACATCAAGAGTATTTCCGAGAACACCGACAGGGACAACCTGCAGAAGTGCCGTATCCAAGGCAAGTATGCCGGCCGTGTCACAGATGTCCACAAGGGCGTTGTCTATGTGCGCCTCTCCAATGGCGTCAATGCGGTAGCCCACTCCTGCTATGACTACCGGATGCCCGGCAAAAAGGACGATGTATCTTTTGCCGTCACCCGTCTGGATATGGAGCGGGGTGTGGCCGTAGGTATTATCACCCGGATCATCCGTCAGAACCTGTAAGCAAAGCGCCTGGGAAGCAGCGGCGAACTGTTTCCCAGGCTTGCTTTTTATCATTACCGAAACTCCCACCGCATATCCTCTCCACACGACTGTTCTCTTAAATCCTCTATATAGATTTTTATTTTTCATTTGCGTTGATTTTTCACAAAAATGCGGATATAATATATTATAGCAAGGATTTAGGAGGTTGTTTTATGCTGATTCAATTTAGTGTAGAGAACTTTCTCTCTATCAAAGATAATGTCGTGTTATCCCTGCTTGCCAGTAAGGATAACGAACATCCGGAACACCTGATTGTGGACGGAAACAAAAAGCATTTGAAGTCTGCCGTGATTTACGGTGCCAATGCTTCCGGAAAGTCCAATGTCTTGAATGCATTTTGGTTCATGGTAAATTATGTGCTGACTTCGCATAACCAGCAGCTCCACAAAACCATTGAGCGTTCGCCGTTCAAGTTTGACCGGGAAACACCCTCTCGCCCCAGCAGCTTTGAGGTCATCTTCACCACAAATGGCATCCGATATGCGTATGGCTTTTCTGTAACAGACAAAGCTGTTATTGAAGAATATCTGTATTACTATCCCAATGGCAGGCAGGCACTCATTTTTGAGCGAAAAGACACAAAAGATTTTCGCTTTACCGTTGATGTCGATGAACAAAATACTCTCAAGGATCGCACTTCGGCCAACAAGCTCTATCTGTCTGTCGCATCAAACTGGAGCTATTCCAAAGTGATTCCGGTTCTGGAATGGTTTGCTTCCTGCCAGATCATCACGAAAAATTCTGTTGCAGACGCCTACGGCCTTGAAGCAGAACAACTCAAAGATGATGACTACCGGCATGTGATCGCCTCTATGCTGCGTGTTGCAGATTTTGGCATACAGTCCCTTCAGATGCGTGATACAGAACCCGCTCCTTCTCAGCGTAATGATATCTTTACCAATATCGAGGCCATTCACACGGTACAGGATACAGAGGGAAATACTTCTTCCTACGCGCTGAACATGGCAGAGGAATCTGATGGCACCAACAGTTATTTCAAACTGATCGGTGTTGTAAAAAAGGTGCTGGATGAAGGAACGCTTCTTGTCGCTGACGAGATGGACGCTCATCTGCATCCTCTTCTGACAAAGCATCTGGTCTCGCTTTTTAACAGCGTGGAGTTCAATCCAAATGGAGCCCAGTTGATTTTCACATCACACAACACCAATCTTCTTGACCTGGATGTACTGAGGAGAGATCAGATTTGGTTTACCGAAAAAGACGAGCAAACAGCGGCTACCGATCTGTTCTCCCTTTACGATTTTTCCATCCGCAAGGATGCCAAGGTGGAGAAAGGCTATCTGATTGGCCGTTATGGTGCAATCCCCTTTATCAAGGGAGGGCTGTAAAATGGCACGTGGAAAAATTGAAAAGCGTGGACAGCGACGCAGAAAAATAAAGCCTGTCATTCTGATTGTAACGGAGGGTTCTCAAACTGAGCCTAAGTATTTTGAACACTACCGCAACCGTCAGACAAACATTGATATTCGTGTGGTCGGCAGCCGCACCAGCGGAGGTGAAACAGATTATCTCAGCCTGATCCGGAAAGCCGTGGAATATCAGAACAAAAATCAGATTTCCGTATCAGAGGGAGACTCTGTATGGGTAGTTGCAGATGGAGATGTGAACTACAACAACCCTGACCCCATCACTGCAAAGGACAGTCTGCTCTCCAAGGCAAGGAAAATGGCAGATGCGAAGGGGATTCAGATTGCACTCTCCAATCCCTGCTTTGAATTTTGGTATCTGTTGCATTTCCAGTACACCACCAAATTTTTCAAAGACTACCCCGCAGTGAAAAACGCATTGACCACTTATCTCCCTGATTATGAGAAAGCTGGCGATGTATATAACCAGTTAGCAGAGCATACAGCCATTGCGATTCAGAACGCCAAACGTGTAGAGCAATACCATCTTCAAAATGACAGCAGCAAACCGTTTGGAATTGCTGTCAATCCATTTACCGACATCTATCAGCTGGTGGAATCACTGCTGTAATGTTGCAAAGAAACATGGTTGGCACAAAATTGTCTCTACATTGGCACAGTCCTGCCCTTTCGCCGTAAATCCATATCTGTTATACTTGGTACAGTCAAAACTTTGCATAGCAGCCGCTCCGGTTTGGAGCGGCTGTTTTCAATTTCAGTAAAGGTGGTGGTTTCTATTCTCTTTCAAAAAGCCCGGAAGGTGCTGAACAACGAGCGGGGCGAGGCCAACTATTTCAGTACGGTGGTCTTCATCTTCATCGCTGTCCTGCTGCTGGCCTTCATTATTGACCTGTTCAGCATCATTTCCACCAAGCAGGAACTTGACCATGCCGCCGATCAGATGGTCAAACAGATCCAGCTTTCCGGCGGCGTCAACGGCGAGACCGATGAGCTGTTTGAATTTTTGAGTTCTCAGATCGAAGGAGCCGAAAATATTTCCTACTCCATTGACGCTACCTACACATCACCCAGGCCATCCGGTATGACAAATGCCATCCAGTTGGGCACCCCCTTCTTCATTACTATCGAGGGAGATGCTAAACTGGGCGGGTTCTGGAATTTTGACCTGGTAAACATCACAGTTGTTGCCCGCGGCAGCGGCGTCAGTGAGCACTACTGGAAGTGAGGTGACCTATGAAACGTATATTCCTGCAGCTGAAACAGCTGCTGCGAAACGAACGGGGCGAGATCACCTTTTTCGCCTGCTTTTTTGTGGTAGGCATCGTGATGCTGATTTCCTTCCTGCTCCTGTACGCTTCCATCCGGATCACCTGCATCAACATCCGCAACGGCGCTAAAATGGAGTTAAATAACCTTAGCGGCACGATTTATGCAGATACCTACCGTTCCCAGCGTGAAACTAACTTTGAAGAGTACCTAAATACCCTTTACTCCAGCAGTGACTATACCGACATGCTGGAGGCTACAGTGGCAGGTGGCCTGGACTCCAAGATTCCGCTTTCAACGGAGGATTACAAGGTTTCCGACATCAGCCTGGAGTTCAATGTAGAGGATGGACGGGTTGAGTACATCTTTTACTGTGACGTGGAGTTCTATGTGCGGATGTTCGGCCACAGTTATCCGGCTATCACCCAACGGGTGGAGCTGACAGGCTACCACAACACAAAATTCTAACCCTACTGTTGAAAGCCCGGCACATTCTACCGTATAGGCTTTATATAACAGCAAAAAAGGAGTGTATGTAAAATATGAAGAAGTTTTTCCAATCCAAAGGCTTTATTGTTTCCTCGCTGGCTCTCCTCTGCGTCACTATTCTGGGTGTCTGCTGGTTCGTAAGCCGCGACCGTACCGGAGATTTTAGGCCGGATGAATCCCCACCCAGCAGCGTCACCGGCGATTGGTCAGATGGCGGCACACAGACAGATGGTGATAATGGAGCAGATGCTTATGCTCCCGGCCAGTCCACAGATGCCGAAGAAGAATATCCCAAAGTAACCTCCCAAACGGAGGATGAGGTTGTGATCGACTTCACCGATACTGAAAAGCTTGAAGAAACGCCTCCTCCGGTGCCGGAAGGTAAGACCGAAATCAAAGATCCTGGTCAGGAGCATACCGTCAATCCCGACCCGTCAGTTCCGGAGGTTACTGCCCCGCCCGCCGAGCAAGCGCCGCCCAGCAATGAGCCGGTTCCAGGCTCCAGCAACGGAAATGGAGCTGTATATGATCCGGTGTTTGGCTGGGTTGTTCCCGGCAATGTACAGCAGTCCACCGGTGACAGCGATGGAGATCTGAACAAACAGGTCGGCAATATGGGCTGATTTACTACAACTGAATATGGCACTACTTGGCCGTCACAGGATTGTGGCGGCCTTCCTATTTTCAAAAGGAATGGAGCGTGATGTATTTGAAACGACTTCTCGCCTTCCTATGCTGCTTTACCCTTGTTTTCTGTCTATTCCCCTCCTCTGCCTTTGCAACGGGCGGAAATGGAAACATAGATGGCGGCGGTGGCAGCATGGGTCATGGCACAAGCAGCAACTTCTGGAACTCAGGCAACGATGGCGTCCGCATTACTGTTGTTGACGCATCCAGCGGAACTGCCGTATCTTCTCCGCTGGACTTTTCAAACCGGACGCAGAAGACCAGTCTTCTCCATTTTGGGAAAGTCAACAAACTGCAATACCTGGGCGGCGCCGGCCTCTCCCTCCAGTCCGGCGTTGCCTATTCCTGCATTAGACCTACGCAATCTATGCCCACAATCGTCAGCAGCAAGGGGCAGAGCAACATCGAAGCCATCAAACGGTATTTCTGTTCTGAATATGCGTGCATGATGGTCGCTCAGGCAGCCGGAGTCGATTATGAGCGGATGATTGCCGGCGAGTACAAGCTGCTGATCGAGCCCATTGCCTATTTCACGCACAACGGCCAGTATTACTGTATGACAGCTACTGAAGCCGGCCTGTATGATCAGATGTCCGGCGGCAATCTGCGGAAAACCATGACCTCGCTTACCCATAAAAATCTGCCGCTGTCAATGTTCCTGGAATTCAGCGACCTTGGCATCTCCGCCTGGACAGGCAGCACCACTGGAAAGCAGAACAATTCCGACATCATCAGCACCCTTGGCGTTGGTATCGTCTGGTTTGATGAAGCTCCGCCGGAAGGAGAAATTGAGGCCCCTGATGTCGAATACCGAGTAGATACGGATGTGATCACCGCCGTCACACTGCGGACAGATCAGGATCTGACGCCGGATAATCCGGCATCGGTTACCTTCCATATTCTCGGCACCACCTACCGGGTCAATGATATAGTGATCCCAGCCGGTGACAGTCAGGTAGTCTGGGTCAAATGGCATACCCCCTCCACCCCACAAACCGTGACCATTACAGTATCTGTCAGCGGTGCCTATACCGCTCAGGATACCTTTGTCGCAAAAATCGTGGATCTGAATGAGCACATTCCACCTGACCCTGTGGCAACCGACACGAATCCCGGCTACTCTGTGCCGCCCCTACCCAGTGAAACGCAGAAGCTCACTGCCAACTGGGGCGTCTGGAGCTGCTACTGGGTGCCTGTATGGGTATGGTGCGACCACGGTGAAGATGGCGGACACTGGGTGGATGAAGGATATTGGGAATACGAATATACGGGCTACTCCGCTTCCATCAGCGGCGAGATGTCCCTAATGCCAGACGATATTGTACCCACAGCATCCGGCAAGACGATGAAAAGCGGGTACGGCGTTAAAACCGAAGTGCGGGCAACGCTGTCCACAGATGCCCCGACCAGCCACATTACTTATCCCCAAACTGCTTTTTCCGTATTTCCTGAGTTCCAGTATCAGACCTATCTGCGGCTTCTGCAGCGTTCCGGCGGCCAAAGTGCAAAATTCATCTTCAAGCCCAACGAGTTTTCCACCTATGACCGGACAGTGCATTTCACACCGCTGTGGTTCCCCGATGCCACCGACTACACCATCTATACACAGGTGTGGGATACCTGGACTCCTGACGGCATGTTATCCATCAACCTAAATGACTATGTTTCGATCCAAGGGAGCCTTTATGATGACTGGTATACCAATCGAGAATAGCCTCTGGACAGCTTACCTGCTTACCATATTTTTTGTGGTGGCCGGCTTTGCTGTCTACGATGTGCTTTACAGACGGGTGCCTGACCGGGCACTCGTCTTTTTTATCCCCTTAGCTGCCCTGGCGCCGGTCCTGCAGGGGTATTTCCTGTTAAATCACGGGCTCCCGCCGCTCTTCCTCTGGCCGGTCGCTACCCATGCCCTGGTAAGTGCCCTGCTCGGCTTTTGTATTCCATTGGCAGCTGCACTGGCAACAAACAGCACTGGTCTGGGCGGCGGGGATATCAAGTTCTGCGGGATATTAGGGCTGGTCTATGGTCCTTCCGGCATGGCGCTGGTCTTTCTGACTGCCGCTGTTACCGCAATGCCTGTAATCTTTCTTCTCAGGCGGCTTTATCGAACTGGGCAGCCCCTTGCTATCCCGTTCCTGCCATTTCTCGCCTGTGGCTGCTGTACAGCGACCCTGGCCCAACTATTTTTAAGATAGGAGACAACGCTTATGAAACTGAATAACCGATTCATCTTCGGGATTCTCTCTCTGCTGTTGGCGGCAGTTATCGCCTTTGTGGCACTTCCAACCATCGCCCGTCAGACCAATGGAAAAGAGGAAATCGTCCGTATCACCCAGCCGGTATTGAAAGGCGAGCAAATCTCGTCAGAAAATGCCGAGGTGGTTGAGGTAGGCGGCTATAACCTCCCCTCCAACATCGCCCATCAGCTCTCCGATGTAAATGGTCTCTACGCTACCGCCGACTTGGCTGTGGGTGACTATATCCTTACCAGCAAGATCAGTTCTGTACCGGTTTCGTCCGATGTTGCACTCAACAGCATCCCTTCTGGTAAAGTTGCAATCTCGCTGACCGTCAAAACACTTGCTTCCGGCCTCTCTGACAAGCTTCAGCCCGGTGACATCATCCGTATTTACCACTTTCTTGATACGGCCGCCGAAGTACCGGAACTGCGTTTTGTCAAAGTATTGTCCGTCACCGACTCAGACGGCATCAATGTGGATAATGCCAAGGAGCCCACGGAGGATGAAGAAAAGCAGCAGTCAGCCACCATCACTGTGCTGGCAAGCCCTGAACAGGCGAAGATCATTACCGGTCTTGAAAATGACGGCGTAGCTCATGTGGCTCTTATCTCCCGCAACAATGACAAACTGGCAGATGAGCTGCTTGCCGAGCAGGATAAGACTCTGCAGGAAATCTACTTCCCCGAAACTTTGATTGAGGAAGAAGCTGCAGATGCGGAAAATTCTGATGTTGAAAGTGAACCCCAGGAAACGGAAACTGCAGAGTCTGCACAATCCACTAATGAAACTGCACCCTCGGCAGAATAATCAAATCAAGGAAGGAGGATCTTCGTTATGGGTAAAGTTATCACCGTCTGGGGAAGCCCCGGCAGCGGCAAATCCATGTTCTGCTGTATTCTGGCAAAAGCCCTGACCCGGGACAAGCGGAAAGCCATCATTATCAATGCCGATATGAATGTCCCTATGCTGCCGGTCTGGCTGCCGGAGCAGATCATCCAGACCAATACCTCTATCGGCCAGGTTTTGAGCAGTGTGGAGATTGATACATCTCTGGTTGCCAGTCATGTGACAGTGCTGAAAAACTATCCCTTCATTGGGATGATGGGCTATGCGGCAGGAGAAAACCCGCTGAGCTACCCGGAGGTCAAATATACCATGGTACTGCAGCTCATTCATGCTGCCGCCAAACTGGTAGATTTCGTCATTCTGGACTGCAGCACCAGCATGACCAATGTGTTCACTCCCGCCGCCATTGAAGCCGGCGATGTGGTCATCCGTATCCTCACCCCGGACCTAAAGGGCATCAACTACCTGAAAGCCCATCAGCCTCTGCTTGTGGACGAGCGCTTCCGGTTTTCTGAGCATATGACATTCGCCGGTCTGGCCCGTCCCTTCCACGCCTTGGATGAAATGGGCTATATCATTGGCGGGTTTGACGGCCTGCTTCCCTACAGTAAGGAGATCGACCGCTGTGCTACCGAAGGCGGTATGTTCAAGGCTATCACCTACTGTAACCCCAAATACACTGCTTCACTGAACAAGGTACTGGAAATTCTGGAGCAAATGGAACTGGCCGAGCAGTCAGAGGAGGATGTGGCGTATGAATGTGAGGAGGATGCCGATGAGTAATTTGAATGATATATTCTTCACACCGGCCGCCAATCAGGAGCTGACCTATGACCAGGTACTGGAGGATGTACAGCGGTATTTTGCCGAAAACCATGCCTCCACCATTGCCGAAGCTGGGGAAGGCAATGCAGAGCGTGCCACAAGCCTGCTGAAAGAACTGATGGAACACTACATTGTCAAACGCAAATATGCCCTTGACGGACTCTCTACAAAAGAACTGTGTTCCAAGCTCTATGAAGACATGGCCGGCTACTCCTTTTTGAAGAAATGGATCTATAAGCCCGGTGTTGAGGAGGTCAACATCAACGCCTACAACGACATTGAAGTGATCGAATCCAGTGGGCGCAGTATCAAGATCCCTGATAAATTCAGTTCGCCCCAGCACGCCATCGATGTGATCCGCCGAATGCTCAACGCCTGCGGCATGGTCATTGATGATACTATGCCCAGCATTGTGGGATTTCTGGACAAGAACATCCGTATTTCGGTGGACAAAACTCCCATTGTGGATGCAGATGTAGGCGTCAATGCCTCCATCCGTATCGTCAATCAGCAGACCGTCAGTGAAGAAAAACTGCTGAACTCCGGCAGTGCCACCGCTGAAATGCTTCACTTTCTGACTGCCTGTATCCGATATGGGGTGTCCGTCTGCATTGCCGGCTCCACCGGCTCCGGCAAAACCACGATCATGGCCTGGCTGCTGTCCAATGTGCCCAATAACCGGCGCCTTATTACCATTGAAGAAGGCAGCCGCGAATTTGATCTGGTCAAGCGGGATGCGCAGGGCAATATCCTTAATTCCGTAGTACATCTGCTGACCCGCCCCAGCGAGAACCCTGCGTTGAACATCAATCAGGATTTTCTTCTGGAGCGGGTGCTGCGTAAGCATCCGGATGTCATCGGCGTGGGTGAAATGCGGTCAGCAGCAGAAAGCTTGTCCGCAGCCGAAAGTTCCCGCACCGGCCATACCGTATGTACCACCATCCACTCCAATTCCTGCAACAGTACTTACCGCAGGATGATGACCCTTGCCAAACGCAAGTACAACATGGATGACTCCATCCTCATGCAGATCATGGTAGAGGCGTATCCCATCATCGTCTTTACCAAGCAGCTGGAGGACCGTTCCCGTAAGATCATGGAGATCATCGAGGGCGAGGACTACCAGGACGGGCGGCTGATCGCCCATTCCCTATACAAATATGAAGTGGAGGACAATGTAACTGATGACCGTGGTGAAACCCGTGTTGTAGGGCACCATAAAAAAATTGGCTTGATCTCCGATTCCTTGAAGAAAAGGCTGCTGGACAATGGCATTTCCAACAAGGAATTGGAAGAATTCATGCAGCCGCCAAAGGAGGTGAGTTAATTGCAATGGATCTATCTTATCTGTTTTATCCTGCTCAGTGCTGGGCTTTTGGCTCTGTTTGGTGTGAAGCCGGGTGATTTTATTGACGCCCTCTTCCGCTCCCAGCGAAAATCCGCCACCTTGTCGGATGAACTGAATGTTCTTCTGGGCACACCAGCCAAGGGCTTTTTTAATCAGGATTACGAACTGAAACAGATCTTGAAGGGTACCGGACGGGCGGACCGCTATGAGGCAATAAAACGACTGTCCCTGATTCTGTTCGCTGTGGGGGCTGTGCTGGCTCTTTTGATTGGGAATGTGTACATGGTGCCCATTCTGGGTATCGGTTTTTCTCTTATACCGATCTGGTATCTGCGCAGCACTGCCGCCAGCTATAAAAAGCACCTGAATGAAGAACTGGAAACCGCTATTTCCATCATCACGACTTCCTACCTGCGCACCGAGGATCTGATCCGTTCTGTCAAGGAAAACCTGCCCTATATCAATGAGCCGGTAAAAGCCAACTTTGAAGCCTTCGTTTATGAAGCGGAATTGATCAACGCCAACATCACCAGTGCTATCAACAGCCTGAAGATGAAGATTCCCAACCGAATCTTCCATGAATGGTGCGGCACCCTCATCCAGTGCCAGTCCGACCGCAGTATGAAGAATACCCTTCCTACCATCAACCAGAAATTCTCCGATGTGCGTGTGGTGCAGTCGGAACTTGAGGCAATGATGCAAGGGCCGCGGCGTGAAGCCATCACCATGATATTTCTGGTTATCGCCAATGTGCCGCTGCTCTATTTCTTGAATGAGGATTGGTTCCACACCCTTATCTTCACCACACCGGGCAAAATTGCACTGGCGATCTGCGCAGCCATCATCCTATTTGCGCTGACCCAGATCATGAAACTGAGCAAGCCCATCGAATATGGAGGTGATAGCGTATGACTTTTCTGGCGCTCATCGCCATCATCTTCTTCGGTTTTGCTGTCTACAACCTGACCTGCGCCTTTGTGGACATCCCGACCAAGAAGACCTCACAAATGATGATGCTCTCCCGCAAACAGCAGGGCACCAAAAACGAAAAGCTGCTTGATGTCTATGTGACAAAAATCGCCGGTTGGATCGCCCCTTATTTGCGGCTGGACCGGCTCAAGCGCAATAAGGTACAACGCGCTCTGGACATTGCAGGTCTGCAGCTTACCCCGGAGGTCTATACAGCCAGAGCCTGGGTAACTGCAGGGGCAGTTGGCCTGTGTGCCATCCCCATGGCACTTCTTATTCCGCTGCTGGTGCCTATTTTGATCGGTCTTGCAGTGGCGCTGTGGTTTTCAACCTACTATGCAGCCTTTGATTTTGTTAAAAAACGCCGCAAACTGATTGAGGGCGAGATTCCCCGATTTGCTTTGACCGTCGGCCAGAGCCTTGAAAATGACAGGGATGTACTTAAAATTCTGACTTCCTACCGCCGTGTGGCTGGGAAAGACTTCGGTGCCGAGCTGGATCAGACCATTGCTGATATGAAGACCGGCAACTATGAAAATGCCCTTATTCGATTTGAAACCCGCATTGGCAGCCCCATGCTGTCCGATGTGATCCGTGGCCTGATTGGTGTCCTGCGCGGTGATGACCAGCGGATGTACTTCAAAATGATTACCTTCGATATGCGTCAGATCGAGCAGAACAATCTGAAAAAGGAAGCTGCCAAACGTCCCAAAAAGATCCAGCGTTACTCTATGATGATGCTGATTTGCATTATGATCATCTATCTGGTGGTGCTCTGTACCGAGGTTATGAGTTCGCTTGGGGCGTTCTTTGGCTAATCGGCATCCGCCACGGTACTTCCGGGCGTTTTCATACCTGCTCCTCATATGGAAGACAGATACACAGGGAGGTGAGCGTTTGTACCCAAGCGATTTTCCATAGCGGCAGGCACACCATTCTTTTTCATCTGGACTGAGCCGGACTGTTTCATCAGCCCGGCTCCATTTTTTACAGGAGAATGCCTATGCCCAAAAAGAAATTTTATCCGCCGAATGATACCGGCACCAAAAAACGCCGCTTTCGTTGCTTGCTGTTCCAACGGCCTAAAGCATATCCGAACCGGCCCCGTTCCAACAAAAACAATCTGATCAAGCCTATCCGCCGCGCTTAACAGACGGTGGACTTGATATACCTATCCACTCAATCATCAAACATATAACAGGAGGTTACCCATGAGAAAATTCACGACCCATATCTATACCAAAGCCAACTATCTGCTCAACCGCGGCCGTATGGCATTGTCCAATCAGCGCGGCGATTTTTACATTTCGGACGCCGTCAAGATCATTATCGCCGTAGTTTTGGGTGCGCTGCTCCTGGCGGCTCTGACCCTCATCTTCAATGATACGGTCATCCCCCGCATCACCCAGGAGATTGAAAGTCTGTTCTCCTAAGCACCAAATCAGGGGGCCAGTTTGCAGAACTTCTGCAGCTGGCCCCCTTTTTTATTTGCAGATAACGACTAATGGAGGTGAAAGCATGAATCAAAAACCGTGTCAGTTCTATTCCTTTCTGCAGGCAGTCCGGGGTAACTGGCGTAACGCCCTGTTCATCCGCTGCAGCGGTTCACTTTGTCCAATGATCCGGCAGGCATCCTGTGAGGGATTCCTGATGGCAGCAGACGCAGGCTGTCAGCCGATCTTTCTGTCCGTCCAGACAGTGCGGAAGCTGAGTGGAGAAGCAGTAGACCCCGAAGAATGCTCTGCCATTCTGGAGTGCCGCTCGTTCCGGACTGCTTATAGCAGGTTTCTGGAATGGCATACCTCTTCGGACCATGTATGTCCATTTTTACAGCTGGCTCCAGATAAGGATACCTACTTCGGGTGATTCTGCCTGTTACGACGCAATGCCGCCGTCATCGGCGCGTAATGGAGGTGATTTTATTGAAACAAAAGCAAATCAAATGTCCGTACTGTCATGCTCACGCTTCTCTTCGGCCTGCAAGCCTTGTGTATGGGGCTACCCCACAGGCCAGAGGAAAGTACCTGTATGTCTGCGACAGATGGCCGGTCTGCAATGCCTATGTCAGTGCTCATGAGCGCACATTGCTCCCAATGGGGACACTGGCGAATGGCGATCTGCGCCACAAACGCATTCTGGCCCATCGTGCCCTAAAAAAACTGCAGCAGGACTGCCAGATGGAAAAATGGGAGGTCTATATCTGGCTGCAAGCCAAGCTGGGGCTGGATGCGCGCCAGACTCACATCGGTCAGTTTTCCGAGTATATGTGTGAGCAAGTCATTTCCCTCTGTCAGCAGGCTCCGGTGTATACATCCGGGCGTGCTGCCTGAACGGAGGTGAAGCCGGATGAAGCAAAACTTTAAGCTTACCAAAGACCAGCAGACGCTGGTAGAAAAAAACCTGTCCATCGTTCACTGGGTCATTGTCAACAACATTCATGTAAATCCCGGCATCTGTGGTCTGGAATACGGAGATCTGTTCCAGGAAGGGTGCCTGTGGCTCTGCAAGGCCGCCTTTACCTACCATGCCGGACAGGCGCAGTTTTCAACCTACGCCAAAAAGGTTGTAAAAAATGGACTCCTCTCCTACTGCCGCAAAATCTGTAGCCAGGGACGGCACATCAGCCGGCTGAGCATCGGAGATCAAGGCGAACTGGCTGCAGATGGAGAGCAGTTAGAACAGCCAGACGACCATTTTGACTCCCATCTTTCTCGTCTGGAGACCCTTGATCTGCTGGAAGCCAGCAAACAGAACTATCAGGGCGTTGCCAGACTTGGCATCGAAGCACTGGCGCTGAAGGTCCAGGGAATGCGCATTACAGACATCGCTGCCCTCTATCAAGTCCCTCCTTCCCATGTAGGCGCCTGGATTTCCCGCTCACTGGAAAAACTTCGCAACGACCCTGACTTTTTGACCTGCCTGCTTTGATTTGTTGAAAATCAGCATCAATAACAGTAAGGGATATGTATAAAAAGGAGGTATCGAAATATGGCAATCAAAACCCTATACACTGCGGTCGGCCGGTTTGAACGAAGGACAAACGGCTGCAACCGCAGTTGTCCAATCATCCTGTTAGGCGGTCAGGAATACATGGTCGATATGCAGGAAATGGTGATTTGGAGCATGCTCAACTGGAGAATCCTGCGCTGGGATGACATCGCACAAGAATACGAAAAGCTAGCCACCGCATCCGGTTACTGTACCGAGCGTTCTTGGGAAGACTGTACAAACCGACTGCTTACCCGCGGTCTTCTGGTATCCGGCAGCGGTGAAACAGAATACGATGCTCTGTATGACCTGCTTGGTTCGCTCAGCATTATCCCAACCAGCGGACCGTTCTTCCTCCGGCTCGCCTCTTTTGTCAAGCTGACGCTGCTGGCACATGTTCCGGTATCCGCTGCGCGGAAACTGTTCCAGAAAGATAAACGCACCAAATACGAAGCTCTGGTCATGCGCCTTGCCGGACAAGCCCTGCTCTCCACTGCAGAGATCATCAAGTGCATAGATAAAAATATTTCCCGCCTCCCCAATGAATGTGCGCTTTTGGATTCCCTCTACGGAGATGAAACGACCACCAGTGACAACATTGCAAGCATGGTCAAAATCAGCCAGAGCAGCAAGCCGGTAACATTAGCCGTTGCCAATCTTTATCTGCGGCAGCAGATTATCTTTGAGAGGGTATGAGCATGATGAAACAATGGACTCTTTTTCCCACTGTATTGCAGCGAAAGTTTCTGCTCACTCTGCTGGCCGGAATCGCCAGTGCGGGAATCAGCGTCATCATCTGCGTGGCGACTAAAGATCATATCCTGCTGGCATTGGGGATTGTCGTACTCTGCGCCTGTCTTATATCCTGTAGAGGAATCTGGGCGACTGCAGCACATAAGAACTACGAGGTAGTGGAAGGCATCTGCGCCGGTATCAGTACACCTATGCTCCGCCGCTACCGCAAAGTACATCTGATAGACAGCCATGGCATAGAGATCACACTGCTTCTCAGTAAATCGGCCCTGCTTAAAATAGGCGAGCCCTACCGATTTTACTTTCAGAAAGGGTCACGGCCTGTCGTTGGAAATGACTATCTGGACGCAGCACTTTCAACGAACAGCTTTTTGGGCTATGAAGCAATCAGCGAGCCGGAGGAGCATCCCGATCCGTCCTCTGAATCCTAAAAATGCGAGGTGGTTTTGAGCCACCTCGCTTTCTTAAAGGGCATTTTGCAAATCACAATGACCAACGCCTGATTTCCTTATATTTTGCAGAATACATTCCTTCTGTCCCTATTTATTGGGTAGATCAAGGAAAGGAGGGTTTCCTATGTATAAACCCCATACCATTGAACAATATAAAGTCTATCGCTTTCTGGAGGAAAACTTTGCGCTGGAGCATTTCCTGCTCGCCCCTTTGTCACGCTTCGGACTGATACTGGAGGACAAAACCGGTGAGAAAATCGCGTTTGCCTTTCTCAATAACTGTGTGCAGGAAATACCCGTACCGGCTCCAGCTGCTCCGGAAACAGTAACCGCTTTTCTAAAACAATTCCGCAGCCTTACGCCCCGCCCAGTCATCCATGACTTTGAAGCGCTGACCCGCTGGTGGCTGAACAATCCCAACCCGCTTACCTACCAGCAGGCACTTGGTATGTCCGATATTCTTTACCGCCATTTTCTGTCCCATCCTTTGATCAGTGAAGATGAGACCCTTCGGCTGGCACGCAAAGGACTCGTTACCGAATCGGAATATAATGACCTGCAGCTATGGTATTTCAACGGCCATACAATGTCCTGCTGGTTTGGTCCTCTGGGAGTAGATGGTACCGGCAGCCTGTACGGTCTGATCTTTGACTATCAAACGGCATCCCCAACAAAGACTCAGTTCTACCTATTGGATGACTACTACCGTGTTATGAACCATCTTACAGAGTAAAACCTTTTCAACTACTACATATCGTACTTGTCACTGGCTACAAATCTATATATAGCGTTTTACATCTTGACAGGCACAAGATGCAGTGCTATACTGTATCTGTAATTGATTTTTGTGCGTATCCCATTTGGGAATACAGGTCTTTTTGATCTGTACCGTAGGCCAAAAGCCTGCATTGCACACGCTGTTAAGTTTGTATGCAAGTGTCAGTGATTTTTTGCGCCCTTTTAGGGCCGAAAAACTACTGGCACTTTTTTATATAGATAATAATGCCAATGGCAGAAAGGAGTGTTATGGCACAGATTTTTGTGTTCGGGCGCGTCATGAACGACCTTGTACCCAAAGAAAGCCAGTCCAAACAAAGCTATGTATGCTTTGATCTGATGGAACGCACCAAAAACTGGACGCAGTTCTATCAGGTATGGGCCTGGGATGCAGATGTCACCCGGCTCATGCAATTCAAGGTCAAAAAAGGCAGTATGATCTGGCTTGCCGGCTCACAGCGGCTGGTAGATGTTCGCATGAAGGACGGTAAATTGGAAAAGAAGCTGAAGGTCAGTCTAAATGACTTTGGTTTCCTCCCCAAACAGCCCGCCGCAGCGAACAGACAGGAGAATGACCCGGACATTACTGCGGAACCCGCACCGCCTCTCACAGAGGTATTGGACGGCGACCGTGAATCCCTGCCGGAGTAGTTTACTTCGGCGCCCAAGAGGGACCGTATCAAGTTTTTCAGAATGAAACTGAAAGCTTGGTGCGGTCCCTCTTTTTTTGTTCTCCAACAAATTCAGAAAAAAGGATGGTATCAAACATGAATAATGACAGAGGACTTTTGAGCGGTAGCATCACGATCCTGATTGGTGCAGTCATCGCAATTATGGCTCTGGTACGCGGGCCCTGGCAGGTTTGGCTGCTTCTGGGCGTTTTCACTCTCTGGGGACTGTGGGTAGTTTTGATCCTGCTGCTCCCCTATATGCAGCAGGCTAAACGGCGTCGCCAGCGTCAGCAGCGCACCAGACAGCTCCATGCAGAAGGCATCCAGACAAGAAGTTTTGAGATCCCTGATCTGGGTAGCACCAGCTCCGATGACCTGCTGGTTCGCCACACCAACCATCGTATTCTGGCATATCTGCGCTCTGCTTATCCGAAAGCCACCTTCGAGTGGTGTGAAAAGCAGCCGGAGCAGCTGATCCGCAATGGCGGTACCGGCCGCATCCGTGTGTTTGGCATTGACGAGTTTGATCACGCTGATGTGACACTGGATCAGAACGCCAATATCAAATGCGATATGGTCAAGATCATTCCGCTATCCAAGGTCGGCGGAGAAACAAACGAGGATGATGCAACACCTCCGAACAGGCAGCCTGTTGATCCCCGTATCTGGTATGAAACGCAGGGACGCTCTGTACTGGAAGCACTGATCTCCGACCTTAATTCCCGTGGACACAGCAAACTGACGCTTCGGGAAGACGGTGATATCTGCATTGAGCAGGGCGAAGATGCTGTTTCTCAGGAGCATCTGAACAACTTTCCCCAGAAGGTCTACTGGCCCCGTCTGACAGAGGTACTGGAAAGCAATGGTCTGGCGGCTGAAGTCACTGCCCAGGGTATTCAGGTATCCTGGTAATGCTTCTGCTGACAAAGAACACAGAGAAAGGAGTGAACTTGACGAATGAAATCAGGACTTACCATCGTGGAAATGGCACAGCAGATTGAACGCCAATCCAAACTCAAGCAAGACTATTTGCTTGATACCAGGCGACTTCAAGTAGAACCTTTTGGTTCTCAACTTTATCTCCACACCTTTGATGACCACGATGACCCACTGGTGGAGCCATTGGAGATCAACCAGATTGCCCATCGGCAGATCGGCACACATCTGAAGATTCCGGCTGCTTACTATGACCGTATGCTTTCCGATTATCCGGAACTGCTGGCAGAGAATGTGAATTCCTGGTTCCAGCGGGAACCGACCCAGCGTATGGTCCGCACCCTGGATGGCACTGTACGGGCGTTTTTGAGCAACCGCTATCGCCGCATTGACAACCTGGACATTGCAGAAATCGTCCTTCCTGTCATTCAGCAAATGGAGGACGCCTATTTTGAAAGCTGCCAGATCACGGACAGCCGTATGTACATCAAAGTAGTCAACAAGCGGCTTGAAGCCGAAGTTGTACCCGGTGACATTGTGCAGTCCGGCGTTATCATCAGCAATAGTGAGGTTGGACTGGGTTCCGTCAACATCCAGCCTTTGGTCTATCGGCTGGTATGCAGTAACGGCATGGTCGTCAACGATGCCCAGACTCGCCGCACTCACATCGGCCGGGTCAATGAGGCAGATGAAAACTTCCAACTGTTCTCACAGGAGACATTGGCCGCTGATGACCACGCATTTGCCATGAAGATCAAAGATACCGTGATGGCCGCCGTGGATGAAACGCGGTTTACACGGGTAGTTGGCATGATGCGTGAAGCCACAACCGTTCAGATGAATACCACTGATATTCCCGGCGTTGTCCGTCTGGCAAGCAAGGATTTCAATATCACCGAGGAAGAAAGCACCGGCGTTCTGCAGCGTCTGATTGAAGGCAAGGATCTGACCCTCTATGGGCTATCCAATGCCGTAACACGCTTTAGTCAGGATGTGGACAGCTATGACCGCGCCACTGCCCTGGAGGGGATTGGATACAATATCCTGTCCATGCCCCGGCAGCAGTGGAACCGTATCAATCAGATGGTCGCCTGACCATCTGCAACCATCACATTTTTAAGGAGGAACCACTATGTATAATCAGAACAGCGATTTGATGAAACAGGAAAAATTCATGCTCCCCACTATGATCGAAGGCGATTTCAGCGCCGAGGAACTGGCTGAGGACGCCGATGGTCTGCAGATGAGCTTTCAGCGTGTCAAGATTCCCGCCGGCGGCACACTCCAATTTGAGATGCCGTCCGATGATCCGGACAATCCCGACTATGAAAAGACTCTGGTAGGCGTCATTCTGCATAACCACGCCACCTGCGCCTACTGGCCGGCTGGCAGCGAATATGACGACGATACCACGCCGCTTTGTTCTTCTGTGGATGGCAAGGTTGGCATCGGCACTCCCGGAGGCGCCTGTGCTGCCTGCGTGATGAACCGCTTTGGTTCTGCACCTGATGGCAGCAAGGGAAAAGCCTGTAAAAATATGCGTGTGCTCTACCTGCTTCGCAGTGGTGAGTACATGCCTCTGCAGGTAAATCTGCCTCCTACCAGCATCAAGCCCTTCAAGGAATTTCTGAACCGGGCCTTCATGCTCCGCCGCCGCGCCACTTACGGCAGTATCGTGCAGATTGGTCTCAAGCGTGAGAACAACGGCACCAATGACTACAGTGTTGCTACCTTCAAACTGCTGCAGGATTTCCAGGGCGAGGAGCTGGCTCAAATCCGGGCTTACGCCAATAGCTTTAAGGAGCAAATCAAACTCCTGCTCCAGCAGCGTGCCGAGATCACTGAGGAGCAGCGCGACACCGGCTGCGATTATGTAATCGAGCCTGGCGCCATGACCAACGAGCCGGCAGACGGTCACTATACTGTCAGCCAGATCAATGGTGACTGCGAGCAGCTGCCCGCATAAGTATCTTGATGTGACCTGCACCACATGACACATGAACAAAGGGATACCTTCGGTTTAACACACCGGAGGTATCCCTCTTTTTTTAAGGAGGAAAACACAATGTTATGTGAAGTACCATTAACCAAAGAACAACAGGCATTTGCCACTGATCATCACGGACTGGTCTACAAGTTCCTGAATGAAAACCATCTGCCGGAAGATGAATTTTATGATGTAATCATTTTTGGCTATCTCCGAGCAGTGTACCGCTATTTCAACGAGCCAAAGCTTCAGAAATATTCCTTCGCCACAATTGGCTGGAAATCAATGCAGGGAGCTTTATCTAATTACAATCGATACCAAAGTCGCCGCAAGCGCAATATGGAGGTTCTCAGTATTCACGTCGGATTATATCCCGATGGTGCGCCTCTAGAAGATACCATTCCTGCCCATGACCCAATCATGCAGCAGTTGGAAATGGATCTTCTGCTCCACGAGCTGGCCGGCAGAGTCTCCAAGCAGCAAATGGATATTGTTCATCTGAAACAGGGCGGCTATGGTCTCCGTGAGATTGCCCGCACCCAGAAGGTTCCCATGCGGCGCATTAAAGAGTTGCTGGCTGAAGTCCACGATGTGCTGCTGGATATTTGCTATGGATGAACCCATTACAGATAAGAAATACCCTTACATCCACATTTTCAAAAAGATTGGAGGTCAAACCGAATGAAGAAAGAAAAGAAACAGATCGTTTTGAATGGCTCTCTGCTGCGTCCGCTGTCTGTTGGGCGTGGTGCGCTTCTGCACGCCGGAGGAAACATCTACCATACTTCGCGTGTGGTGACGATTCTGGAGGAGTCGGAGGATTGCGTCCGTTTTGAAACGCAGAACTCCCACTACCATCTGTCCATGTCCCCTTTTCCGCTGGCGGCTGTCAGTCCGCTCCCTGTGAGATTGGCCGCATGTGCGTGAAGGGACTGTAAATGGTTTGGAACAGCCGGCTCCCGCTGACTATTCCACAAGTTCTGGCCGTGGCGGATACCATTCCGTCACGGCTCTTTTTATGGAGGAACAAAATGAATGAAGAAATCATGAATGAGATCCAACCAGTCCGCCCCAAAGACCAGTTTCCCTTTTCCTGCCGTCAATGCGGGGCATGCTGCCGCAATATTGAAGGCTGTGTAATGGTGGAAAGTCTGGATGCCTACCGTCTGGCTCGCTATCTCCGAACAAAAGGTGAGCTCATCGAAGGAATAGAGGATTTCCTGTTCCGCTACTGCGATCCGGAACCTCTGACCGAAGAAGGCTTCCCTATCTATATGCTCAAGACAAAAGCCCCAAACGGCTCCTGTATCTTCCTTATGGATGGGCGCTGTTCCGTCTACCCTGCCCGTACCCGTACCTGCCGTATCTATCCTCTTACCGTAGGTCCAGGGGAGCGTGGCCGTGATTTTGAATACTGCCTGTGTCTGGACCGGCACCGGAGCCACTTTACCGGCAGCCGGGTATCCGTCAAGGACTGGTTGTATCAGAATTTTAAGAGGGAAGACAAAGAATATGTAAAGCGGGAATATGAGATTGCCACCGAACTGGGCAAACTGATGCGCGCCATTGACCCTGCCATGCGGCAAGGCATTGTATTCAAGGTACTCTACTACCGCTATTACAATTTTGATTTAGACCAGCCTTTTCAGCCTCAGTATGAGCAGAATAACCGACACCTGTTAGCAGACCTGCACCGGATTGCCGGGGAACAGTAAAAGGCAAATGGCTTTTAGAAAGGGGGCCTTATTTTATGAATTTACACGAAACAGCAATGGGGCAAAGATTTTTTAATGTTCAGCTCCCCGCACTGATTAACACACTCAAAGACATTGCGGCGGCGCTTTCCCGCCCTGCACCATCTGCTATATCCTTTCCGGCAGACCCACGCTTTCTCACTTCGCTCTATTACGGCGAATATGAAGCAGATGTGTTCAAGCCCGATAAACGCCTCACACCTTTTAACCAGACAGTACAACAGAAAGAAAAAGCTCTGCTTCCGCTGCTCTCCAGCGAGGCGTCCATCGCTTTTGAACAGTATCAGACTGCGGTACAATGCCGCAATTCTGCTGTATTGGAGCAGGCATACGCCTCTGGTTACCGTACCGCTGTGCAGATGTTTGCGGCAGGCTTAGGCCCACAGCCGCCAATACCGGAACATGAGGAGGATAGCAATGGATGAGAACAGACTGCCCGAACTGCCCCAGGAATCTTTTCGGCCAATGATCGCACAATCAGTCCAACTGGAACAGTTTTTGGGGGAAGAACTGATTTTTTGCTTTCGGGATCTTGATGGCGTCCATACCTTTACTACCTGCCATGGCGATATCTACAAAACAGTCAATGCACTGCGGGACTATGTCCGGCTTTTGGAATCGGTGTGCGATCAGTGGGAGCTGACTGGATTCCATCGTGCTACCTATGAGTACCATGCCGAAAAGCTTCGTAAAATTGCGGATAAGCTGCAAGCTGGTATCGGCTACGACTATGACAAAGCCGTGGAAAGATGCAAAAAGAAACGAGCCAAAAAGTCCCACAGCAGCGATGTCGGGGAAGATGCCCTTCTGCTGACAGTACAGGCTGCCAACAAGTCCGCTGACAATAAAAAGGAGGCTGCGCCTTATGAGGAAGATACCCCTTGGGAACCTGAACTCGAATAACCCTATAAAAACATCTGTTAAAAAGTATCATGCAAGCGTTGCCCGGCAATCTTCCAGAGAACGGAACCGATTGCTGGCCTGCAAGAGCTTTGCGTTTATCCACGCCAATGTGCATAAGCACTGCCGCCACTTCCGGCGCGGATAGCCGCCCGGAAGCTACCCACGGAGGATGCCTATGGAACGAGATGAACTACGCACCACTTTAGTGAACCATCTGGAAACCCTGCGGCGCAATCTGCAGGTCGTATCCATGGAGGTGCTGAAAACCAAGTACAAAAAACCATTTGATGCCCTGCGGCAAGACATCTGTAAAGCCGCTACCGCCTATACCCGCTTTCTGGTATTTGACGGTATGCGGATCAAACACAAATACTTTGATGAGGCTGTACCCTATATCGATACAGCTGTGAAGCAAACCAAGCGGCTCAAACAGATTTCAGATGCTACCTTTCAGCGTCAGGATATTGACGAGATCGAATCACTCGCCCTTGCCCTGCGCAAAGAGATAGAAGCTACTCTGCAGCCCTTCTATATGGGACATATGTGCCTTTATGTGACGCCGGAATGCTTTGACGACCCGCCCAAGACGCCGGAAGTCTACAATGATGCAACCGCCTGTGTCTGGCGGGATGGTACATGGCAGCTTCTGGAGGATACCAGCAAAGGGTTCCTGCTCTTTGTTCAATCCAAATTCAAGGAGGAAGCTGCCGCATGAAAAAGACATCTCAGCAATATCTAAACAGCGAAGCACACGGTTATCTCATGGAGGCCAAAGCCTGCAAGCTTTTGCTCAAAGACTTGGAGCGCATCCGCGCCAAGCTCAGGCGGCACATCGAAAAGGAAGCCGCAGACCGCGAGGCAGAATTTGAAGCAGCTATGCAATACCATAGCGAAAGTGACATCCAGGAAGCCTACGGCTGGGAATTCATCAGCGAACGGCAGTATGAGCGCTATCTGGAATTGTTCCGTCAGGGCCGCAAGGCACTTGATGAACACAGCCCCACTGTTACAGAGCTGGCTCTCTCCATTCTGAACCGCATCTTTCAGGATATTGATAGAGACTGCCGCCAATGCGAGTTTGAAGCCCTGTCGCCGGAAGAACAGCTTGCCGAGTTGAAGCGTGCTGAAGAATCCAGGCAGGCATGGAAACAGTATATCGCCAGTCTGAAAGAAATGGTCGGCTCTATGACTGGAAAGACCAATGACCACACTGAGTCAAAAAATGTAGCAACTATACACAAGGAGGATGCAAAATGAAAATTCATGAAGATCGTTCTCATATGAATATTGATACCAGATGGTTTGAAAAAGGCTATGCCAAAGAAGACGTCCACTCCCTGCGCCTGCAGTCCCTATGCACCGAAGCAGAGGCAGCAGCCAACAAACAGTTTTATGACAGCCACACCCGCGAAGAATGGGAGCAGTATATCCGTCAGGCAAGTTTTGAGAGCAGCGCAGCAATGAAACCCGTCATGGAAGCCATCGCACAGGACTTTGTCTGCTACCAGTATGACGAAAATATCCCTGTGTCCTATGGCAGCGACCGATGGGATCTGTACTTCTGGTGTAATCCCTTTAACGGCGCCGCAGACGCATCCGAACGGGATTTCTCGTATTTCACGCTGACCTTTAACGAGCGTCAGACGCTGGAGAAACGAAGAAAAGTCTGTCAACAGGTGCTGGAGCTCCTATGCTCACGCTTTCAGGAGCATCCCCATCTCCATGTAGCCGTACAGTGTTCCATATGGTTTGACCATCCGAAGATCCACGATGCGGTGGAGCGCGCAAAGCCCCGTCTGCATGGCCTGCGCTGTATTCAGGACCAAAAAGAAGGAAAGCTGCTCCTGCAGGACGGTACCCTGCTCTTCAGGCCAAAATACGCAAAGAAATATACCCGCACGCTGAGCCAGAGCCAGATTTTGTCCCTTAGTTGGGAACTGGGCGTAGAGGACGGAGAGCCTGATACCGATGCTGCACCTGTTACCTTGCCTTACAAGAAATTTGGTGCCACGCACCCCATCCAGCTGCAGGTGACTTCCTACCTGAATGGAAACCTTGCCATACAAATGGTGACATGGGAAAGCGGTGACCCGGAACCCTGGGCGACTCTCACCGTCAACCTGCCCGGCCAACGGCAAAAAGACCATGCCTTTATCGACACCAATGCCGATTCGGAATTTCCCACCTGGCTCGTCCGACATGGTCTGGCTATCCCAACCGGTCGCACCATGCAGAGTGGGTTCTGCACCTATCCTGAATATCGTTTTCGTGCCAACCGGCTACAGGAGCTGGACCCGGAAGGGTATGCAGGCTACCTGAAAAACTTTGAAAGGCGGTGCAGTGCATGAAATATAAGGCAGTTTATGATGTACTGAATGAAAGGCGGCAGGCTACCCCCGGTTTCTGTTACCATGACCGCAGCGGCTGGCGTGCTTACCCCCAGACCTACATGACCATGCAGTACCCTTTATGGATTATTGCTGAAGATGCTGCCACGGGCAGGCGTCTGTGGATCACCCAGGAGGGCACCCGATTTAGCATTTCCATTCGAAGGATGGATGAACAGAGGCGTAACTATGGCCCTACCTATCGCATTACTTGTGAAAACAGGACAAAGCTGGCTCAGGTTCTGCGCTATCAGTTCGAGTCAAAGACTTTGGCTGTGTAGCTGACGATGACCAGAGAGGAACTGCATTCCTCTCCCTGCTCCGGTTTCCTTGTCCAGAACACACTAAGAAGCACCGGCAATCTGCATTTTTGCAGGCGTCCGGTGCTTCTTTGGAGGAAAACGCTTATGAATACTCTCGCATTTACGCTGGGCGAACACCGAGCCCAGCTTACTTTGAAAATCAGTACATATCCCAACGGCAATCTCGCCATCAAGCTTTATGAAAAGGATCATGGCATCCTGATTTTGTGGGAAACCCTTACCACCAACTTAACCGGAATCCGGCCCGACCACTGCGCTTTCATCAATATAAAAGCCGCAGACGGACTTTTTCCGGCCTGGCTGTCAGACAATCACCTTGCGGAACCCACTGGACAAATTCTTGAATCGGATGGCTGTCTTTACCCTGAATACCTGTTTTATGGCAAAGAACTGGATGCCCTGGATCATGAGGGGCACACCCTCTACATCCGGCATCAGAAAGGCGAACTGGGGTGCCACTTTGAGCGGCTGTATATTGCCCTGCGCAGACTGGCGCGGGAAATCAACGGGTTCAGCTACACCGATTACAGCGGCTGGCGGTGTCTGGATGGGAGTTCCTCCACCCTGCCCCTCTGGATTGAGGCATCTGATCCTTCTCATGGCCGCAAATTCATCTTCACACAGAAAGGTCCCGCACTCCAGACTATCATCCGCTATGCCGATGGTACGGAGAAGCAGTGCATCTATCGGCGCAAAGAGGACATGGCAGGCGATCTGATGACCATGTTCCAGGATGAGCTGCGTGTTTACCCTCCCTGGTCTGAAGACCGAAGGAAACGGTACGAATATTAAACACGATAAAATAGGAGGACATCATCATGAAGATCCGTATCTATCCCAAATCCCTGTTGGAAACCATGTGGCAGCAGGACAAACTGCTGTTTACCCCAGAGGCGGAGCAACCACCCCTGTGTCTTCGGTGTGGTCAGCCGCTGGATTGCAGGCTGGTCATCAACGCCCTGAGCCGCTATGCAGATGTCCATATCTGCGAGGCGTGCGGTATGGATGAAGCCCTGCGTGATGCCAACCGTTGCCCACTCCCTCTAACAGAATGGGCAGCTGTCAAAAACGGTTTGAGCCAGCAGCAGACCGACTTTGAAAATCCGTTGCTGACTACTTCCTGCACCTTTGAAGATCTGTTTCAGCAGGGCTCCCGTCCTGCCAGCGAGATAGCCTATTCCCGTTCTGATTATGACGGATGGAAATGGTGGACCACCTGGCATCAGTGCCAAAAGGATACGCCTGTTCTGGAAGTTGCCCGTGAAATTGATGCTTTCCAGAATGCGCTGTTCCAACTGCCGGAGTTTCTGAATTTGGATACCCTGACACGGTTCTGCCGAGGGTACGCCCAGCCCACCAGCGAGCCCACCGAATTCAATTTGTATTCGGAAACTGCCCACTTTTATATCTGGCTGCGGTTAGTCACCCGGCATCGAGATTATAATGCCTATGTGCATTACTATCTGAAAGGTTAAAAATTTACAACGCACCGGATACAGTATGCCTATCGGCTCTGTATTCGGTGCGTTTTTCTCTCTTTATATACCGCACCATAATCATATCCAAAATATTTATGAAAAATTAGATGCCACAAATTCTATTGAGGGATAAAACAAAGCTATTATTTTAGGATACATTAGCCCCTTACTGTAACCCAGTGATAAAAAACGTCGGCGAAAAGGTGTCAAATCCTCCACATCTGTCTCTCCTTTTTTGTCCGTTTTCCCGCATTTAGAACCTCGTTTTGAGGGGAACAGGATAACTTTATCTAGCCGACCATGCGGAAAAACCTTTGATTTCCGTGGACTTTTACCGTCCTAAATGCGTAGACTTGACTTTTGGGGACTTTCTAACTATAATGATATTCAAGCAGGGGGACTACCTTGTAGTTGAGAAGGTTAAAACCTGACCCTTTGAACCTGTTGGCTAATACCAACGCAGGGAGCTAAAGAATACAGATTCGTATTTTTTGGACATTCTCTGTTTTGGGAATGTCCTTTTTTAATTGAATAAGATATGATATGTGTTTGCGAGGGAACTGAACAAGTTGAAAAAGGTAAGACCTGACCTCTGGACCTGTCGGCTAATACCGGCGTAGGGAAGCAATTTCTTACGCTCGTATTGCGTCTGAAAGAGCTTCTAATTGTTTTAGAGGCTCTATTTTTTTATTTTAGGAGGAACAAACATGGCATTTATGAAAGACATTTTAACCCGCAACATCCCCATTTGGGAAGAATGTGCAGCTACCCCATTTGTGCAGGAAGTGCAAACTGGAAAGCTACCTCTTGAAAAGTTCAAGAGATATATGATTCAGGATAGTATCTATCTGAAAAACTATGCCCGTATATACGGCAAGGCAATTTTTCATGCTGATACATTAAGAGAAATTCAGCTTTACTATTCCATGCTGAATTTTGTAAATGATACGGAATCAGAAGTGCGTCTGGATTATCTAAAGCAATTTTGCATGACGGATAATGATATTGAACTGATCGCTCCTCTGCCTGAAAATCAAAATTACATTGATTTCATGTTTGAGATTGCGTCACATGGAAAGAATGAAGAAATTTTAATGGCGGTTCTTCCCTGTATGCTAAGTTACAGCTATATATTCCGCAAATTGGCGGCTGTTCCTACAAGCAGACAGTCAAGATATTGGGACTTTATCAAAGATTATGCGGATGAACAATATGCAGAAAGCTGCAAAGAATGGTCTGCTTTTGCAGAGCATAAATGTGCCGGGTTATCAGTAGCAAATAAAAAGTATCTGGCTGATATTTTTGAAAAAGCAAGTTTGTTAGAGCTTGCTTTTTGGAAGATGGCCTATCGGAACGAGAGAATGGAGGAAAATGCAAAATGAAAAAAGTATTGTCCATTGCCGGATCAGATTGCAGCGGAGGTGCAGGTATTCAGGCTGATTTGAAAACTTTTTCTGCTCACGGTGTATTTGGAATGAGTGTTATTGTTTCTGTTGTTGCAGAGAACACCAGCCGTGTTATCGACATCCAAGATATTACCCCGGATATGATTGAAAAACAGATTGACGCCGTATTTGAAGATATTGAAGTGGACGCAGTAAAAATCGGTATGCTTTCTACACCAGAATGTATGAAAGCGGTGGCAAAGAAACTATTACAATATAAGCCCCAAAATGTCGTAATCGACCCGGTTATGTATGCCAAAAATGGCTGCCCATTGATGAATCCTACGGCGGTTTCCACCTTGATAGACACAGTAATTCCACTGGCCGATGTACTTACTCCGAATATTCCAGAGGCAGAGAAAATAGCAGATATGCAGATTTCCACAGTTTCAGATATGGAGGCTGCCGCAAGAAAAATATATGCCATGGGTTGTAAGGCGATTGTTGTCAAGGGTGGACATCATATAGGAAATGCTGTTGATGTCCTATTTAATGGAGAAAATTTCTACCATTTTGAAACATCCCGCATTGATACGAAAAATACTCATGGGACAGGCTGTACCTTTTCTTCTGCAATCGCTTCCCAGCTTGCAAAGGGAAAAAGTGTTCCGCTTGCAGTCGAATCTGCAAAGGCTTATGTCACAATGGCAATCGAACACTCTCTTGCGATTGGAAAAGGCTGTGGCCCGACGCACCATTTCTACGAATTGTATCAGCATGGTTTATCTAAAGAATAGGCAGGTGCAAAATGAACTTTGATTATACACTTTATCTTGTTACTGATCGTCAACTAATGAGCTGCGATAGCCTGACAGAAGCGGTAGAACAGGCAATTTTAGGAGGCTGCACAATGATACAACTCCGAGAAAAAGAATTGTCCTCATTAGAATTTTACAATCAGGCTGTTGCCGTGAAACAGGTTACGGATAAATACCATATTCCCCTTATCATAAACGACCGGATAGATATTGCAATGACTGTGCAGGCTACGGGGGTACATATTGGACAGCATGATTTACCTGCGGCTGCCGTCCGCAAAGTAATTGGGGAAAATATGCTGTTGGGAGTATCTGCATCTTCCATTGCAGAAGCAATACAGGCACAACAGGATGGTGCAGATTATTTGGGAGTTGGCGCAATGTTCCCTACTGGAACTAAAACCGACGCTGATTCTGTATCAATGGAGGAATTACAGAAAATCCGCACAGCCGTTTCTTTGCCGATCGTTGTTATTGGCGGTATCAATAAAGGAAATACAGGGCGTTTCAAGCCCATGGGAATTGACGGGCTGGCTGTTGTATCTGCCATCATAGCGCAGTCCGATATAAAAGCTGCTGCTGCGGAACTGAAAGATTTATTTTGCGGAAAGGAAAAGAAACATGGATTTTAATGCGGCAATCTTTGATTTAGATGGAACAATTCTGGATTCAATGGATGTATGGGAGCATATAGATATTCAGTTTTTGAAAAAGAGAAATCTTCCTGTCCCGGAAAATTATGTAACTGAAATATGTGCAAGGAGTTTTGAGGAAGCCGCACAATATACCATTGATCTTTTGGGATTGCAAGAAACGGTAGAGGGAATTATTGAGGAATGGAATAATATGGCGGTCGAGGAATACAGTAACCATGTCGGTCTGCTGCCCCATGCCCTTGATTATCTTCTGCGCTTAAAAGAACATGGAATAAAACTTGCAGTTGCTACGGGGTTGCCGGAAAAGCTCTATATTCCATGCTTAAAGAACAATTCTATTTTAGAATTATTTGACGCTCTATGTTCAACAGATGAGGTTCAGCGGGGAAAAGAATATTCGGATGTCTTTGAATTGGCCGCAAGAAAATTAGGGGTTGCACCTGAACACTGTATTGTGTTTGATGATGTGCTTCCAGCAATTAAAAGCGCAAAGGCAGCCCGTATGTTAGCAGGCGGGATTTATGATAAGTATTCCGCAGATCAGCGTACAGAAATAGAAAGGATTGCGGATATTTACTTACTTGATTTTCGGCAAGCACCGATCCCACACAAAGAGGTATGAAAATGGAAAAATGGGATTTATATAATGCAAAACGGGAAAAGTCTGGAATAACAGTGTGCCGTGGAGAAATCATACCCAAAGGGCTGTATCATTTATCTGTGAGTGTATGGATCGTCAACCAGCAGGGGCAGTATCTTTTATCACAGCGGCATCCGAAAAAGCAATACCCTCTTTATTGGGAATGTACGGGTGGTTCTGTACTTTCCGGGGAAACCAGTTTACAAGGAGCAATCCGAGAGGTAAAAGAAGAATTAGGAATACTGCTTACTCCCGGAAGTGAAAAATTGATTTATCAGAGCAGACGGGAAAATGTGCAGGATTTTTACGATGTTTGGCTATTTCATAAGGATATAAAGATTGAAGAAATGCGTTTACAGGAAACAGAAGTTGTGGATGTTCAATGGGTAAATCCAGATAAGTTATTTAAGATGTTTCGCCTGAAACAACTGCACCCTCTGATTACCTATGTGGAACAACTAATAGGCTGAAAAATGCCAGATGTTAAGGTACCAAAGTCTCTGTTGTCTAACACGCTTTTATTGCACAAGAAATCAAATAGGATCCATGTTATTTAGTTCCATATGAAATCAAACAAATTGTGGAAATCACTTATATAAATTATCCTTGCATTTTATATTCTATATTTCCATGAAGTTTGGTTGTCTCAAAGTGTGTAAGGAGAAAGGATGTGAGCAAAATGGGTAAACTTCTGATTCTGTCCATTCCTGATCATGAAGAACATATAATCAACAAAATTATGGAGCTTATTGCGGATGAGCCAGAGTTTATCCACCTTGCACCATCTCCACCGCAGTCTGCACTTTCCTTCCCTGGTCTTGAAATTCGGCTAAAGGAACAAACCGTATATTGCAACGGTACCCTCATCGCTTTGACTTACCATGAATTTGCAGTCCTTACATATCTGGCTCGTCATCCTGGCTGGGTATTCTCAGCCAGCCAGATTTATGAGGCCGTATGGGATAAAGACGGTGAACACTGCGGTACTGCAGTTGCCAGCGTCATCGGTCAGATCCGTCGCAAGCTGACGCCAGACACGCCGAAGGGCGGTTATATCCGCACCGTACTGGGCAGTGGGTATAAATTTAACAGTTCTCCTTTTTAAGTCAGTAAGAAAGGCTCCGAGGCCGTAATGATCTCGGAGCCTTTCTCATTGACTTAAATCCTAAACAGGCTGATTGCCTTCAGTAAAATAATGCTCAATTCCTGGTATAAATCTTCATCAAGTACGCCATCAATAATGGCATACTTGAGTAGCAATGGCCGGTACATCTGTAAGATTGCCGTAATGGCATCCTCGTTGCCAGCCTTGGCGCTGAGAAGCAGACATTCAAAATTCATTTTTTGTCACCTCCTTCAATGCACTTTCTGATTTTCTGAATCGTCCTGTAGTAAAGTGCCGCTGCCCCTTTATAGGACAGCCCAAACTTTAGTCCCAGCGTCTCAAAATCTTCTTCCTCCAGCGTTCGAGCCAGAAATATCTGGCGTTCCCGTTCATTGAGTTTCTGCAACGCCTCCAGAAGCGCTCCATTCTCAATGACATCCATAAGCGGTAATCTGTCCAAGACCACTTCCTCTGAGCTGGGTTCAGACTCATAGACCACTTCCACAGTACTCTCTATACTGCTGCGCTTATAAAACTGGATCAAATAATCTTTTCTGCGGCGCTTGACCGCCGAAACTAAATATGCTGTAAACCTGAATTGCAGGTCATCTTCTGCCTGCCCATTGTTCCGTTGCCACATGGCTTTACCTCCAAAAGTCTCAAGAATTCCGATGGATTTCCTGAGCTTCTGGTGGTGACCTGCACCGGACCAAATCTGGCTGAGATAAAGAAAAACAGCCAGCTTTGTACCAATGGACAAAACCAGCTGTTCCTTGAATTGCTGCATCGAGCAGTTCAATAGATACCGTCCGAGCAGGCGGAGGTTTTTCCTTATGTGGAGAGAACTCCCTTGTCCTGCCTCGACGATGCACCCCTATTGAGAGCCGTTCATGAAAAGCCGTGTGTCCTGGAGTTATGAAAGCAATGAACTGCTCGATGTTGTGGAATCCTTTCTCCATAACATCGTTACTCCCTGTCCGCAGTTATGCGGACGGCACACAGGCGGCCTGCATCATCCCCTTTCTTTCGCGATATGGCAGCGCAACGCTGCCGCCCTGCTGATAATTGTTAAATTGTGAAATAATACTTTTTTCAAATGCTATTCCAGCTATTCTATTAAATTAAAACAAAAGGCGGCCTCCATCCTTATTGTCAGGATAAAGACCGCCTTCTTCTTCCGATTTTCATTGGGTATCGTACTGATCTCATACCCCCACCTCCGCTTATCGAATTTTCATTGATTTTTGGGATCACTGCCATAATTACAGTGTAACTGACAGTTTTCGGAAACTTTTGGAGTAGCATTGGAATATCCTTCGAGGAAAGAGAAAATCATTCGACATTATATGACAAAACAAGCTCCAAAACGGTCACTGCATTTTTCCGCTTTGGAGCTATTCCTTTATTATTTCCATAAAGTTGCATCTTCTGTCGTTACCTGTGCCGTATCCGGATGGATATAAATGATTTGGAGTCCTTTCTTTTTGGCATAGTTAACAGTCTGCTGAGTTCCGGATCGCATATTGTTTACATTATCATAAACAGCCACCATAACTTTACCATTATATCAATATACATTTCGTTCCAGATTAAGCTGTATGATAACCGGCAAGCTGGGAATCGTGTCATCGTTTTCAAGGTTGGCAAGATAGCGCCAGTCGATATTGATCTGTTCCGCCAGCGTCTTACGCGATAACTGCTTGACTTTCCGCGCCTCTTTTACATCCGCGCCGAAAGTTTCAAAGCCGGGACAATCTTTGATATTTGCCATATAGCACCATCCATCTACATTGTATATTTCATATTTTCTCAATGGAATGTTGCTATATGCAGTAAGATTAAACTTTATAATTCATATCCCGAAACATAGACAGAGGAAATCATTGCCACACCCCTTGAAATATTGACAAGATACGCCTCTCGTGTTATGCTGTTATACACAACAGCATAACAGTTAAAACACACGGAGGATGCAGCAATGAAACTGATTATTTCAAATGTATCTGGCGTCCCCATATACGAGCAGATTAAACAGCAGATCAAGGCGGCTATTTTATCTGGCGAGCTTCAAGCCGAAGAAACTTTGCCCTCCCTTAGAACACTTGCCAAAGACTTAAAGATCAGCGTCTTAACAGTGACAAAGGCATACACAGAATTAGAGCAAGAGGGCTTTGTTAAAAATGTGCAGGGGCGTGGATGTTTCGTAATGGGGTCTGGTTCAGAACTGATTAAGGAGCAGCTTATTTGCAAAGTAGAAAACAATCTCACCGAAGCAATAAAAGCTGCAAGAATGGCAAATCTATCCACAGAGGAATTACATCGCCTTTTGGACATTTTAACGGAGGTAAAAACAGATGACTAATTATTTAGAGGTAACGAATCTTTCAAAATCTTTTGATTCTTTTCAACTTCACAATATCAGCTTTACTTTGCCAAAGGGATATATTATGGGCTTGATCGGCCCGAATGGTTCTGGCAAAACAACGACAATCAAACTGATTTTGAATATGCTCAAGCGCACCGGCGGCACAGTCAAAGTGATGGGGCTGGATAATATCGCAGAAGAACAAAAAGTAAAATCAGAGCTGGGCGTTGTTTTCGATACAAATTATTTCAGTGATGATTGGAAAGTGTCGCAGGTTGAAAAATCCATTTCGGTATTTTATCCAAATTGGGACAGCCAGAAATTTGCGGATATGTTACGGAAATTTCACATTGCACCAACCAAAAAGGTAAAAGAACTTTCCAAAGGTATGCAGATGAAGTTAATGCTTGCCTGTGCGTTTTCATACGACGCCAAACTGCTGATCCTCGACGAGCCGACCAGTGGACTTGATCCGGTTTCCAGAGATGAACTTTTGAAAATTCTTTCAGAGTATATTGAAGATGGCGAACATAGTGTTTTGTTCTCCACCCATATCACAGGTGATTTGGAGCGTGCAGCCGATTATATTACCTACATCAGTTATGGCGAGCTGTACTTTACTGGCAGCAAAGATGATTTTGTAGATATGTTCCGCATTGTAAAAGGTGGAATTGAGGAACTGTCCGATGATCTGAAAAATAAGGCGGCTGGTATTCGTACATTCCCTACGGGATTTGAGGCACTGATGAAAACCGAAGATATTAGCGGTTTCCCTAACCTGACCATTGAGCCTGCCACCATTGATGAAATTGTAGTGTTTACAAGCAAGAAAGGTGACGATTATGAGTAATATTTTGAAATCCACAAAATTAGATATTGCATTGGTAAAACCATATTTTAAGACAATTTGTTTCACCCTGCTTCTGCCGATTGTGTTTGCCGCAATCAATCGTTCTTTACTGACAGGGGTATCATTTGCTATGTGCTTTATTGCCATGACGACGGGATATACCTTTTCCATCACAGAAAAAAACAGTATGGATCGTCTGTTTGGTATTTTACCTGTTCGTAAAAGCGAGCTTGTGATCGGACGCTATGTTTTCGTCCTTGCAATGGGGCTTCTTTCCTTGATTATTTCTTTGATTGCACAGCCGCTTGTCTTGAAAGTGCTGGGTGAAACAGTTGGCGTATTTGACATTGTAACTGCCGCTATTGCAGGAGTATTCTTATTTGCACTCTATACTGTGTTCCAGATTCCGGGATATTACAAGTACGGCTCAATCAAAGGACGGGTATTTATGTATATTCCAGTGGCCGGTTTTTTGGTGACTTTACTTCTTCTCTCTAAAATGCCAGCTATCGGGAACTCAATTATTTCAGTCGTTGAATCTTCTCCGATACTTCTTGTGTTCCTTGCGGTTTTTGCTATTGTCGTGATGTATGCGGTTTCGATCTTCTTGTCCATTCGGATTATGAAGAACAAAGAAATGTGAGGTGATTGTATGGATTTCACAATTTTGGCAGTTGTGCTTTTGCTTGGTGTTGGCGTTCCTATCCGTAATAAACTCATACGGAAATATCGGGATAAGAAAAAGAATGATCGCAATTCGGAGTGAACAATATGGAGAAAACAGAGTTCATCCGCTGCCCAGTCTGCGGGAATAAAACACGCGACAAAATTCGGGAAGATACCGTACTTAAAAATTTTCCTCTCTTTTGTCCAAAATGTAAAAGTGAATGTCTAATCGACATTGAACAATTAGACTTACGATTAGCATTATGGGAATACCGTCGTTACTAATGACAGTATTCTGTTTGCTTTATGAGAAAATGCTCAATGCTGGAATGGGCAATAAATTTGAATTTGACAAGGAGATAATAATGATACCAATTTCTGATATTCTCATCCGCTCAATTAGTGGGTATGTGTTTATGGTTCCAGTCTTCGTACTGTATTTCTTGTGGCTCAAAAAATTGGGGAGAACACAAAGTTTTCTCCATACCGCTGCAGTGTTTGTTTTTGGTTATTATTTATTCGGACTTTTGACCGTCACAGGCATCGGCTTTACAAGCACAATGACCTTTCGCCCGAACATTTCTTGGACTCCATTTATCGGTATGATAACTGGGCCAATTGATACCATTCTGAATATTATTCTGTTTGTCCCGTTGGGATTTTTCCTGCCGCTGCTGTACAAGAAATATCATCACATGAAGACGGTTGCATTGACTGGCTTTCTGTTTTCTTTGGCTGTTGAAATTGTCCAGATGTTTGGCTGGGGTTCTTCCGACATCAATGACTTGATGACAAATACCGCTGGAGCCTGTATTGGATTTTTAGTTTATTGTCTGCTGTCAAGAATCTTGCCTGCCAATCTGAAAAAGCAACTTCAATCCAGCCGTGTCAATGCTGTGGCTGAAGTACTTCTCTTTGCTATTTGCACATTTGCCATTATGGTCACGGCTCAGACTTGGTTTGTCCATGATGTGCTGAATGTTCCATAAATTGTATCGGAAACAATCGGTCTCAGATATAAAAAAATAGTGTCTTCTGTTTGACACACCTGCAGACCGATTTTTCCGTATTGAACTTAGTCGCGTCAACGAAGCCACTACCTATGGAATTTCAATCTTTTCCTTCCTGTTATGCTTGGACAGATTGAATAATTCTCTTTGTGTTATATCTATTATTTTTAGGTAATAGTCCACAACGGCTTCTAACATGAAGGTACAAAAAATAAAAGTTGATCCTCAATCAACCCTATTATTGTACTCTTCAATTCATACTTTTCGATCTCAATGGTAGTATGGTTAGATAGACATCTGTTGCCGCTATCCCTTGGTAAGTTACCCGTTCAGCTTACCTACAAATTTAGAATACAATAAATGGCATCATTTGAACAGACTATATTTTTGGGATGAACTGTTCTACTATGAGAGCTTCGGTCTGTTTGCTGTGCTGATTCTGGTACAGTTGGCGGCCACCGGCGCAGCAGCGTTCCGCTTTTACTACAAACAAAGAAAAGGCTGAATAGAAAATAGGTATCATCAATCAAAAATATCATTGGAGGTATAACTTATGGAAAAAGAAACAATGGGAACTGTAATTTCAGTTACAAAACAATGGTGGTTAAAAGTGAATCGTAAACCTGCCCGCGTTCATGCGATGGATGGCGCAGCCTTTCCGCATACTATCAAGGTCAAATATACGATAGACGGCAAAGATTACATCTGCCGAAAATGGATTGGCGCAGGAAACAAAGTCCCTGACAAGGGAACAACGATTAAAGTTACCTATTGGGAAGATAAGCCATCGAAAGCAAGAATTGAACTCTAATCAATAAATTTATTAAAATACGGAGGTGATGATGTGATGGGACATTAGCTGTTTTTGATATAGAAGAATCCGGCAAGCAGATCGGAGAAAAGTTATTTCTGCTTCTTAACGAGGAACAAAAGAATGCTCTAATGCAATATATTTTGGAACAAGGAGCCTGTCATGGAACGGTATTCAATTCCTGTCACACTTCCTTCGCAGCAAAGAAAAATCCTCTAACAGAAATACAGGAAGGCGAGCTTTATCTATGCCTGGAACACCGCACTGTCAGGGTTAGGGAACGGATGATCAACCTGACAAGTAAGGAGTTTGATATACTGGCATTGCTCATTGCCAATCCCAAACGTGTTTTTACTTACGAACTGATTACCGATTTGGTTTGGAAAGAGGATTGTGATTTCTATTCGAGAAAAGCGATTCATAATCATATAAGTAAGCTGCGTAAGAAGTTGCGCTTTGAACCGGATCTTCCAAACTATATTGAGAGTGTCGCCGGGATCGGCTATAAATTTGAACATCTATAACATGAGCCCACAAGGTGTTGTTTCCCCTTGTGGGCTTGCTTTTTGCAGCATATATTCTAAGAGCGGAATATGTAGAAAATTGCGAATATAAAGAGTAAAAAGCGAATATCTGCGGACTGATAAAGGAAACATAACCGATATAATTTTCTCCCAAGGAGGTATCAAGCAGCCGATTCAGGTTCCTCCTTGATGGGAGGAAATGCCTATGCGTCTATGCAACACAGATCTGCAGATAAACTGCTTTACATTCAGTCACCTATACGTCGTAGTCCAGCTCGTATGGATTGCGGCGTTTTTGGTTTCGACAAAGTTTGAGCATTTTCGCTGTCAACCTCCCGGAAAAATTTCATACTGCTGCTTTGGCGCGCCTGTTCTTTGTACGGGCGCGCTTTTTTGTACCCTTTTTTTAATCAGAAAGAGACTTAGACCTTATCGCTGCCGCAGCCCACCCTCTGATTTCGATTTTTGCCATCAACTCAAACATCGAAATTGGAGGAAATTACTATGAAGAAAATCAATCTTCGGGATTATTACCCGTATTATACACAGGACATGATCGTTGAGGTGCCGGATGAAGTTGCTTTGTTGCTTCGGGAATATATGTTGTTGGAAGAAGCCTATCGGATTCGTACATACCGCTATAAAGCATTTTACTCTCTGGATCGAGACGAAGGTATTGAGCGTGAGATATTGCAAAAGCCTCTTAACCCGGCAGAAATTTGGGAACAGCGCCAAATGACGGAGTTGATTTATAAAGGTCTTTCCAAACTTCCGGTAAAGCAGCGCCAACGAATCTATGCACACTTTTTTCTTGGCATGAGCAAAGCAGATATTGCCAAAGCGGAAGGAACACACAAAAGCCGGATCACCCGTTCTATCGAAGCCGGATTGCGTAGTCTGGAAAAATATTTCAAAGAAATTTTATAACAGACGGCAACTTTGCCCCTAAAAATGTACTGAATAGTAGAGGGACATATTCGGCGGGACAAGCTGGACGGGTGTGGTAAGGAAGCATATACATCCTCCCACCCCAACTGCAATATCAATTTGTCTGCCATGCCCCTTGCTTGTTCCTTGACAACCGAATATACGCTGTTACAGGTACTTCATTCTGTGTTCCGAGCGGCAGATGGGGCGGCGCGGTGACAGGCGGCCTAAGGAGGTGATGGATCCAGGCTGTCCGAGCGATAAACGCAACCTACGAAACCGGCTGTGGCAGGCCGGACGCGATAACGACGCAGATCATAATGGTACTTCTTCACAGCTTCCTAAAGACTTGGGGAGAGTTCCTGCGGCGTTTGCTTGCTCTGGCAAAGCGGCGGCGTATGCGGGACTATGATGCGGTGACGCTATCCGCAGCCTGTAACAGCCCCGTCCTTATAACAGAAGGACTTGCCGGGGTGCGTGGCAAATACGGCAGTAAAATCGAAATCAGATATAATGGGCCGGATTTATGTGTGTAATAACCATAGATCCGACCTATTCATGTGGTTTTGATAACACAGTTTTCAGAAGGGAGTTGATACTATGGAATTGAATACCATTGTCAGTGAAGTGGGTACACTGGTAGACATTCGGGATGTCTCTGTCAACAAAGAACTTTCCCGTGATGAACGGATTGCAGAATTCGTTCAGCAAATCAAAAATCCATACCATTTTAAGTGTGGGCGTTTTACTGTACAGGCCAGCTTTTCTGCTGAAGGTGCTACCCTGGAAGAATGTATCAAGGGTATTTTGCGATAGGTGCAATTTTAAGAAAGGGGCTGACTTTTCCGTAAAAGCATGGTAGAATAAGAATCGGAAAAGGAATTGAATATGGCATAACCACACTTCTTGAATTGCGGGGATTTTTCTGTGCAACGAAAGGAGTGTTTTTTTATGCAGGTTTACAAAGCGATTAAGTACATCCGTCTTTCTTATACGGATGATAAAACAGTAGAAAGTGACAGCGTTGCTAACCAGCGGCGCCTGATCGATGACTACATAGCCCGACACCCGGAAATTGAGGTTGTGGCAGAAAAAATTGACGATGGTTATAGTGGTGTTTTGTTTGATCGCCCGGCATTTCAGGAAATGATGCGGATGATCGAACAAGGCGAAGCTAACTGCGTGATTGTCAAAGACCTCTCCCGCTTAGGTCGTGAGTACATAGAAACAGGCCGTTATATGCGCAGGGTATTTCCAGCCTATGGAGTGCGTTTTATCGCAATTAACGATAATGTGGACACGGAAAATGACGCTGCCGATGATCTCACGGTTTCTGTCAAAAACATTATGAATGAGGCTTACTGTCGGGATATTTCCGTTAAGACACGGAGCGCCCTGGAAGTAAAACGGCGCAGCGGGGATTTTGTAGGTGCTTTTACCATTTATGGTTATGTGAAAGTCGGCGATAAACACAAGAGCTTGGAAGTAGACGAATATGCTGCTAATGTTGTGAGGGATATTTTCAGAAAACGGCTGGAGGGATTCAGCGCTTCCCATATAGCGGATGAACTGAACCGATTAGGAATTCTTTCGCCTTTAGCGTATAAGCGCAATCACGGAATGCCTCATGCAAAAGGTGGCTATACAGACCGAAAGGATTGCAAATGGTCTGCAACTACAATCATCCGCATTTTGCAGGATGAAACTTACACCGGAACACTGGTCCAGGGCAAACAGACAACGCCCCATTTCAAATTAAAAGAGCGTGAGGACAAACCTTCTTCGGAATGGATTCGTGTGGAGGGAACCCATGAAGCGATCATACAAAAGCACGATTTTGATCTGGTGCAACGGCTCCGCAGGATTGACACAAGGACTTCTCCCAAATCGGATAAGGTTTACCTGTTTTCCGGTATTTTGATCTGCGGATGCTGTGGCTGCCGTATGACCCGCAAGACGAACCGCTATAAAGACAAAGAGTATCACTATTATTACTGCCCGACCGGCAAAAAGAATGGCTGCACATCGTCGGTCATGCTGAAAGAGTCGGATCTGATTGAATGTGTGCAGGACAGTTTGAAAGGACATATTGAAAATGTTGCTTCTCTGGATGCCCTGCTGTCCAGTATCAGTCAGGAACGGATCAACCGGGAATTGGCGCAGGAATATGCCGCACAGATCAGAGTAAATGAAAAGCGTGTGGCACAGACCGAGGGCTTTAAGGCAAAACTCTATGAAAATCTGGTGAGTGGAATTCTGACAAAGGAAGAATTTCTCTCTTATAAGCGAAAATACAATGCAGATATTGAACTGTTCCAAAAGGCAATCGCTGAATGGAACGATAAACTTACAGATGTATTGGAAAACCGAAGCGAACGAAACCGTTGGATCAACCATTTTATGAAATTTTCTACTATGGAGGATATTGACCGCCGGGCAGTCATGCAGTTTATCCGAAGCATACGGGTAATGGGTAAAGATGAACTGCATATTGAATTTAATTACCAGGATGAATATCAGAAAGCAATCTCTTTGGCTGAACAGATTGCTACAAAAAATGAAGAAAGGATGGTGAGCTAAATGGCAAGAAAAAGCAGAAAACAGACGGCAGCTCCTATGCCGGCACCATCTTTGTATGTACATGTGGCTCTGTATATCCGTCTTTCTGTGGAGGATAACAAAAAGCGGGGTTGCTCAGTAGAAAACCAAAAACTGGTACTGAATGACTTTCTTTCGGATAAACCGGACTTCGTTGTGTATGATACTTATATCGACAACGGAGCGACAGGGACAAATTTTCACCGCCCTGGATTTCAGCAAATGCTATCTGATATTGAAGCAGGCCACATTAACTGTGTGATTGTTAAGGATCTTTCCCGATTAGGGCGAAATTCTATTGACACAGGTTATTATATCGAACAGTATTTCCATGCTCATAATGTTCGCTTCATTGCTGTTACGGATCAGTTTGACACAGCGGATTCCGGAAATCTTCATGGTGGTATCATGCTGCCTTTGAAAAATATGATCAATGAAGCCTATGCTCTGGACATTGGACGAAAAATCAAAGCACAGGCGCGGCAGGCTATGAAAGATGGCGACTATATTGGTGCACGGGCGCCTTACGGTTACAGGAAAGACCCGGATAATTGCCATAAACTTCTGATTGATGAAAATACTGCCCCTGTGGTAAAACAGATTTTTGAATGGGCACATGAGCATGTGGCACTGAACCGGATTGTCCGCAATCTAAATGAGATGGGAATTCCGGCACCGAGCCATTATAAAAAGACCACTGGCGAGATTACCAGTCCGGGACTGATCGGAAGTGGCAAATGGCAGACCCGCACAGTGATGAAAATCTTAGAAAGCGAAGTTTATACAGGCGATCTGGTGCAAGGAAAAACAAATATTGTAGATCATCAGCAGGTCAAGGCTGGAGAAGATAATCTGATTATTGCAAAATGCACCCATGAACCGATCATCAGCCATGAGTTGTTTAATGCAGTTCAGGAATACAGAAAACAGATCTGTGAAGAAAGCAAAGCAACTCCAAAACGTCCCTACACACCAAACATTTTCAAAGGTAAAGTGTTCTGTGCTGATTGTGGCAGAAGCCTTCACAGGCAACGCGCCGAGCGCCGGAAAGGACCCGACACTTACTGGTTCCACTGCCTTACAAACAGCCGGGTAGAAAAAGATAGCTGCAAAGGTGCGATGATACAAGAGAAAGAACTGATTTCTACTGTTACGGCTATTCTTGAAAAAGAGCTGACAGTTGCGCTGGGAATGTCGCTGCCACTCTTTCAGTTGGAGACAAGACAAAAACAGGAAAAAGATAAGCTGAAAATTCAGATGTCGGCCAAACGGCAGGAAATTGAAAAAACACGCCGGCTGATCCGTGGCCTATATGAAAATTTTGTGCAGGGTATTTTGACAAATGACGAATACTTTGAATTGAAAGCGGATTATGAACATGCTATCAATGCTCTGTCTGGTGAGATTGAAGTATTTGAAAAATCTATGGACTCTCTGGACAACCAGCTTGCCAGATACCGTGCAATGGAAAAGGATGCAAAAACACTGGCACAGGATCACGTACTGACTGTAGAACTGATCGAACGGCTCATTGAACGAATTGAGATAGACCACGAGCGGAATATTCATGTGACCTTCCGTTTCAAAAATGAATTTCAGGGAAAGGCGGTGGAACCGTGCGCAACTATGTGATTGCCCTTTATATCCGTCTTTCTGTGGAAGATTTCAAAACTGAAAGTTTGAGCATACCAAATCAAAAACTGATTCTTCGTGAAAAAGCTATGTCTCTGCCGGAATGGGATGACAGCGAGATTTTGGAATTTATTGACAACGGTCATACGGGGACAAACTTTGAGCGTCCGGCGGTGCAGGAACTTTTAACAATGGTTCAGGCCGGAAAAATCAACTGTATTATTGTAAAAGACCTTTCCCGATTTGGACGTAACAGCATTGAAATCGGCTATTTTATTGAGCGGGTATTTCCTCTTTATCACACCCGTTTTATTTCCGTCAGTGATGATTTTGACACAGCTAATTTCAAAGGTGATACCGGAGGGATTGATATTGCTTTCAAGTATCTTATCAGCGAGTGGTATAGCCGGGATATGTCCATGAAAACCAAAAGTGCAAAATACGCAAAGATGCGTCGTGGGGAATATCAGAGTGTCATCTGTCCTTACGGCTATCGCAAGAGTGCAGACGGACGTATGGAACCGGACGAGGATGTTGCCCCGAATGTGCAGATGATATTTCAATGGGCGTCTGAAGGCAACACCGCAGCCGAGATCACAAGAAAATTGTATGCCATGAATATCTCCACCCCTGGGGAATATCGCAAACTTAAAGGCAAGGCCTATTACAATGTTTCCCGAACAAACGGCGTTTGGAGTACATCAACGGTTCTGCGTATTTTAGAAGATCAAAGATATATCGGTACCTATGTAATTGGCAAGAGAAAGGTAAAAGAGATTGGCAGCCGACATACACAGTTAAAGGATGAAAGTGAGTGGTTCAAAATCCCGAACCATCATCCGGCTATTGTAAGTGTGGATCTATTTGAGAGAGCCAATGCTTCAATTAAGCGTTTCTCTCTGTCAAATAAAAAGCCGCGTGATTATCTGCTCCGTGGTAAGGTATTCTGCGGATGCTGCGATCATGCAATGTCTCTACGAAATGGTGCGTGGTTTTATTGCCGTCATTCCGAGGTGGCTGAAACGCTTCCTTGTCATGGTGTGCGCATAAAGATGGCAGATCTGGAGCAGGTTGTATTTGAAACAATTCGGGCTCAAATGTGTCCGGCATTGGGAATTGATAGCAATAAGGATAAATTGGATTTGCAGACAGTCCAGCAGACCGAACATGAAGAAAAACTCCGTTCTATTCAAGATAGCAAGCGGTATCTTTATGAGCAGTATGCACTCGGAGAGATTGATTTGGAAACCTATCGGACACGAAAAGCGGTTTATGACACGGAACTGGTACAAGCCAAAAATGTTCATGCTGTCATCACTGCACAGACAAAGCAGATAAAAAGTGATTATGAGATTAAGCTGAAACAACAGGAAATTGTGCAGAAAGTCGGAAACGCCAACATGCTGACAAAAGCTCTGATTGACCGGCTTATCAATAAAGTTTACGTCTTTCCAGGAGATCGGATTGAGATTGAATATGCAACACAGGATTTCTTAGAAACTAAGGAATCCGAAAAGGAAGTATAACCGTGAACACCCATTTGAAACAGCTATGGGCAGCTATGAAGCTGCCCGAAAAACTGCAAAAAAAGTTATAAATTTTTTGTCGTGGGCTTGACATACGGGTGACGGAGATCGTGAATGCGGATACGCTTCACGCCTACCGCCTTTGCCCCTCTGTCCATCTCGTGATGAAGATAGCTTTTCGTTACTGTAAAGATACGGTCTTTCTTCTTCAATCCATAAATCATACCGAGATACTCTTTCATTTCTTCACACAAAAATTTGGGCATTTTAATGGTACGGTTGCTTTTTTCGTTTTCGGGGAAGTAATCACATCTTGTCCTTTCAAACGCTGGTAGGATTTATTGATTGTGACTGTTTCCTTATCAAAGTTAAAATCCGCCGGAGTTAAGGCTAACAGCTCTCCTATCCGCATACCTGTCCAAAATAAAATCTGAAAAGCAATCCATGAATCCTGCTTATCCATAATCGCATCTGAAAACTTCTGAAACTCCTCCAGCGTCCAATACGGTCTTTCATCCGCTTTACTCTTTCCCATACTTCCGGCTTTACGACAGGGATTGGAACGCAAATCATAGAAATTTACTGCATAATTCAAAATCGCACTAAGCTGATTATGTATTGTTTTCAGATATGTGGGCTTAAAACCTTTTTCCATCATTTCTCCCTGCCATTTGCGTATCATGGGAGCTGTGATTTCATTAATTGGCATCTTTCCGAAATATGGTAGCACCTTGTCATTCATTACATACTCTTTTTGCTTCATGGTAGTTTTTCGTAAGCGCTTTTCCATATCCGCCTTATAAATTTCCCAAAAGTCCGCCAGTGTCATCGTCGGATCAGATGATTGCTGCAACATGAAATGTGCGTACCATTCTTCTGCTTCTTTCTTGGTCTTAAAACCTCTTTTTTGTGATTTCTTTTTTGGTCCCCGTCCAATCTGTCCAGCGATATTGTATCCGCCACGTACCATTGGGATCTTTCTTTGCATTGCAGCTCATGCACTTACCTCCTTTGCTCCTCCGTACCATTTTTCCTTAAAATACTCCACCGGAATTTTTCCGGCGATTGTGAGAAATCCTTTACTTGCCAAATCCTTATTCATTTCTCTAAGGATTTTGTAGGCTTTCCCCATACTCACACCAAGCATTTTTGCAATGTCCTCTGCACTGTAATAGATTTTTTGTTCATATTCTTTCCTCCCGTTCTTGTATTTGTTTCTGCATAGCACCTTTTTGTTGCGTTTTTATCATATCGTAACTTTTGTTTCGTGTCAATATCTTTTTCTTTATTTTTTTGTTCTTGTGTGTTATCCTATATATGATGTTGAACAGTTTCACAAAAATATAGCTTTAGAGCAGGAGGCATGTTGTTATGACAGTCGGGGAAAACATAAGACGTATTCGGCAGGAACGTAATCTTACTCAAAGACAATTAGGAGAAATGGTTGGAGCAAGTGAAGCCTACATTCGTGCCTACGAAAGCGGCAGAAGAAATCCCAAGCCATCATCCCTTGAAAAAATAGCAGACGCTTTATCTGTCAATCCCGAAGTACTGGCGAACTCTGATTTTGATGGCATAAAAGCCATACACAGACTTTTTCAGATATTCCGGCAATACGATGGACAACTCTTTGAATACCAGGATAAAGATGGAAATGATATGGTTGGAATCAGCTTTGGAACATTATCTTTGATGCGATCATGGTTAGATCGTTATGAAGAATATATGAAAGAAGTTGAAAAATGCAATGAAATAAAAGATGTTAAGAAACGTGGGGAAGCTCTGCTAAAAGCTGAAGCAGACTTTAACCTTTGGATGGATATTTATCCGGAGTCGGAACCATGGCAGGAACGACTTAAGATTCAGAAGGCACATGATGAGGTTATGGATAAAATTGGATTGAATCTGAAAGAATAGGTGATGTGCGAATGATAAAATGGTTGCAAAGATATAAAATTTATATAATCGTTATTTTTTGTGGGCTAATTCTTTTTTTATATGCGGAATTGCCTATTATTAAATATTTTCAAAGTATATCTTTTATTCTCACTAATAAAGTGCTAAATGATTTTCTTATAGCATTGGGGACAGGAATGATCGGTTCTTCATTAACTGCTTTACTGATTGACAGATCTCATGAAAAACAAAACGCAGTTATTTCTAATATGATGAAACGCCAAATTTTATATGATATGCTACTAAATTTAAGATACTGGATAAACTCTGATGACCCTATTGAGATATTTGAAAAGAGGCATGATAATGAATACATTGATGAGCGGATCACAGAATGTCAACGTTCATTAAACTTTGCAATACCATTTCTATCTTCTGACGAATACCAAGCTATTTCCACAATAGAAATTCAACTTAAAAATATTAGTAATGATATGCAAAAATTACATAAAAAAGAACATTATTTACATTACAAAGATATATATGAAATTTTACTTTATAATAATCCTATTTTGGACAACCCATTTTATAGTTATCAATATGAAAATAGACTTACTCAACTCTACGACATTGCCTCAGAAGTCGCATATGAAATATGTATGTCCGTTATTATTCATAACATAAACATAAATTACATAAAGAACCAACTACAACTCTTTGATGATATCGAAACCGAAAATGTATAAAAAATTGTACCCAAATCGTACCCAACGCCATCTAAAAAATCCCTACAAAGCCCATAAATACAGGTTTTGTAGGGATTTACCTTTTTACTCCAGTTCAATCGTCCCAGGCGGCTTACTCGTCAAATCGTAGAGTACGCGGTTGACGCCTTTCACCTCATTGATGACGCGGGTCATAACTTTGAACAGCACGTCAAACGGGATTTCTGCAGCTTCTGCGGTCATAAAATCAGATGTAATGACTGCGCGCAGAGCAACTGCATAATCGTAGGTTCTTTCATCACCCATAACACCAACAGAACGCATGTTGGTCAGCGCTGCAAAGAACTGTCCCAGTCCTTTGTCGCAGCCTGCTTTGGCAAGCTCTTCGCGGTAGATAGCGTCTGCATCCTGAACGATGCGAACTTTCTCCGGAGTCACCTCGCCTACAATACGAACACCCAGACCAGGACCGGGGAACGGCTGACGGTATACAAGGTATTCGGGAATGCCAAGTTCCAGACCGGCACGACGAACCTCATCTTTAAACAGAAGACGCAACGGCTCAATGATTTCCTTGAAATCAACGCAGTCCGGAAGACCGCCTACGTTATGATGAGACTTGATCACAGCAGATTTACCGAGACCACTCTCGATTACGTCCGGATAAATCGTTCCCTGTACGAGGAAATCCACAGCACCGATTTTCTTTGCTTCTTCTTCGAATACCCGGATAAATTCTTCTCCAATAATCTTTCGTTTTTTTTCAGGATCAGAAACACCCGCCAGTTTGGAATAGAAACGTTCCTGTGCGTTTACGCGGATAAAGTTTAAGTCGTACTGACCGTCCGGGCCGAATACAGCTTCTACTTCATCTCCTTCGTTTTTACGAAGCAGGCCATGATCTACAAATACACAGGTCAGCTGCTTGCCGACCGCCTTGGACAGCAGAACTGCTGCAACAGAAGAATCCACACCGCCGGAAAGTGCACACAGTACCTTGCCGTCTCCAACCTTTTCACGGATCTGGTGGATCGTTGTCTCCACGAAAGAATCCATCTTCCAATCACCTGTGCATCCACAGATATCATATACGAAATTGGAAAGCATCTTAGTGCCTTCCTGAGTATGCATAACCTCCGGATGGAACTGTACTGCATACAGCTTCTTCTCTGCATTTTCCATTCCTGCAACCGGACACACTGGTGTATGGGCTGTAATTTTGAATTTCTCCGGTGCTTTTTCAATATAATCGGTATGACTCATCCAACAGATCGTGCTGGGGGATACATTTTTAAATAATGCAGATTCTGTATCCACTGCAACCTCAGTCTTACCATATTCGCTGACAGGCGCAGTTTTTACGTTGCCGCCAAGCATATAGGACATGAGCTGTGATCCATAACAGATTCCCAGAATCGGAATACCCATTTCGAATATCTCTTTCGGGCATCTGGGGGAATCCTCTCCGTATACACTGTTGGGACCACCTGTAAAGATGATACCCTTAGGGTTCATTTCCCGGATCTTATCCAGACTGAGCGTATAAGGATGCACTTCACAATATACATTACATTCTCTGACTCTTCTGGCAATCAGCTGATTGTACTGTCCGCCAAAGTCAAGAACAATAACAAGTTCCCGATCCATTCGTCTCCTCCTCGAGTTAATTTTGAAACAACAGGGCCAACAGTCTGAAAAAGTGTACCCGCACTCCATGACCACTGACCTGATATCATCATAATGAACAATTATAGTTGGAATCCCCTGTTCTGTCAAAGGTTTTCCATGCCGTTTCCTTTTCTGGTTTACGAAAAAGATCGACCATCGCACCGATTAATCATTCACCGTCTAAAGTCAGTGCAATTCGGTAACCTTATTTCAACTTTTTTGCGCAAAATGCTCCCATTTATGTCCCTTATATCGGAGCACATAGAAGATTTCCCGCACAACCCAGTCGATAAACATCGCCATCCAAATGGAAACCAGGCCAAAGTGACAAACATAAGTGAATACGTAAGCAAGCACGACTCGAAATACCCACATGGAAAAAATAGCAACACTCATCGGCCAGACTACATCGCCTGCTGCCCTCAGTGTATTCGGAACGCCAAACGCCGGCATCCAAAGAAATGCACTTGCAACCGCATGGATCCGTACAATCTGAATCGTCAGCTGAGCTGCATCCGGTCCGAGATTGAAAAAGGTTACCAGTATCGGAGCTGACAGGTAAAGAATGATCGACAGACAGCCGATCCCGATCATCGCATCCCTGCAAAGACGTCTGGTATAATAACGCGCCTGGTCATATCTTCCTGCGCCAACGCATACGCTGACTACCGATACGATCGCAAGGTTGATGGCAAAGCCCGGCAGGTTATTCCAGTTCGCAATTGTGCCCGTAACCGCATTTGCAGCGATCGCAGAAGTCCCCATTGTTGCGACTGCACTCATAACGAGAATTTTACCCAGCTGGAACATGCTATTTTCCAGACCGTTTGGAATCGCGATATACAAAATCTTCTTGATCAGACTGCTATTAAACTTCCAGGTAATCTGCCCACAGAGGTTGATCTCTTTTTTCGGTTGGAACATCAACAAAAAAATCACAACTGCCGCTACATATCTGGAAATGGTAGTCGGGATCGCAACGCCTGCTACACCCATGTGCAAACCATAAATGCAGATCGCATTGCCGACCACATTGATTACATTCATCAGCAAGGACACCCACATCGTCACCTTTGATTCGTTCATCGCCCGAAACAACGCCGCACAGGAATTATATATGGCAAGTGCAACAAACGAATACGTCGTGATAATCAGATAGGTCTTGCTCGCCTTCATAACGTCATCCTCGATTTTACCGAACATCAGACGCAGCAGCGGATCATGTGCCGTTATAAAAATAACGGAAATAACGAACGCGAGCAGTGTGGCGAACAATAAGATCTGCCATGCCGACTTACATGCGTCCTCTCTTTTCTTTTTCCCAAGGAAATGTCCTGAAACGACTGCACCGCCGGTTGCCAGAGCAGAGAACACATTGATCAGCAAAATGTTGACCGTGTCTACCAGTGAAACGCCTGAAACCGCCGCTTCTCCCGCCGCAGAAACCATAATCGTATCCGCCATTCCAACAGCAATTGCAAGAATCTGTTCAATGATCAGCGGTATAATCAGCTTCCGCAGATCCTTCCCCGAATAAAGCATTTTCCCCTCCATCCCGCAAAATATGCGGTTTTTTATTTCTCATTTGTCTGGCTTTTTCCCTTACGCTGAGTATAGCATATTTTCCCTGTCCCCGTAATATCTTGTAAAAAATGTTCTTTAGGGGATTTTATGAAAGAATATATTGAAGAACGTGCCCTGGCAGTAGCCGGCTATATTATCGAATCCAACGCGACCGTCCGACAAGCTGCCCGTCAGTTTGGAATCAGCAAATCCACTGTACATAAAGATATCACGGAACGTCTGATGCAGGTCAATCCGGCTCTGGCAAAAGAAGCCCGAAAGGTACTCGATATCAACAAATCCGAGCGCCATATCCGCGGCGGTATGGCAACCAAGGAAAAATATGAGCACGAGCATCTGCTGCACGCCTGCCAAAGAGCCGTATCCTGAATTTGACAGCACTCACCGCAGCAGTTCCAACAGTTCCTCGCGGGTCAGACCCTGCGCCTGCAGGCTCTCCCCTCCGAGGATTCTGTCTGAAAGCTGCAGCTTGCGTTCCTGCAGCTCCACGATTTTCTCTTCAATCGTCCCTTTGGCAAGAATCCGGTAAACATTAACCACATTTTTCTGCCCGATCCGGTGTGCACGGTCCGTCGCCTGATTCTGTACTGCGCTGTTCCACCACGGATCGAAATGGATCACCACGTCTGCTGCCGTGAGATTCAACCCGGTTCCTCCCGCTTTCAGGGAAATACAGAATACCGGAACTTCATCGTGCGCAAACGACTCCACCATTTCGATTCTTTTTTCTTTCGGAGTCGCGCCGGTCAGCATGTGGCTTGCAATCTTTTCCTCCTCCAAAATCCGGTATAGGCGCTCCAGCATCGTTGTAAACTGAGAAAACAGGAGTACCTTGTGCCCGTTTTCCACTGCGTTTCGGATCAGCCCACGCACAAGCTCTGTCTTTGCAGATCCTCCTTTATAATTATCATACAAAAGCGCCGGATCGCAGCAAAGCTGTCTAAGGCGCGTCAGTTCTGCCAGAATTTCGATCTTATCCGTCCGGATTTCCTCGTCGGATTTTTCCTCCAGCATCAGCTTCATACGTCTGACATGGGCATCATACAGCTCTTGCTGCTCCCCATCCATATCGGCATACAGGTTTTCCTCCAGCTTGTCCGGCAAATCCTGCAGCACTTCTTTTTTCAGGCGCCGCAGAACGAATGGACGGATCAGCCGCTGCAGCCGCTTCGCAGCGTCTTCGTCCTTGTGCTGGACAATCGGCTGTTCCAGCTCTGTCCTAAACCGCTGATAGCTGTACAAATACCCGGGCATGAGATAATCAAAAATGCTCCACAGTTCACTCAGCCGGTTCTCTATCGGTGTACCCGTCAGCGCAAGCCGGAATCCGGTCTGAACCTGCTTGACTGCCCTCGCCGCCTGCGTTCCGTGATTTTTGATATACTGCGCTTCATCGATCACCTCGGAGAAAAAATGAAGCTCCTGATAGTCTGTGATATCCCGACGGAGCAGATCATAGGACGTAATCAATACATCCACTTCTTTCCAGCGATCCAGAACTTCCTTGCGCTGCTGAACATTTCCCGTTACCATATCCGCTTTCAGCGAAGGCGCAAACCGTTCCAGCTCATGCTTCCAGTTATAAACAAGTGACGCCGGGCAGACGATCAGGCTGCATCCGGTGTGCTCTACTAATAGGAAGCTGATGACCTGCAGCGTTTTTCCAAGCCCCATATCGTCCGCCAGAATTCCGCCGAACTGGTTACTGTAAAGCATTCCAATCCACGCGGCACCGGCTTTCTGATATTCCCGTAAAATTCCTTTTAAGGAGTCCGGCACATATTCCTTTTCGAAATCCGGATTCTGCAGCTTCTCGATCCGACTCGCGAAAGATACATCCCGAATCACCTCCATCATGGCGTTTTCCTGCAGCGTTTCATCCAGATACAGCATCCGGTACGCCGGAACCTCGATTTTGTCCTGCATCAGCTGCTTATCTGTCAGCTGCAGCGCCTGGCGCACCTCCTGCAGGGATTCCAGACCATTTTCTTCCATATTTACAAAGTCGCCGTTCTTGAGCCGGTAGAATTTTCGTTTCCGATCATAACGGGATAAAATTTCCATCAGCTCTTCCCTCGGCATATCCTGAGAAGACACTGTCAGCTCCAACAAGTCGCCGCCCATGGAAATTCCAACGGATACGCCGGGCGACGGCATAACCCGCACTTTTTTCAGCGCATCGGAAACATACACCTCACCGATTGCAGAAAGCTGCACGATTCCTTCTGTCAGGAGACGATAAAACAATTCGTCGTCCTGATAAATAATCATTTCTTTTTTCAGATCATCATAAGTATTGCAATAGGAGCTTAAAATCCGCGCTGCTTCCGACTCGCTGACAAGATCCCGTCTGTCAATATCCCCTGTCAGATCATATACACTATACTCCCGTTCTCCATAGCAGGCGATTGCACGACAGCTGACCAGTTTCTCCTGTGGCATATCCAGATAAAACTGGAATTTTACTGCCGACAATTCCGTTTGCTTTTCATCGACTCCTTTGATCTCGCATTGAAAATGTTCTTTTAATATCGGCATCAACTGTCTGAAAAATGCCGGCAAATCCTCTTCCTGCAAAAAAGCCGTCCGGTTCGGGAGCTTTTTCATACAGTCCAAAAACTCGGTCACTTCTCCCAGCCCTTCATTGGAAACCCGATAAATCAGTCCGTCCTTAAAATACACCTGATCCCGTTCACAGGCATATCCGAACACATTTTCCAGGGAAAGCTCTGCACCACCTTCCGTTCCCGTCAGCTGCAATCTGCGTTCCAGTGCTGCGTCCGTGACATGCCAACGGCTCTCCGTTCCATCCAGCTGTACATAAAATACCCGGTTTCCCATCGCATCCAGAAATCCATCCAGTCCCCAGCCATCCAGCACGATCGTCCGAGCTTTCGGGAGTGCTGCCCGATACAGATAGGAATAACCGCTCGTCTGCAGATACGCCTTTTCATAACGGCCAACCCACTGCTCCAGAAATTCCACAAGCGGTCGCGATTCTTCGGTAAAGCTTCTTTTTATATGAACAAATTCCAGACTTTTTCCATAGGAATAGCTGCTTTGCTCCCGAAGTGCGCGGATCATGGAAAAAATATCCTTTACAATATACATCCTGCCGATCCCGATCCGAAATTCCGCCCGGCATTCACGCGTATCACAAATAAGAAGCGGCTCCAGACGCACTTTCCCAAAGCTTTCTTCCTGCAGAACCGGAAGCATATGCCGGGCAGTCTGTTTCTGCAGAAGCTCTTTTAACTGTCTGGTCGTCTTCCGCTTCGGAACACCGGCAAGAAGCATGCTATCGCTTCTGGAGGCTGTAGTATTTCCCGGGGACCTGAGATTTTCCTGAATCTTTATCCCGTCCGTTGCTTCACCGATTTCTTTCTGGATGCCTTCCAGCCCACGCTGTTTCAGGAACTCCGACAGACTCATATGCTCTTCTTCCACCCGGTCCGGATTTTCCAGATAATATAAAAGCACCGCCGTACAATGCTTGCACAGACCCTCATAGGAATAAAATGCAGGACAATCGCACCATGCCTCCTGCACGCTGTCTTCTTCCTCATCCAGCAGGATCCTCACGTCATAAAGATTTCTCCCGCTCCCTTTGACGTCCGCCTGAATTTGCCTGCCCTTTTTCGTAGTTTTTATCTGAAAGCGCCTGATCTTGCCCTGCCGCCAGATATCTACCCCTCTGGAATAGGAATACCCTGCCAGCTTTCGAATCTGTTCCCGTGTGATCATGCTGTAAGCCTCCGCTCCCGCTGTCTGCGGTCCGTTCCTGCTGCCCCTGCCTATGGCTGCGATGCAGCCTGACTGCATTGTGATCTCGCCAACCTCATCTTTTTATTATAGCAAGGAACTTTCTCTCCTACAACACACGCCGCGGGATTTCCGGAAAATTTGGTATTACAGTTCACTCGTCCCTTACGATTTTATGAACTGCTCTGCGCTTCTGCTTCCAGCAAAAAACCAAAATAAACTGCCTGCCGTCTGAAAAAGGAGGCGGCTTCCAATATTTCATGCTCCTGATAACGTCCCTGCGGTACGATCAGGGAATCTAATTCTGTTCCGAGATAACTGCTCAGCGCATAAAAATTGTCCAGCGATGGCAATGCCTTGCCCTGAAACCAGTTATAGATAGACTGCATCGCCGCCAGTCCCAAAAATTGTTTGATTTCTTTTGCCTCGATATTTTTCTTAATACAGGCTTCTTTTAACCTCTGCCCTGTCCGTAACACGTCGATAAGCGGATATCCCATTTTAGCCTCCTTGCTGTCTCTCCATCTTCTCTGTTTTGCCTTCTGGTCTAAGTTTTCTTACGGTCAGCGCAGTAAATGCGCAGACCTGCGGAACAGTTACTTGTTATTTTCTATTTATTCTACCTCATTGCGTGTCCCATTGTACGGACTCGCACCAAAAGATTCGTTACAGCTTACTGGAAAAGACCCGCCGCACAGCCATGCGGAATTCCCGCGCCCGGACAGCGCTGACCGTTCTCATGGATTTCACCCCGTCCGGCAACTCCGGCAGGTCTGTATCATCAATCAAAATTTAAACTATCTTTCTATCTTTTCTACCAGACTAAATTTTGTTTGCTTGGGGCACAACTACCGGGGAGGGTAGTGTGTCTTGGGTCCGTTTTGGGAATTTCGTGCGGAGGGTCTGAGCAATCCGTTTTGTTATACGTATCATTCTGTCCTATTGAGGAGGATGTGCACTACCCATTGTCTAAAGCCAATGGGCTTCCTGCTTCGCAGACCTCTTCAAAGTTTTGCATCCACCTCCAAACAGGCTCGGCGGATTCAGGTCTCCTGCTGCTACACTTCGATCCAGGTTGCAGCATTTGACAGCGCAAGCTTCGTGTCCAGCTCCAGAAGTAATTCTTCCCTGCTCTCCTGAATCCTTTCTGTCAGACTGCGGAGCTTCGACAACTCCTGTGCAGAAAGGATAGGCTGCGGCGGCTTGAGCTGTCCAGCGTCGGCACGGCTGCCTTTCTCCTGCCCGGCGCTGCCTCTTCCTGCAGACGGATTCTGCAAAATCACTACATTTCCTTTCAGTGCCGGGCGGCGTCCAGACGGATTCTGTCCGTGCTTGGAAAACACCTTTTGTTTTTTCAAAATGCTTTCCAGATGATTCGTCAACAGCTGTTCAAATGCAGTGTCTGCTGTCTCTTTATCGTTCAGGCGGCTGCGCAGAGCGACTGCCTCCGAGACGGTCATATAGCCGCGCGAGGTATCCAGCCATGTCTCCCCGTTCGATCTGGCGACCGCGCTGCAGATCGAATCATACCGGAGGATCAGGTCCTGGATCTGCTGCAGGGCGGCATCGAGGTGCGCACCGCAATGCGCACTTGTCCCGTCAGATACTGCACCATGTCCTATGCTGCCAGACATCGCTGACTGTGCCGGCTTTCTGCCTGTCTTGGACGCGTCGAACCGCGCGCTTCTCCGTTCTGCAAAAGCGCCGTCCGTGCCTGCCTCCCTTCCCAGCTGTCCGATCTTCTTCGTGATCCGCTTCTTTAAAAGTTCGCGCTCCTTCAGCGCCTCTGTTACCGTCATCCTGCTCTTCATCATCATCGCCCCTGTCTGCATTGTGAACTCCCCATCGCCTTACACCAGTGGGATTGCGGCAGCCTGTTTTTACTCTGTTATTATTTTATTCCAGATTTTTACCTCTGTCATCCAGTTACAAACTGATTGACAAACAGATGTTCTGTGCGTTAAAATATTTGTTTTTTACGATACCTTCCGCTGATTCGCAGCTCAGCTTTCCTGCGAAAAGGGACACGCGAATTGCGATACATTTTCCGGGTCGATTCTTGTCAAAAATTTTCCATTCCTATATACTGATATAGGATGATGCCAGGATTGTTGGAGTGCGCAGCACAGAACAATCTACAGGCCTCAAGGTCAGGGGCTTTTGCCATGTTTCCCACGGATCCATCCGGCATCATAGATATAAAAAACCACTCCGCAAGGATTGCCCTGCATGGGATTGTCACTGCTGCAGGACAGAATGAGAGGCATTATGATACAGCTTCAGACAAAATTCAGTCGGCAGGTCGATGAACATAACGTTCTCCCGGAATATCCGCGGCCGTCGCTGGTTCGTACTTCTTATTTGAATTTGAACGGGCGTTGGGAATGCGCTTTTTCCAAAACACCGGAAATCCCGCTTTCCTTCGATTTGAGCATTCTGGTTCCGTTTTCTCCGGAATGTCAGCTTTCGGGCGTTTCCAGACAGCTAAAGCCCGGCGAATATCTCTGGTACCGCCGCACCATCCCCCTCGCAAAACCGCAGCAGGATAAGCGCATCCTGCTCCATTTCGGCGCTGCAGACCAGACGGCGGAGGTCTTTGTCAATCGGATTTCTGCAGTGCGTCACTGCGGCGGCTATCTGCCTTTTTCTGCAGATATCACGGATTATCTCCAGGAGGGCGATAACGAACTGATCGTCCGGATTCAGGATGAAAGCAACACGTCCTGGCATGCGCGCGGCAAGCAGTCCTTAAAGCCCGGCGGCATGTTTTATACGGCGCAGAGTGGCCTGTGGCAGACGGTCTGGATGGAAATTGTTCCAGTCAATTATATCGAACAGATTTTTTATCACACCGACTATGACCAGGGACTCGTCCACTTAAAAGTGCTGACACAGCATTCCGCCCCGGTCGAATGCGTGATCTCCGGCAAGGACATGGAGCCGATCTGCATAAACGGTATGACCAACTCCGAACTGATCGTTTCTCTGCCCGATTTCCATCCCTGGACACCGGAAGACCCGTTTTTATATCTCGTCAGCCTAAAAAGCGGCGTCGATCGCGTATCCAGCTATTTTGCGATGCGAAAATGCGATATCCAGACCGCGCCGGACGGCACACAGCGCTTTTTCTTAAACAATAAACCGTATTTTCAGGCGGGCGTACTGGATCAGGGCTACTGGCCGGAAAGTCTCTACACCGCACCGACGGACGAAGCGTTGACCGCCGATATTTCGCGGATGAAGAAGCTCGGCTTCAACATGCTGCGCAAGCACGCCAAAATCGAGCCCGAGCGTTTTTACTACCACTGCGACCAGCTGGGCATGCTCGTCTGGCAGGACATGGTAAACGGCGGTTCCGCCTATAAGCACTGGTTCGTCACCTATCTGGCGACTTTGATGAACTGGAATCATATTTCTTTTTCCGACGATGAAAAGCACGCCGGTCTGCTCTCCCGGCTCCATCCCGAGGGAAAAGACGAATTCCGGCGCGAAATCACAGAAACCATCGCCTTTTTGTACAACCATCCCAGCATCGTCGTCTGGGTTCCATTTAATGAAGGCTGGGGGCAGTTCGACGCGCTCGCGGCATGCGAACAAATCCGCACGCTCGATTCCTCCCGACTGGTCGATCACGCAAGCGGCTGGTTTGACCAGAAGGGCGGCGATATTTTGAGCCTGCATTATTATTTTCTGAAATTAAAATTCAAACCGGAAAGCAAACGTGCGGCGGCGCTGACCGAATTCGGAGGATATTCCCTTTCGATCCCCGGACACAGCTGCTGTAAAAAAGTATACGGCTACCAAAAATTCAACTCCACCGGTGCGCTGACCTACGGCTATATCGACCTGATCCGACAGACGATTCTGCCCGCTGTCAAAAAAGGCATCGGCGCGACCGTGTATACACAGCTTTCCGATATTGAAGAGGAAACAAACGGAATTTATACCTACGATAGAGAAATCTGTAAAATTGACCCCGACACGCTCCGCAAATGGAACCGGGCGCTCAAAGAAGCTGGAGAATGTAAAACATATGCCGACCATCCTACCGATCACTGATTTTCTTGACCCGCAGCTGGACATCTATGCCCGCCTTTCCGAGAATCAGCTGTTAAACCGCTGCGACCCACAGAATGGAATTTTTATTGCCGAAAGCCCAAAGGTCATCGAACGCGCGCTGGACGCCGGCTGCATCCCGATCTCTTTTCTGACGGAGGACAGACATCTGGAAAATCAGGCGGTTCCGTTTCTGGAACGCTGCCCGGACATCCCGTTTTTTTCCGCCCCGTTTGAGGTGCTCACACAGCTGACCGGCTTTGCCCTGACCCGCGGTATGCTCTGCGCCATGAGACGTCCGAAGCTCCCCTCTGTCGAGGCGCTCTGCCGGACTTCCAGCCGTCTTGTTATTCTGGAAAATATTATGAATCCCACCAACATCGGCGCGATTTTCCGCTCTGCTGCCGCTCTCGGTATGGACGGCGTGCTGCTGACCTCTGACTGCTCCAATCCGCTTTACCGGCGCGCGATCCGCGTCAGCATGGGAACCGTTTTCCAGATTCCGTGGACCTTTCTGGACAGCAGCTGGCCGCTTCCGGGGATTTCCGAATTAAAAAATCACGGCTTCCACACCGTTTCGATGGCGCTTCGCCGTGATTCTGTTTCGATTGATGATCCAAAGCTTTCTTCCAAACAAAAGCTCGCTGTCATCCTCGGCTCCGAGGGGGAAGGACTGTTGGATGAAACCATCAACAACTGCGATGACACTGTCTGTATCCCGATGTTCCACGGAGTGGATTCCTTAAACGTTGCCGCTGCAAGCGCAGTCGCATTCTGGGAGCTGGGGAAAAATTAAAAACAACTCTTTTGCTGCCGGAAATCCTACTGGACAATCAGATTATGGAATAATTTTTTATTTATCAGCGGCAAGCCTGCAAAAGCACCTTACCACACCAAAACCTCACAGCCATCCTCTGTTACCGCAACGGTAACCTCCCACTGTGCGGACGGCTTGCCGTCATCTGTATAAATCGTCCAGCCATTATCGGCGTCCTGATAAATTTCAGCTGTTCCGGCATTTACCATCGGCTCAATCGTAAATACCATTCCGGGTACCATCAGCATTTCTGTCCCCTTTGGCGTTACATAGCTGACAAAGGGATCTTCATGAAATTCCAGTCCAACGCCATGTCCGCCGATATCCACAACGATACTATAGCCGTTTTCCTTTGCATGACGGTTGACCGCATCCGCCATATCCCCCAGAAATGTCCACGGTTTTACCGCCTTGATGCCCTCTTCCACGCACTCCTTTGCAACCCGCACGAGCTTTTCCTTATCCGGCGTCGTCTTTCCGATGATAAACATTCTCGAAGAATCGGAGAAATATCCTTTGTAAATCGTAGAAACATCGACGTTAATGATATCACCCTCTTTTAAGATCACATCCTCACTCGGAATACCGTGGCAAACCTCGTCGTTGATGGAAGTGCAAACGCTCTTCGGGAATCCCTCGTAGCCGAGTGGAGCCGGGATGCCGCCCAGTTCGCGGGTTTTGTCATCAACCCATTTGTTAATCTGCTCTGTGCTGATTCCGGCACAGATATTCTCTGCCACATAATCCAGAACGGCGATATTCACTTTACCGCTTTCCCGGATGCCCTCGATCTGCTCCGGCGTCTTGATTATATCATGTCCGGGCACGATATGTCCTTCCAGCTCAAAGCCATGAATCTTTTCATCAAACCGCATGTGGCAATTCTTGTACTTTTTGCCGCTGCCGCACCAGCACGGGTCGTTACGTTCCAGTTTCTTACTCATTTTCTGTGTTTTCCTCCAGTTCTCCGGCTTCAATTCTGGCAGCTTTTTCTTCCAGATACATCCACCGTTCCATTTTTTCTTCGAGCTTTGCAGAAGCCTCTTCCTTTTGCTTCGACAGCTCGTTTAAACGGACAAAGTCCGTCGCCGCTTTCAGAATATCCTCGTCCAGTCGACAGACCAAATCTTCCAGATCCGCCATCTCCTGTTCAATCGTATCATAATCCTTCTGTTCCTGATAGGTAAATTTCAGCTTCCGCGCAGGCTTTTTCCAAGTTGCCCTTGCAGACTCGCCCCTTTCCCCTGCGGTTTCTTTTCTGCCGCCGTTTCCGGCTTCTGTTATACTGTCAAATTCCTGCGTCTCCATACTTTTACGCAACGCATAATCGCTGTAATTGCCTTCGTACTGCTGCAGATGTCCGCCCTCTTCGAAGGCGAAAATCCGGCTCACCGTCCGGTCGAGAAAATACCGGTCATGGGAAACGATGATGACGATCCCCTCAAAATGATCCAGATAATCCTCAAGCACTGTCAGCGTTGTGATGTCGAGGTCGTTGGTCGGCTCATCCAAAATGAGAACATTGGGCGCGCCCATCAGCACCCGCAGCAGATTCAGCCGCCGTTTTTCCCCACCGGAAAGGCGCCCGATCTCCGTATACTGCTCGCTTCCTTCAAACAAAAAGCGCTCCAGCATCTTCGCCGCAGACACGCTTCCCTCCGTCGTCGGCACAAATTCCGCAACCTCACGGACGTAGTCAATCACGCGCATATTCGGATCCATATGCGTCACTTCCTGCGCATAATAGCCGATTTTCACAGTCTGTCCGACGATAATTTCACCGCTGTCGGGCTGTTCCTTTCCGGTCAAAAGCTTCATCAGCGTCGTCTTTCCGCATCCGTTTGCGCCGATAAACGCGACACGGTCATTTTTCAGAAAAATATACGAAAAGTCGTGAATCAGAATTCTGTCCCCGTATCCCTTCTCCACATGACGGGCTTCCAGGGTCGTCCTGCCAAGGCGCGTGGAAATGCTGCCGAGCTCCACCTGTCCGTCTGTCTCCGGCGCCTTGCGATTTTTCAGCTCTTCATAGCGTTCCAGACGCGCTTTCTGCTTTGTCGAACGCGCCCGCGCGCCGCGCTGTACCCATGCAAGCTCTGTCCGAAGGATATTCTGGCGCTTTAGCTCCGTTGCCTGTGCCATTTCTTCCCGCTGCGCCTTTAATTCCAGATAACCGGCATAGTTCGTGTCGTAAGAATAAAGCTTTCCCTTGTCGACCTCTGCGATCCGATTGCACACACTGTCTAAGAAATACCGGTCATGGGTAATCATCACCAACGCCTCTTTGCGCTGTTTTAGCTGCTCCTCCAGCCAGTCCGCCATTTCATGGTCCAGATGGTTCGTCGGCTCGTCCAGAAGCAAAATATCCGCTTCCTTTAATAAAACGCTCACCAGCGCAAGGCGTTTTCTCTGTCCACCGGATAACTCGCCCGATTTCTGGTCAAAATTCGAAACGCCCAGCTTCGTCAGCATCGTTTTCGCCTTTGTCACAAGCGCCGCCTCATCCTGATGATCCCGCTCCTCTGCCTGCCCGGATTCCGGTCCGGACAACTCCCTGTGTCCTGCCAGTACACAGTCAAGGGCCGTCATTTCCGGATCAAAGACCGGGTGCTGGGGCAGATAGGCGATCACCGCATGGTTCGCTTTCGTCACTGTACCCTCGTCCGTCTCTTCCAGCCCCGCCATGATTTTTAACAGCGTGGACTTGCCGGTTCCGTTGATGCCGATGATCCCGACCTTTTCGCCCTCCTGTAGAAAAAACGACGTATCGTCAAACAGCTGCCGTCGGCTGTATGATTTTGATAAATGTTCTATGGAAAGTAAATTCATTGCAATCCTCATTTCTGCTGCGGTCATTTTGGTCAGTTTTCCCTAACTTCTGTTCACAAACTGCCAAAACGCCATTTCTATTATAATTCTCCCCCTGCATTCGTGCAAGAAGTTGTTTTTTTCCATTGTTTTTACATGGCAAAACGTGGTACAGTGCACTCGTAGCTTACTCCCGTAGAAAAATGTATTTACGAAAGAGGTCACTCCCATGCAACAGGAACAATCCATTTCCAGTCAAAATTTGTCCGATTCCCGGCTCAGCCACTTCGGATTCCATTCTAAAAAGCCGTCCGATTCCGCTTTTTATAAGACGTTTTTTTCCATGTATCCGCTGCTCGTCCTGCAGAATGTCGTGACGCTTTCCGTCAATCTCGCCGACAACATGATGCTCGGAGCTTACGGTGAATCCGCACTGTCCGGCGCAGCTGCGGTCAATCAGATTCAGTTCGTCTATCAGTGCCTGCTTACTGCCCTGGGCGATGGACTCGTCATGTTCGGCAGCCAGTATTGGGGCAAAAAGCAGCTTTCCCCGCTGCGCAAAATCGCCGCATCCGCCATGCACTTCGGGCTTTTGCTTTCTGCAGTTTTATTCCTGCTGGTCAGCATTTTCCCGATACAGGCGCTTCGGATTTTTACGACGGATTCCGCCATCCTCGAACAGGGCGCACAGTATCTGAGTATTATCCGTTTTACTTACCTGTTCTTTGCAATCACACAGATTCTGCTCGCAACCCTTCGAAGCGTGGAAATCGTCGGCATTGCGTTCCGGCTTTCCTGTATGGCACTTCTCGTCAATTGTTCGATTAACTATCTTCTGATTTTCGGTCATTTCGGATTCCCGCAGCTGGGCATCCGCGGTGCGGCGATCGGCACGTTGACCGCCCGCATATTGGAGGTTATCGTCCTGCTTGTTTACCTTTTCCGCAGCGCAGGCAAAAAGCTCGGGCTGCATTTTTCCGATTACTTCCATGTCGATCCGGTTCTGACGAAGGATTACCTCAAAACAACAGCCCCTATGCTCGTCACGAATGGACTCTGGGGCGTCAATACCGCCCTGCAGACCGTTATTTTAGGGCATATGACAGCTGCTGCCATCGCGGCAAACAGCGTTGCCTCGACCCTTTACATGCTCATCAAATCCACCGCCATCGGTGCTTCCTCCACAGCCTCCGTCATGATCGGAAAAGCAGTCGGCTCCGGTGACATCCCGCTGACAAAACACTATTCCAAACTGCTGCAGCGTCTGTTTTTATGCATTGGTGCACTGTCCGGCATTACACTGTTTTTCATCCGTATCCCGATCCTCTCGATCTACGATCTGCAGCCTGCCACAAAGGAAATGGCAAATACTTTTCTCATCATCCTGAGTGTCATCTGCGTCGGCATGACTTATCAGATGCCCACCAATAACGGCATCATCCGCGGCGGCGGGAACGCACTTTTCGTCGTCAAAATGGACCTGATCAGCATCTGGTGCATCGTCCTGCCGCTGTCGTTTTTCATGGCATTTCTGATGCATGCATCCCCGACCGTCGTGGTCTGGTGCCTGAACGCAGATCAGATTTTTAAATGCGTGCCCGCCTTTCTGGAATCCAACTACGGCAACTGGATTCGGAAGCTGACGCGGGACGAGTGAGGGCGCAGGCTTGATGCAACGCCCCACGCCATCCGGCAAAGACACAAAAAACCCGGAGCAGAATGTCTTCTCAGCAAATATTTGCCAGATAGCATCCTGCTCCGGGATTTTTTATTCGCATATTGGCATCAGACAGCTGCACTTCTTCCAGCCTTCCGATGCTGCGCATGACACGTGCAGAGCCATTTGACGGCAGGCTGCCGCTTCAACCGCCCTGCCCGCGCCGCGTGCTTGCGCTGTTTATGCGTTTACTTTTTCTACACCAATGGTAACGGTTTCTCCGTTAACGTTCCACTCCTTGCTGACTGCAAGTGCCTCTTCACCGACGAACGCATCAGCCAGAACCTTGCCGGCGATCATTGCTTCATTCCGTGCAACAATGCCTTCTACCTTCTCATTGCCGCAGACAGAAACCTTAATGTGATCCATCACTTCAAAGCCTGCATCCTTACGCATAGTCTGAATCTTGCTGATGACTTCGTATACAAATCCCTCTTCCAGCAGCTCCTCAGACAGGTTGGTGTCCAGAACAACTGTCATGTAGTTGTCTGCCTCAGATACATAACCGGGCTTCTGAGCCATATCGATCAGCAGGTCCTCTTTGGTCAGCTCCACTTCTGTGCCGTTCACGTCAAATTTCAGTGCTCCAACGCTTTCCAGCTCATCCATTGCAGCATTTCCATCCAGCTCATCCAAATGCTGTTTGATGCCGCCAAGCTGTTTGCCGTATTTGGGTCCAACTGTACGCAGCTGAGGCTTGAAGGTGTATGCAGTAAAGTCACGCACGTCATCTGTGAAGACTACCTTCTTGACATTTAATTCGTCTTCGATGATTTCCTGATAGAAATCAGACAGCTGCTTGTCGGCTTTGACAAACATCGTGCCGATAGGCTGACGGTTCTTGATGTTTGCCGTGTTACGGCACGCACGTCCCATAACGACGATTTCCAGAACCTCTTTCATATCCTCTTCCAACTTCTCATCGATCATAGCGGTATCCACGGTCGGGAAGTCGCACAGATGAACGCTTTCCGGAGCGCTTGCATCTACGCTGCAGACAAGGTTTCTGTAAATATCCTCTGTCATAAACGGGATCATCGGGGCTGCAGCCTTGGCAGTTGTCACAAGCGCTGTATACAGTGTCATGTAAGCGTTGATCTTATCCTGCTCCATGCCCTTTGCCCAGAAACGTTCCCGGCTTCTTCTTACATACCAGTTACTTAAATCATCCACAAAATCCTGCAGTGCTCTTGCAGCTTCCGGGATACGGTACTGATCCAGGTTTTCGTCCACAGCCTTTACCATGGTGTTGAGTCTGGACAAAATCCATTTATCCATAACGGAAAGCTTATCATATTCCAGAGTGTGCTCTGTCGCATTGAAATTATCGATATTTGCATACAGTACAAAGAACGCATAGGAGTTCCACAGCGTGCTCATAAACTTACGCTGACCTTCCATAACCGCCTTGCCGCTGTAACGCTTCGGAATCCAGGGAGCGGATACCGTATAGAAATACCAGCGGTTTGCATCTGCGCCGTATTTTTCCAGCGCTTCAAAGGGATCTACCGCATTCCCCTTGGATTTACTCATCTTCTGACCATTTTCATCCAGAACGTGGCCCATAACGATAACGTTTTCAAAAGGAGAGCGGTTAAACAGCAGCGTAGATTCCGCCATCAGAGAGTAAAACCAGCCTCTTGTCTGGTCAACAGCCTCGGAAATGAACTGTGCCGGGAACTGTCTCTGAAATACGTCCTGATTTTCAAAGGGATAATGATGCTGTGCAAAGGGCATTGCGCCGGAGTCGAACCAGCAGTCGATTACTTCGGGAACACGGTGCATGGTGCCGCCGCACTCCGGACACTTGATTGTGATCTCGTCGATATAAGGACGATGCAGCTCTACAGTCAGCGCCTTTTCGTTGCTGGATTTTTCAAACAGCTCCTGACGGCTGCCGATGGATTCCATATGTCCGCAGGAGCACTCCCATACGTTCAGAGGAGTTCCCCAGTAACGGTTTCTGGAAATACCCCAGTCCTGTACGTTTTCCAGCCAGTCGCCGAAACGTCCTTTACCGATGGATTCCGGAATCCAGTTTACCGTATTGTTATTTGCGATCAGTTCATCGCGGACTGCCGTCATGCGGATGAACCAGGATTCTCTTGCGTAGTAGATCAGAGGCGTGTCGCATCTCCAGCAGTGAGGATAGCTGTGCTCAAACTTCGGAGCAGCAAACAGCAGGTGCGCATCCTCCAGAGCCTGCAGCACAAGGGGATCTGCTTTCTTTACAAATACACCCGGCCAGGGAGTTTCTTTGGTCATATCGCCTTTCCCGTCCACCAGCTGTACGAACGGAAGATCATATTTTCTGCCTACGTTTGCATCGTCTTCACCGAATGCAGGTGCGATATGAACCACACCGGTACCGTCTGTCAGGGTAACGTAAGTATCGCAGGTTACATAGTAGGCTTTCTTGTTCTGTTTTTTGCAGATATCCACTGCACAGTCAAACAGCGGCTCATACTCCTTGTATTCCAGATCTTTACCGGTGTAGGTTTCCAGCACTTCATAGGCGGGAGCTTCCGGATTTTCCGCATTCAGCTTGCCAAGAACGGTATCCAGCAGAGCTTCTGCCATATAATAGGTATAGCCGTCAGCAGCTTTTACCTTGCAGTATGCTTCGTTCGGATTTACGCAGAGTGCAACGTTGGAGGGCAGGGTCCACGGCGTGGTTGTCCATGCCAGGAAATAAGCATCTTCGCCGACTACCTTGAAGCGAACGACTGCAGAACGTTCCTTGACATCCTTATAGCCCTGCGCAACCTCCTGTGCAGACAGCGGTGTTCCGCAGCGAGGACAGTAGGGAACGATCTTAAAGCCTTTGTATAACAGGTTTTTGTCCCAGATCTGCTTTAATGCCCACCACTCGGATTCGATATAGTTATCATCATAGGTGATGTAGGGATTGTCCATATCTGCCCAGAAACCAACGGTATCAGAAAATTTTTCCCACATACCCTTGTACTTCCAGACGCTTTCCTTACATTTATCAATAAAAGGAACCAGTCCGTACTGTTCGATCTGATCCTTGCCGTCCAGACCCAGCAGCTTTTCCACTTCCAGCTCAACCGGAAGTCCGTGGGTATCCCAGCCTGCCTTACGGGGTACATAATAGCCCTTCATTGTACGGTAACGGGGGATCATGTCCTTGATAACACGGGTTTCCAGATGTCCGATATGCGGCTTGCCGTTTGCAGTCGGAGGTCCGTCATAAAATGTGTAGGTCGGACCCTGCTTGCGCTGTTCCATACTCTTTTTAAAAATATCATTGTCACGCCAGAACTGCTCAACGTTCTTTTCGCGTTCCATGAAATTCAAGTTTGTGTCAACTTTGTTGTACATGGCTTTGTTCCTTTCCTTTGAAATAAAATAGAATCCTGCGAAACAGGATTCTCCGCCTGCGGCGGGTCGCGCAAGCGACATTCTTCCATTCCGCCGCAGTGCGATCCTCGCGGAGCATTTTTTATCGTATAGGAAACTTCGTTTCCATACGATAAAAAAGCCCCGTCCCTGTAAAGGGACGAGGCACTTGTTCGTGACTTCGTTTCACCACCCGTTACAACATACGCCCGCTGCAAATCAACTCTGCCGGGAAATATGCGCTCCGATAACGCCGGAAACTGACGTTGCTGCCTACCAGATACCCTGATCCTGTGTTTCCTGCAAAAGCTTCTGCTCTTCGGAAACCGGATCTGCCCCGGATACCGTTTGACCGCACAACTCGGAAGGGATTTTCAACCAACTCTACTCGCACCGGTCTTGCACCTGCACCGGCTCGCTGCAGCTTTCAACGATGGCTTACTGTCTTCGTCACAGTCTTTCTTTTTATAACCTGTTTCTATGAGGCTGGAATGCGTATGCATTCCGATGCCATAGATTATAAAACCCGAATTGCGGCATTGTCAAGCGGAATGGGAAGATTTTCCTGAAGTGATAACTCTTGTTATTTACATTTCACGCAAAAAGTAGCGCCCCTGCTCGGCTAAAGTAAGGCGCTACTTTTTGTAAGGCTTTTACATGCCGGCGGTCAGGTAGTAGCTGACCGACAGCTCTCTTGTTAAGCGTATTATAGTATATTCTGTTTTTTTTTGTCAAATTCCTTCTTCCCCATATGCCTTTTCAGTCCTAAACGACTGACAATTCTCTGATTTTATCTTTTTTTAATCAGATTTTCACACAATCGACACAGTTTTGGACTACATTAGTATTTATCAATAGGAACGAACCTTCGCAAAAACGAACCGCTCGCTCGGAAAAGAGGACTACTATGAGTGATCAGGGCAAAATTGAAAAAATCCACAAACTTGATACGAAGCATAAAACAGCTTCTATTATTAAACTGATGGAGGGTAAGCATTCCGATACCGAAGTGATCTGCGCAGCACTGGAAGCACTCGGTGACATTGCCGACGAGGATTCTCTCAATGAGATTACACATTATCTGGAACATGAAGATCCTGCGATCCGTACCAAGGCATGTTGTGTTGCTGCAAAATTGAATACGGATTATTTAAATACGCGTGTCCGCTATCAGATGTCCCAGGAAAAGGATCCTGAAGTCAAAAAAGCAATTCAGGAAGCCCTGGATCATGCAGGACACATTGTTGAGCCTTAACATTGGGCTTTTGAGACAGACATTCTCTTATATTCGGTGCAGATTGAACTATTTCAACCTCACACTACTTTCTCCTTTTAGGGCGTCGGAAAACCGACGCCCTCTCCTTTTTTCCGGGAACGTGAGATGTCAGGTGGATTTCCGGAACCAACCTCACGGTGCAGCACCGGGCAGCAAGCCAGGTTCTTCGCGAAAAGCATTCTCTGCAGGCATTCGACAGCTTCAGGAATACCGCATTTCGAACAATTTACATTTTCCCCATTCCGATATACAATGATGCCAGGGTCAAAAAGTCTAAGCCCACATGAGCTTGCTCATAGGTGGGTGAAAGACCTTTTGACCCGCCCCGATAGGAGCATAAAAGTGAGATGATAATCCCACGATATGCGACTATCGGGCAGGATTGTGGGAGTGCGCAGCATGGAACAATCCGTAGGCATCAAGGTCGGGGGCTTTTGACCCCGACATCATTTCATAGGAAAATGCGTCCTATGAAATAAAAACGCTCCGCGAGGATCGCACTGCAGCGGAATGGAAGAATGTCGCTTGCGCGACCCGCTGCAGGCGGAGAATCCTGCTTCGCAGGATTCTTTTTCATGCATCCGATCTGGAATATGCGTTTTTCATCTGGCTGCTCAGCTCAAACAACACCTTATCAAGCGTATCGTCTGTTTCCTTCTGCAGCATCGCAGCAATCTCCGCATTTGCCTGCTGCCGCAGCGCTTTTCTTACCGCCGTATCCTGTTCTGCTGCCAAACGTGCATCATAGCGGTTGATCAGCTCGTGTCCCTTTGCTGCAACCCTTTCCTGATAACGCTCCACATGGAACAGAGATTTATTATAGGAAGCGTCCGCCATCGCTGCGATCAGACGGCTCGACCAGTAAAAGTTCTCTGTCGAAACCCGCCCGGTCGTGTTGTTTAAATACTCCGGTGTTTCCTCCACATCTGCATAAAATGGAACAAGGGCGTTAAATGCATTTGACCCGTAGGCAATCCATTCCACCGGCCTGCAGTCCGCTTCCATATCCGGTCTGATCTGGATCAACGCCATGAAATCATTTCGGTTGATGCCGATGGAACGGTATGCACCACGCATGGATTTATCGCCATAGGATCCATAGGGATCATACGGCGTCCCCTGATAGTGACCGGACAGGACATATTTCACATCCTCGACTGTGATCTTTTTTTCGGGAACCATGCACCACGGCAGATCGTCGGAAACCGGTGTAAAATCAGCAAGCGCACCGTCCCAGCGATAGGTATTCGGATTCAGATACCGCTCCATAAACCATGCCCGGGGTGTGTTGTATACATGATCTGCATCGTCATGACTGCCGAAGACATCCCGCGGATTCAGCGAACCGTCCATCGAAAGGTTCAGATGGTAGGTTTCGATAAATTCTTTCAAATCTGCAGAGCAGAGGAAATTTTTCTGTTCTCCGTAAGCATCTTCCAGATCAAAGCTGTCGATTCCGAGCTGGTTTGGCATCACGACATAAACCTCATCCGGCACTCTTCTTGCCATCCAGTGATGTCCTCCGATGGTTTCCAGCCACCAGATCTCGTCTTTATCCTGAAAAGCGATTCCGTTCATCTCATATGTCCCGTATTGCTCCAACAGGCTGCCAAGACGTAAAACGCCCTCTCTGGCGCTTCTGATATAAGGAAGCACCAGACAAACCAGATCCTCTTCCCCGATTCCTCCGGCAATCTCTTCCTTTCCATCCGCTGCAGGCTGATAAACGACCAACGGATCCGCTCCCAGCACGCGCGGATTCGAGGTAATCGTCTCAGTAGCAGTCATCGCAACATGTGCCTCATTGACGCCGCTGGCAGCCCAGATACCTTTTCCCTCCACCGCATTCGGCATCGCTGTATAGCGCATCGGATTCTCCGGCAGTTCGATGGTCACATGAGAGAGCACGGAATGATAGGTTTTCGGCTGCTGCTTTGGAGAAACCACTGCAAACTTCTTCGCTGTAAAATGTCCGGCGCCGGAATCATCATTTCTCGCGATCATCGTTGATCCGTCATAGGTCGCTTTTTTCCCGACCAGTATTGTTGTACACCCCATATCTGACCTCCTATTTTTCTAATGCTTCCACGATTTTTGCATACCCCATGCCGTGGGAAGCCTTGATCAGTACCGAATCCCCGGGGTGCAGAAGTCCAGGCAATGCTGCAAGCAGTGCGTCAGTATCTGCGAAATGTTCCGCCTGAGAAATTCCAGCCTCCTTCGCTGCTCGGTACATCTCTTCCGAAAGGCTTCCTGCACAATACAGGCAGTCTATGCCTTGTTCTGCGGCATATGCGCCAACCTGCCCGTGCATCTCCCTTTCCTTTTCTCCAAGCTCAAACATATCACCGAGTACCGCAACTTTACGCCCGTCTGCCAGACTTAAGAGATCCAGCGCAGCCTTGGTCGAAACCGGGTTTGCATTGTAGCAGTCGTCGATCAGCACCAGATCCCCCGCCTGCACAACACGGCTTCTGCCGCTTACTGCCTGCACGGCAGCGATTCCGGCTGCGATCTGCTCTGTCGTCAGTCCGAGCTGTAAACCAACTGCAGTCGCCGCCAGCGCATTTAACACCATATGCGCGCCCGGCAGCGGAATCTGTACGTCAAACGCAGCGTCCGGCGTGTGGATTGTCGCTGTACTGCCCAGCAGTCCACGGCTTACGATGGTGTCTGCGTAAATATCGTTTTCGGGAGAAAGTCCAAAGTGAACCGGCCTTTTGCCGTGTACTTCCTCAATTGTCATGAGCTTGTCATCGTCTCCGTTGACACAGACCGTTCCTTCCGGATTCATAAAGTCAAAAATCTCAGATTTTGCCTTCAAAATACCGTCCCGGCTTCCGAGAAATTCCAGATGGCACTGACCGATATTGGTCATCACGCAGATATCCGGCTTAACCATCTCGCTTAAGCGGTACATCTCCCCGAAATGATTGATGCCCATCTCCACAACGGCAGCCTCCGTATCCTCCGGCATGGCAAGCAGTGTCAACGGCACGCCGATTTCGTTGTTGAAATTGCCCTGCGTCTTGTGTGTCTTGTATTTCTGTGCAAGCACTGACGCAACAAATTCTTTTGTACTGGTCTTGCCGACGCTTCCGGTGATCCCAACGATCGGAATTGGCATCTGCTCTCTGTAAAACGCAGCGATCTGCCGAAGCGCAGCCAGACTGTCCTCCACACGGATGCAGGGACCCGGCAGTTCTTCCGGTTCTTCTTCACACACAACCGCAATCGCGCCCTTGTCAAAAACTTCCCGGATAAACTGATGGCCATCCACCCGTTCTCCGCGGATTGCCACAAAAATATCGCCCGGTTCCACTTTGCGGGAATCGATTACGATTCCTGCCGCTTCTTTGCCGGAATAGCCGCGGATTACAGCCATTCCCGCCGCCGGACAGGTTCCGGTATGCTTTCCCGCCGGCACAGCCAGATGCCCCTTACAGGCTCTTGCTATATTCCATATCGTCATGTTTTTCATATCACTTTTGGTCTCCATTTTACAGTTGAAAAGCTACATCCTTTTCAGTCCTCAAATGCCATATCCAGAATCTTCTGGCAAAGCTCGTCATAGCTGATGCCGACCGCCGCAGCTTCCTGAGGAATCAGGGAGGTAGGCGTCATGCCGGGGAGCGTATTCGCCTCCAGACAGTAGGCGTTTCCGGCCTCATCCATCATAAAATCCATCCGGGCATATTTATGCAGGCGCAGGGCATCGAATACACGCTCTGAAATCTTCTGGATCTTTCTGGTGCTCTCTTCGCCGATCGGCGCAGGGCAAATCTCAATGGTGCTGCCCGCCTGATATTTGTTTTTGTAATCGTAAAAGCCTTCCTTCGGCGCGATTTCCACGATCGGAAGCGCTTTGCCGTCCAGCACGCAGCAGGTTAACTCCCTGCCCTTGATATATTCTTCTACAACGACCTCGTCTCCATATAAAAATGCATCATCGAGTGCTGCCTGATAGTCCTCTTCTTTCTGCACGATGAAAACGCCGATGCTCGAACCACCGGAGCTTACCTTTACCACGCAGGGGAACTTCGGCTGCCGGCCTTCTCCCGGTTCCTGACCTTTTTTCAGGCGGAAGCCTGCAGGGGTCGGAATCCCGTTTTGCAGAAACAGTTCTTTTGCAAGGCACTTATCCATCGCCAGCGCGCCGCTGACAAAGTCTGTGCCGGTGTAGCGGATTCCCAGCAGATCAAATGCCGCCTGCACCTTGCCCCCTTCTCCGTCTGCACCGTGCAGTCCTAAAAAGACAACGTCCGCCATCTGACAGATCCTGATCACGTTGGGGCCAAAGTAACATTTGCCACCGTCCTTGCGCAGTGCCTTTACCGCACTGATATCGGGATTGATCTCATGAATCGCTTCGATTCCTGCAGAAAAATCCTCATCACTTTCAAAAATATGATCTATGTCGTCCCGTTCCATTCCAAGAAAAACGTCCAGCAGGACAGCCTGATGTCCCAGTCTCTTCATCGCCTGATAAATCATCTTGCCGGAAATCAGGGATACGTCACGTTCCGTGCTGATTCCGCCTGCTAATACTACAACCTTCATGTCTTTCTCCTCTTCTACTGTTTTCCAAAATTACTTCATGCCATAGTATACGCTCAATCCACTGCCCCGTAAAGGAAAATCCGCAGTCAGTTTGCCTAAAATACCGATACAATTTACCGTGTTATCCAGTTAAAGCGCTGAAATATTAATTTTTTGTAAAATTTTTACACACCTTCCTGCAAATAGGTGTATAATACAAACACGTTACAAAGACAGATGTCTTTCCACAAAAGACATTTTTCCCAGGAAGGGCATTTTTCTTTTGAAAAGGAGGAACTATTATGAAAAGATCCATGAGTGTTTTACTGGCAGCCGCCATGTGCAGCGCTATGCTTGCAGGCTGTGGCTCTACAGCAGCTGACACTGCGGCAGACGCTTCCGCTGCTACCGAAGCAACCGCTTCTTCTGCTTCTGCAGAAGGTGTAAATGTATTTAAAATCGGCGGTACCTCTCCCCTGACCGGCGCGGCAGCAATCTACGGCAACGCTGTAAAGAACGGCGCACAGATCGCCGTTGATGAAATCAACGAAGCAGGTGGTTCCGTACAGTTTGAACTGAAATATGAAGACGATGAGAACGACCCGGAAAAAGCAGTTTCCGCTTACAACGCATTAAAGGACTGGGGCATGCAGATTTCCCTGGCTTCCGTTACCACAAAGCCCTGTGAAGCAACCAGTACAGAGCACTTTGCTGACCGTATCTTCGGTCTGACTCCTTCCGCTTCCTCTACCGCCATCACAGAGGGCAAGGACAATGTATTCCAGATGTGCTTTGCGGATCCCAACCAGGGTCTTGCATCCGCTGATTATATTGCAGACCAGAAGCTCGGCACAAAGATCGCTGTTATCTACAGAAACGACGATGTATACTCCAGCGGCGTCTATGAGAAATTCAAAACAGAGGCAGATGTAAAGGGTCTGGAAATCGTTTCCGCAACCACCTTTACCGATGCAAGCGCCAACGACTTCTCTGTACAGCTGACTGAAGCAAAGAATGCAGGCGCTGACCTGCTCTTCCTTCCCATCTATTATCAGCCCGCTTCCCTGATTTTAAAGCAGGCAAAGGATATGGGCTATGAACCCACCTTCTTTGGCGTAGACGGTATGGATGGTATCCTGACGCTGGAGGGCTTCGACACTTCTCTGGCTGAGGGTGTGATGCTGCTGACTCCCTTCAACGCAGATGCGACAGACGAAAAAACCCAGAGCTTTGTAAACAAATACAAAGAACTCTACGGCGATGTTCCGAACCAGTTCGCAGCAGATGCTTATGACTGTGTCTATGCTTATAAAGCAGCTCTGGAGGCATCCGGTGCTACCGCTGATATGACAGCCGAAGAACTTTGCGACAAAATGATCGAAGCTTTCCCGACGCTGACCTATGATGGTCTGACCGGTACAGGCATCACCTGGGATTCCACCGGTGCCGTATCCAAGACTCCTAAGGGCATGGTGATCGAAAACGGCGCTTACGTCGGCATGGAGTAATACTTACCCTTTAATTTTGATTTTATCAATGCACAAGGGAGCACCGCTATCGTTTTTGATACGGCGCTCCCTTGCGTCATACAGAGAAATGAGGTAGCTTATGACCTTTTTATCACACCTGATCAACGGCATCAGTCTTGGAAGCGTATACGCGATCATCGCACTGGGATACACAATGGTATACGGTATCGCCAAGATGCTGAACTTTGCCCACGGCGACGTCATCATGGTGGGCGCATATATTTCCTTCTGTACCACCAGTTATCTCGGACTTTCTCCGCTGGTATCTGTCCTTTTTTCCATTATCGTCTGCACGGTGCTCGGCATCGTTGTAGAACGTCTGGCATACAAGCCCCTGCGTCAGGCTCCTTCCCTCGCAGTTCTGATCACGGCCATCGGCGTTTCCTATTTTCTGCAGAACGCCGCCCTGCTGATCTGGGGCTCCAGCCCGAAAACCTTTTCTTCCGTAACCGGAAGCTGGTCCTTAAAGCTTTTTGACGGACAACTGATCGTTTCCGGCGTCACGATCGTTACGATCCTTGCCTGTATCCTGATCATGATCTGTCTGACTCTTTTCACCAACAAGACAAAAACGGGAACGGCAATGCGGGCAGTTTCTGAAGATAAGGCCGCTGCAGGTCTGATGGGCATCAATGTCAATACAACCATTTCCCTGACCTTTGCCATCGGCTCCGGTCTGGCAGCCATCGCAGGTGTATTGCTCTGCTCCGCCTATCCGACCCTGATGCCCACCACAGGCTCCATGCCCGGCATCAAGGCATTTACTGCTGCTGTATTTGGCGGCATCGGCTCCATTCCAGGCGCAATGATCGGCGGTATCCTGCTCGGCATTATCGAGATCTTTTCCAAAGCGTACATTTCCACACAGCTGTCCGATGCGATCGTATTTGCGGTTCTGATCGTGGTCCTGATCGTAAAGCCGGATGGTCTGCTGGGCAAACACGTCAGCGAGAAAGTATGAGGTAGCAGCATGAACAAACTCAAACCTATTCTGTCAGCCAGAAAAGACTGCACAATTTCCTATACGATCGTCATTCTCGCCTTTATCCTGATCCAGACCATGATCGCAACCGGAAACATCACCTCTTCCTTAAAGGGACAGCTGGTTCCGATCTGTGCCTACATCGTCATGGCGATCTCCTTAAATCTTACCGTCGGCATTTTAGGCGAGCTTTCTTTAGGGCATGCCGGCTTTATGTCGGTCGGCGCTTTTACCGGCATCGTGGTTTCCGCCTCCCTTGCCGCTGCAATTCCGAACGGCCCTCTGCGCCTTGCCATTTCCATGATCGTCGGCGGCCTTTTTGCCGGAATTGCAGGATTCATCGTCGGCATCCCCGTACTTCGTTTAAAGGGTGACTATCTTGCCATCGTTACCCTTGCATTCGGTGAAATTATCAAGAATATTATCAACGTGCTCTATATCGGTCTGGATGAAAAAGGACTGCACTTCAGCCTTCTGGAACAGCATTTTACCCTTGCAGAGGGCGGTTCCATGATCATCAACGGCCCCATGGGTGTCGGAGGTGTCCAGAAGCTTTCCACCTTTTCTTCCGGCGTTGTCCTGATCCTGATCACGCTGTTTTTAGTCCTGAACCTGATTCACAGCCGTACCGGCCGTGCCATCATGGCTGTCCGCGACAACAAGATTGCCGCAGAGAGCATCGGACTTTCTGTAACCCGCTATAAGCTGCTGGCATTCGTGATCTCCGCCGTTTTTGCAGGTATGGCAGGCACCCTTTACGCCATGAATTTCTCTACCGTCACCGCATCCAAATTCGACTTTAATACCTCGATCCTCATTCTGGTATTCGTCGTTCTGGGCGGTCTTGGAAATATCTGGGGCTCCATCATCGCCGCTGCACTTTTAACCGTACTTCCTGAGCTTCTGCGCTCCATGAACGACTACCGGATGCTCATCTATGCGATCCTGCTGATCGTTATGATGATCTTCAACAATTCCGGTGCAAAGAAGCGTCTGACAGAATATTTCAGCGCACAGAAGGAAAAACGGACTGCGAAAAAGGCAGCCGGAAAGGGGGTAAACTGATATGGCAACTCTCGAAGTAACCGGACTCGGTATTTCCTTCGGCGGTCTGCGGGCCGTTGATGATCTTACCATGTCCATCGAAAAAGGCGGCCTGGTGGGCCTGATCGGACCCAACGGTGCCGGCAAAACCACCGTATTCAACATGCTGACCGGCGTTTACCGCCCCACAGACGGCGGCATTCGCTTAAACGGTGAAAATCTGATCGGCAAAAAGCCTTACGAAATCAACCGCATGGGCGTTGCCCGCACCTTCCAGAACATCCGACTGTTCCCGCAGCAGAGTGTTCTGGACAACGTTATGACCGGCTTAAACAATCAGGTGCAGTATTCCCTTGCAGAAAGCCTTTTACATGTGGGAAGCTACCACAAAAAAGAAAAAGAAATGACCGAGCGTTCCATGGAGATCCTGCGAGTCTTCGGGCTGGAGGATTCTGCTCAGACGCTGGCATCCAACCTGCCCTATGGCAAACAGCGTAAACTGGAAATTGCCCGTGCGCTTGCAACCAAACCGGAGCTTCTGCTTCTGGATGAGCCTGCCGCCGGCATGAACCCCAACGAAACCGGAGAGCTGATGGATACGATCCGTCTGGTGCGCAAGGAGTATCAGGTCACCATCCTTTTGATCGAGCATGACATGAAGCTGGTACAGGGTATCTGTGAATACCTCTATGTCCTGAATTTCGGTCGTCTGCTGGCAGAAGGCACTCCTGATAAGGTTTTAAACGATCCTGCCGTTGTCAAGGCATATCTGGGCGATTAAAGGAGGCTTCTTTTATGGCAATGCTCACTGTAGAAAATATCAATGTATATTACGGCGTGATCCACGCCCTTAAAGACATCTCCTTTCAGGTAAACGAAGGCGAGATCGTCGCACTGATCGGCGCAAACGGTGCCGGCAAAACCACCACCCTGCAGACTGTCAGCGGCATGCTGAGCGCAAAGTCCGGTTCGATCCGATTTCAGGATCAGGAGATTTCCAGAATGCCGGAGCACAAAATCGTGAAGCAGGGAATTTCCCACGTCCCCGAAGGACGCCGGATGTTCTCCAATCTGACGGTTTTGGAAAACCTGAAAATGGGCGCTTACACCAGAAAAGACAAGCAGGAAACCAACAATTCCCTGGAAATGGTTTATGAACGGTTTCCCCGCTTAAAGGAACGTACCCGCCAGCTGGCAGGAACTCTTTCCGGCGGTGAACAGCAGATGCTTGCAATGGGACGCGCGCTGATGGCAAATCCCCGCATCCTGCTGTTGGACGAGCCTTCCATGGGTCTGTCCCCGCTTCTGGTTTCTGAAATTTTTGATATCATTCAGGAGATCAACAAACAGGGCGTTACCATCCTTTTGGTAGAACAGAACGCAAAAAAAGCGCTTTCCATCGCAAACCGCGCCTATGTCCTCGAAACAGGACGCATCGTAAAGGAAGACGATGCACAGGCTCTTTTACATGATGAAGCGATCAAGAAAGCTTATCTCGGCGAATAAGGGGGAAACAATTATGTCAAACACAGTAATTACCATCGCCCGTCAGTACGGCAGCGGCGGACGTACCGTCGGCAAAATGCTGGCAAAGCGTCTGGACATTCCCTGCTACGACAGGGAGATTATTTCGCTCGCTTCCGAAGAAAGCGGCATTCATCCCACTCTGTTCCAGGATGAGAAAAAAAAGCACGGCTCTCTGCGTGCGTTCCTTACCGGCGGCTTCAAAAATGCCTCCCCGCTTTCCCCGGAAAGCGCAGGTTTTACAAAGGATGACAACCTTTTTCGCTATCAGGCAAAAATCATCCGCCAGCTCGCAGAGGAAAGCTCCTGCGTTATCATCGGACGCTGCGCCGACCATATCCTTGCAGATGTTCCAGGCGTTGTCCGTGTCTTTGTCCACGCGCCCGAAGATTTTTGTCTGCAGGAAGCAATGAAGGTCAACAGTCTTTCTGTCTCTGAGGTTCAGAAGCTCATCGCTCAGACCGATGAATACCGTGCCCACTACTACAAGTATTACACCGGCCAGGAATGGAAAAACGCCCAGAATTACGACCTGTCTCTGGACAGCTCCCGTCTCGGCTTTGATGGCACAGTAGAGGCGATACTTTCCTATATCGAAGTACGTAAAAAGTTCGACAAAACTATGTAATACAATTCCCGGCAGTCAGGCTCCTTTTTGGAACCGGGCTACCGGGAATTTTTATCCCAGATAATCCAGCGGATTGACCGCTTCCCCGTCCTTTGTCAGTTTAAAATAAACATTGGAGCCCTCTACCGAGTAATATTTTGTCGGCTCCGCCACATGTCCGATCACCGCGCCGGTTTCCACATAGTCTCCCTCTTCCACAGTCACTTCCTGCAGCTGTCCATAGGTCAGCTCGTATCCACCTCCAAGACGCATCACAACAGTCTGTCCGGTCTGCGCATCCTCATACACAGATTCCACAATTCCATCTGCTGCGCATGCCACGCCTGTTCCTTCTGCTGCGCTGATTACAATCGACGGATTATATTTGTACTGCTGCAGCGTCGGAAAATAAATTGTCTTATCCATGCTGTAATTTAACAGAACGTTGCCTGCAATCGGCCATGCCAGCTTACTGCTTTCGCCAAAGGACAGCTGGCTCTCCTGCACTGCGATATTCGCAGACGCTGCAAGCGCCTCGTCCTGATTGTCGGCTGCATCCTGACTCGCGGTTGTTCCGTTCGCTTTTTTGTCAGCGTCTGCCGCATTCGCCTGACCGCCGTCGGATGCCGGTTCGCTCCAACCTACGTCGTTATTACTTGCTTCGTTTCGGTACTCTGCATAGCCGATGTTGCGATCTTTGGGCTCCTCCGTCGGCTGACTTCCCGTTTCCTGTTCTCCGGCTGCTCCTGCGTCCGATTCCCCGCCTGTTTTTGTAGGCGCACTCAGATCTTTATCCTTCTGCGCATAATAGGGGTCATAATCCAACTCCCCACTGTCTTTATCGCTGCCGGTCACATTCTGCGCAGAAGGGTTCTGTGCCTGGGACACCGGACTTTGGGTCTCTTTCTCCAATTTGGAGAAATCTACAATATGCTGTTCTTCTTCCTGGCTTTTCTGATGATTGCGGTACACAGAAATGCCCGTCACTGTCATCGCCGCCAGCACCAGAACGACCGAAGCTGTCATGATCGCTTTTTCTCTGCGGTATGCGCTGCTTTTTCCGCCTGTTCTTTTTCTTCTCATCACGCTCATCCTTTCCTGTTTCCTGTGTTCAGGCTTAGTTTGAGCGCAATTCAACCGTTTTATTCCGATTTTTTCAAAAGTCCCGGGAAAAACAGCTCTAAAATTTCTTCCGCAGAAGCTCCCTGCTTCGCAAGCTCATTGGCATAATATTGATCAAATCCGATCCCGTGCCCGATTCCCTTTGTCGTAATCACCATTTTCCCGCCCTGCTCTTCCAGGAAAAAACACGACGACGGAAGCTCAAACAGCTGCCGAAACCGTTCTCCCTCTATGGATGACCGTCCCGCGCGGACATTTAATACGTATCCGGCGCTGTCCCGCGTCAGTACAAGCTTTGGGGCATCCTTTTCCACTGATACGCCTTCTGCCTCCAGCATCCCGAAAAACCGCTCTGTTTTCATGCTCTTTTCCTGCAAAAAATCTTCTGCAACCTCATCTACCGGACAGGCGATGCTTTTGCACCAGTCCGACTCCTGTCCGAAAAGCTCTGTCCCGCTCCTTGTCCGCCCTGCGCTCAGGCGAAAAAAAGGCGCGCTGACAGCCGCTCCCTGCCATTCGAGAACATAGCCCGAAGAAGCGCGCACTGCCTCCCTGCAGCGCTCCTCCAATACGTCTGCCTGCTCGCCCCACAGACGCTTGCGCTGCGCCTTGTCCAGGTACGAAAAACCGCTATTACTGTCGATAATCCGCGGCTCAACGGCGCTCACACTACTTTGAGAAATGCTCTCCTGCGCTGCTCCGGTCGTGCCATTCTCCAACACGGTCTCCTCCAGATGCCCTCCCGCGACGCAGCTGCTGCGCAAAATCACCGCCTGGGCTTTGAGCGCTTCCGGTTCATATTCTGCAGGAATCACCGCCGCCAGCGCGCCGATCAGAAACGCTTCCTCGGTCATCGTTCGGACGTCGCTTCCACTTTGCATCCGGACTGTCCTGCCGGATACGGGCACAATGGTTTCCACCGTTTTTTCCTGCCCTGCCCGCACTACACTGCTGCAAGTATACGGCAGCAGAAAGAAAAAAAGAAGAACCGCAAAAAAGTCCTTTTGGCGGCTCTTTCCTACGGTTCTGTTTGCTCTTTTTTCCATTGTTTCCTGCATCATGAACCCTCCGCTGCTGCCGGTATTTTCCTATACGGCAGTCTATGCAAAGACGCACGCTTCTATGCAGAAAGCTTCCCGCGTATTATTTCTCCACGCGGTTATAGTTAATCAGACATCCTTTCAGGATGATCTGGCGCTCTTCATCGGTCAGCTCACCGAGGGTTACGGTAAACGGTTTCAAGCCGTTTGCATCTACCACATATCCTGTAATTTCTGCAGCCTTTTCCTCTACCGCCTTGCGGATGCCGGGGAAGAAGAGGTAATCATGGTTGGTAAACGGAAGATCTCCGTCCGGAATGACGAACGGAAGCATGCCCCAGTTGATCAGATTGGAACGATACCGTTTGGTCGCATATTCGTTTGCAATATTTGCCCAACCGCCCAGCACCTTCTGGCAGCTTGCAGCCTGCTCTCTCGCAGAACCATCTCCGGGCTTTACTGCGAAAATCGTGGAACCGAACCCGAGGTTGTCGTTTGCAGCCTGCGGGAACTGCACATGGATTTCATCCATAATTTCTGCCAGCTCCGGTTTTACAGTCACTGGATCTTTGCCATCCATCAAAGCTTCCTGCGCCTTGTGGATTTCCTTTGCCAGTCCGACATAGGCAGGATCCTTGCGGGACAGGGTAAACTCTGCCAGTCCAAGAGGATTGGAGCGGTAAGAGCTTGTCTCTCCGGACGGAATCAGCTCGTCTGTCGTCGTAACCGGATCGTGAATCTCGGAAACGACCTGCAGTACCAGATTTTCCGGAAGCGCGCACATCGTCGGCCAGTCCTTGATATTAGGACCGAAATGGATTTCCACAGAGGGATCTGCCACACCATGAGAATCAAATACGCGATTCTGATAAATCTTCGAATCAAAATGATACTGATATTTGCCGATGGGTCCGTCGAATTCAGTCGCCGCTGTCAGGCGTCCCTGATTTGCCGCAGTCGCCGCAATCGAACGGGCATCCATCAGAGCTACCGAAGCGATCTGGCCGTTCTGCAGCTTGGAGCCTTCGCGGTTCGGGAAGTTTCTTGTAGAATGACGGATCGAGAACGCATTGTTTGCAGGCGTATCGCCAGCACCGAAGCAAGGACCGCAGAACGCAGTCTTCATAACAGCTCCCGTTTCCAGAATCGTCGCCGCACAGCCATTTTTAATCAGTTCCATATAAATCGGCATGGAAGCCGGATACACACTCAATGTAAACTCCTGATTTCCGATATAGCTGCCCTTTAAAATGTCCGCGGCCGCACAGATATTTTCAAAGCCGCCGCCTGCGCAGCCTGCAATGATTCCCTGATCCACATAAAATCTGCCGTCACGCACTTTATCCTTCAAGCTGTAAGGTACCGCATTATCCAGACTGACTGCAGCCTTTTTCTCTACATCTGCAAGGATATCTGTCAGGTTCGCATTCAGCTCTTCAATCGTATAGGTATTGCTCGGATGGAACGGCATTGCGATCATCGGCTTTACCTTTGATAAATCAACCTCAATCAGGCCGTCATAGTACGCCGTCTGTCCGGGTGCCAGCTCTTTATACTCTGCCTCTCTTCCGTGAATTTCATAAAATTCGCGGATCTGGTCATCTGTCTGCCAGATGGAAGAAAGACATGTTGTCTCTGTCGTCATAACGTCGATGCCGATTCTGAAATCCGCACTTAAATTTGCAACGCCGGGGCCAACGAACTCCATCACTTTATTTTTTACATAACCGTTTGCAAAAACAGCGCCGATAATCGCCAGAGCAACGTCCTGCGGACCAACACCTTTTTCCGGCTTGCCGGTCAGATAAACGCCGACAACCTCCGGCATACGGATATCATAGGTCTGGTTCAACAGCTGCTTTACCAGCTCCGGACCGCCCTCGCCCATCGCCATCGTTCCCAGCGCACCATAGCGGGTGTGGGAATCAGAGCCGAGGATCATCTTGCCGCCGCCTGCGAGCATTTCTCTTGCAAACTGGTGGATAACCGCCTGATGAGGAGGTACATAAACGCCGCCGTATTTTTTTGCACAAGTCAATCCGAATAAATGATCGTCCTCATTGATCGTTCCGCCCACCGCACACAGGGAGTTGTGGCAGTTGGTCAGAACATAAGGAATCGGGAACTTCGTCAACCCCGATGCGCGCGCGGTCTGAATAATTCCGACAAAGGTAATATCATGGCTTGTCAGCTTATCAAATTTAATTTTCAGCTTTTCCATGTTGCCGGAAGTATTGTGATTCTCTAAAATTCCGTACGCAATGGTCTGCTTCTTTGCTTCTTCTTTGGATACTGTCCGTCCGGTCTTTGCCGCAAGCTCTGCCTGCGCCTTGGGACCGTCCGCTATGATTTCAGCGCCGTTTACCAGCCAGGCGCCGCCGTTTGCCAATGTAACCATAGGAACCTCCTTTTTCACTTTGCTATACTAAAGTAGTATAACGAAAAAAGGCTGCACTTGCAAGCCTTTTATGTTTCCAGTATCACTTACACACGCCCCTGCGAGCGGATCGCTGCCGCAATCTCCTGCAGTCTCGGCAGGCATGCATCAAAAAACATCCGATAGGACTGGCAGAAGTAATTTTCTCCCGGTTTGCTTCCCGGCTGCTCCCGGTGCCGCCTGCAGCCGCCCCGGCAGATCATGAAATAAGGACAGGCGCGGCACTCTTCTGTATGATTGCAGGAAGCTTCCACAAATCCCTGCTTTAATCGTCTCTCATGAATCGTTTCAAACGAATCCTCGTTTAAATTTCCGATCCGATACTCGTCGAGCACATAAAAGTCACACGGATACACGCTGCCGTCCGCCTCCACGATATTCTGGAAGCTGCAGACGCCCCGCTGCTCGCACGATTCCGGGAACTGTCCCAGTAAAATCCCGACATAATTTTCAAACTGGCGGATATAGGGCTGTTTTCCCTGCCGTAAATCCAGATCCCACAGTTCGAACAGCTCGATCAGAAACCTTCCGTACATCTCCGGGGAAAGAGAATATTCCTCCTGCCCCTGGCGCTCGCTGATGGGGTCGAGACAGGCGATATACTGCTGCCACGAAAATCCCAGCTTCCGGAAATTTTCATAAATCCGGCGGATCTTCGGCGCTGTCTTGCCGTTTACCACCATCAGCACGTTAAATTCCACACCGGCAGCTTCCAAAAGCTTCGCTGATTCCAAAACGCGGAAATAGGTGTCTTTTCCTACAGCATCCTTCCGGTACAGATCATGCGTCGCCTTGATTCCATCCACAGAAAGACCGATCAGGAAATGATTTTTTGCAAAAAACTGACACCATTCCTCATTCAGCGCATAGCCGTTCGTCTGCAATGCGTGGGAAATCGTAACATTTTTGGTATTATATTTTTGTTCCAGACGAATACATTCCCGAAAAAAATCCAGCCCTGCCAGCGTCGGTTCCCCGCCCTGGAACGCGATCGTACAGGAGCCTTCTGCAAATTCCAGTGTCCGCCTGATCACGTTTTCCAGCGTGGCAAAGCTCATAATGCCATAAGAGGCCTGGCTGCGCTTTTCCATTTCGTCCGCATAAAAACAATATTGACAACGCATGTTGCACAGGCCGGATGCGGGCTTCATCATCACATGAATCGCAGGCATCAGAGATATTTCTCCACAATCGCATTCATCTGATCCCATTTTACTTCCATATCCGCAACGAGCTTGAACTGTGTTCTTGCACGGTCGAGGTTATGATTCTCACGGTGGATCTTGAAATAAATATCGTTCTGTAGATGATCCGCCAGGAAACGCATACCGCATTCCAGTGTCATCAGCTTCGCGCCCATCGGCATCAGGCGGATTTCTTTCTCCGTCAGGCTGCCTGCACAGCCTTCCGTGTAGCCTTTGGTATAAATTTCAAATAAGTTCATATCACAGGATACCAGATCCAGGTTCTGCTCGTCCTCTGCAGCAGTGCTTGCGCCGAAACGGATCGAATCGCCGTAATCGTACAGCGCACTTCCCGGCATAACAGTATCCAGATCGATGACACAAAGACCTTTGCCGGTCTTATTGTCAATCATAACATTGTTTAACTTGGTATCATTGTGGGTAACACGCAGCGGAATCTCTCCGTTTGCCAGCGCATCGCAGATGATATGGCAGTCTGCCTCTCTCGCTTTGACAAATTCGATCTCTGCCTGCACGTCCTTTGCACGTCCGACCACGTCTTCCTCTACTGCTTTTAAGAAGTTGTGAAAACGGTCTACCGTATTGTGGAAGTTTTTGATCGTCTCATGCAGGGTTGCTGCCGGATAATCTGCCAGCAGCTGCTGGAAATGTCCGAATGCAACCGCGCTGTTGTAAAAATCCTCCGGCTTTTCTACCAGATCAAAGCAGGTCGCATCATCAATGAATACATAGCTTCTCCAATAATCACCTGTTTCATCCTGTAAATAGCTCGCGCCATCCTTTGTCAGGATAATGTTAAGTGTCTCACGCTCCGGATCGCCGCCGGCTGCAATAATTTTTTTCCGTAAGAACGTTGTAACATTTACAACATTTTCCATCAGTTCCTTCGGATTCCGGAAAATATCGTCATTCATGCGCTGCAAAATATAATGCTTGTTGCTGCCGTCCTCAAGCTCACAGGTCAGCATGAACGTATCGTTGATATGACCGCTGCCATAGGGACTCATCTTTGTAATTTTCCCTGCAAACCGAAAGTTCTCCGCCACTTTCCGGCAGATCTCTTCTTTCTTATTCAAGTGCTCCATTGTATTTCACCCTCCGTATAACTCTCCTGTCAGTCTCCTTTTGTAACTTATCATATATTTTACAACATTTTACATCGTTTGTACATTGCTTTCCCACAAGAGGTACCTTTTATAAAAAAACGGCATAGCAGAAACTGCCATGCCGTTTTCCGTAAAATACTCCGTTAAAAACGTAGTTTACTTTATCATTCTGTTTATTTCGACAGTTCCGGCTTGCTCGGAAGAATCACTTTTTCCTGATGCCAGATATCGCGCTCGTACTCTTCGATCGTACGGTCAGAGCTGAACTTGCCTGCGCACGCTACATTTAAGAGCGCGCTCTTTGCCCAGTTCTTCTCATCCTTATAAGCTGCTTCTACGCGGCGCTGTGCTTCTGCATAGGACTTGAAGTCCGCCAGAATGAAGTAAGTATCTGCCTTCGCAGTATCCTGGGTATTTAACAGGGAGTTATAAAGCGGTCTGAACAGCTCGGGATCCTGAGGGGAATAGGTTCCGTTGATCAGCTGCATCAGCACACGGCGGATATCCTGATCGTTGTTGAAGATATCCATCGGGTTGTAGCCGCCGTAGTTTTCGTACTGGATAACCTGCTCTGCGCTCAGGCCGAAGATGAAGGCATTTTCCTTGCCGACCTCTTCTACGATCTCGACGTTCGCACCGTCCATCGTGCCCAGGGTCAGCGCACCGTTTAACATGAACTTCATGTTGCCGGTACCGGAAGCTTCCTTGCTGGCGGTGGAAATCTGCTCAGATACATCTGCCGCTGCGAAAATCCACTCCGCATTGGATACGCGGTAGTTTTCGATGAAGACAACCTTGATTCTGCCATCTACAACCGGATCGTTGTTGATAACATCCGCCACGCTGTTGATCAGCTTGATAGTCAGCTTCGCATTTCTATAGCCTGCAGCAGCCTTTGCGCCGAAGATAAAGGTTCTCGGATAGAAATCCATATCCGGACGATCCTTTAACTCGTTGTACAGGTACATGATGTGCAGGATATTCATCAGCTGACGTTTGTACTCATGCAGACGCTTTACCTGTACGTCAAAGATGGATCTTGGATCCACTTCGATACCGTTGTGCTCACGGATATATTTTGCAAGGCGAACCTTGTTCTGATATTTGATGTTCATGAATTCCTGCTGAGCTTTTTCATCGTCCGCATAAATGCGAAGCTTGGAAAGTGCCGGCAGATCTGTGATCCACTCGTCTCCGACATGATCCGTTACCCAGTCAGCCAGCAGCGGATTTGCATGCAGTAAAAATCTTCTCTGTGTGATACCGTTTGTCTTGTTGTTGAACTTCTCCGGCATCATTTCGTAGAAGTCTCTCAGCTCCTGTTTTTCCAGGATCTCAGTGTGTAAGCGTGCAACGCCGTTTACGGAATGACCGCCTACGATTGCCAGATGCGCCATCTTAACCTGTCCGTCGTAGATGATCGCCATTTTGCGGATCTTCTCCTGATTGCCAGGATACATCTGCTGAATGCGCAGAACGAATCTTCTGTTGATCTCTTCTACGATCTGATAAATTCTGGGAAGCAGACGGGAGAACAGTTCGATAGGCCATTTTTCCAGCGCTTCGGACATGATCGTATGATTGGTGTATGCGCAGGTCTTGCAGGTGATTTCCCATGCTTCGTCCCAGGACAAATCATAGTCATCCATCAGGACACGCATCAGCTCTGCTACTGCAACGGTCGGATGGGTATCATTTAACTGGAATGCGACCTTTTCATGGAACTTATGCAGATCTGTATGGGTGCGCATATATTTGTCTACTGCTTCCTGTACAGATGCAGAAATAAAGAAATACTGCTGTTTTAAGCGCAGCTCCTTACCTGCATAATGGTTATCGTTGGGATACAGAACCTCAACGATATTGCGTGCAAGGTTTTCCTGTTCTACGGCTTTCTGATAATCTCCCTTGTCAAAGGAATCCAGGCTGAAGCACTCTACCGGCTGCGCATCCCAGATTCTCAGGGTGTTGACAATGCCGTTGCCATAGCCGACGATCGGCATATCGTAAGGAACAGCCTGTACGGACTGATAGCCTTCCTGCTTGAAAATGGTGCGGCCGTTTTCATCCACATAAGAGCTTACCCAGCCGCCGAACTTTACTTCTTTTGCATACTCGGGACGGCGCAGCTCAAAGGGATAGCCGTCAGCCAGCCAGTTGTCCGGCACTTCTACCTGATAACCATCGCGGATCTCCTGACGGAACATACCGTAACGATACCGGATACCACAGCCGTATGCCGCATAGTTTAAGGTTGCAAGAGAATCCAAAAAGCATGCTGCCAGACGTCCCAGACCGCCGTTACCCAGCGCGGGATCGGGCTCCTGATCCTCGACAAGGTTTAAATCTACGCCAAGCTCGTCCAGAGCCTCCGCCACTTCTTTATAAGCGCGCAGGTTAATCAGATTGTTGCCCAGCGCACGACCCATCAGGAACTCCATGGACATATAGTAGACGATCTTCGGATCTTTTTTTTCGTACTCTTTCTGAGTCGCCATCCAGTTGTCTACAACAACGTCCTTAATCGCATAGGATACTGCCTGAAAAATCTGCTGTTCGGTAGCTTCTTCCAGCGTTCTGCGGTAAAGAGTCTTGATATTGTTCAGTACGGTACCCTTAAAAAGCTCTTTGTCAAACTTCATGGGTGCTTTTTTCAACATAAATTCTCCTCCTGTGTACAATGAAGCGCTTTTTGTTCTTCCGTATTCTGCAGCTGTCCGCAGAACACTTTACGCCACAATATTCTCATTATACCATGCTTTTTGGGTGTCGCAACTGTTTCCTCTTCTGTTTTCGTACTTTTTACAATGTATGAACCTTCCCTGTGCCTGTGCACCACCGTTTACAGCATTTCTTTCTTTTTTCGGAAGAAAATTCCCTCTCCGTATCCGGCATGTCCGCCCGAAAGCAACAGTTTCTTGTAGCCGCGCTGGATCGTGGTTTCCTCCGGCAGGGCTTCCGGGTTTCCATCATATTCCCGGTTGTAAATTCTCCACAGATCACCATCCCCTTCTTCCGTTTTGTAAATGTCAAAAAAGGACATAAACTGCACAATTCCGGAATCCGGGCTTAAAAATTCGCGATGGCGCGGATACAGCAGCCATGATTCACAGAAAAACGCGATTTCCTCTCCCGGAAACGCGTCCGCAAAAAACGCTGCCGCCTGCCGAAACGATGCCTCGCAGTCCGCTTTTTTCAACGGCCCGCAGGACGGAATGTGCATATTGATAACCTTTGTCATGCCTTCCGGGCGCACATGTCCGGTCTTTTCATAGCTTTCCGGAAAATCCATCAGCTCAAACTGCAGTCTGCCCAGCGCAAACCGTGTCATCTCAAAAAAACCGTCAAACCACCACGATACAAAACTTCCCCAGATTCCGTACATTTTGCGGCACTCATGCAGCTTCCAGTTTAAATCCATACAGGAATCCCGCCAGATCTGCTCTGAAATTTCTTTTTCCTGATACCGCTCCTTTAAGTGCGCCGTCATCAGCAGATAAATCAACAGATCCGCCGTATAGGATGCAATCCCCGCTTCCTTTGCCGCAGTGTCTGCCGCCTTTAATACTTCTTTATAATCCAGCTTGCCGTCCGCCTCGTATACGAGCAGCCATTTCAGAAACGTTTCTTTTGCCGCCGCATTTGCGCAGATTTTCTCCCACGCCTGTTCCATTGTCTCCTTCGCCTCTGCCGGAAACAAAAGTGTATCACAGATTTCCCCGATATAAGTCTGATAATCCCTCATGTTTTTTCCCTGTCCTTTCCCTTGATCGAATGTGCTGCCACAGCCCGTCTGCATGCGCCGGCGCATCCACTTTTTTGTAAAAAAGAATCCTGCGAAGCAGGATTCTCCACCTGCGGCGGGTCGCGTAAGCGACATTCTACCATTCCGCCGCAGTGCGATCCTCGTAGAGCGTTTTCATTTCATAGGACGCATTTTCCTGTGAAATGAAAAAGAACCAGTAAGTAATTTCCTTATCTGGTTCCATCATATCATCTGAGGTGTCCCATAAACACACCTCGCAGTACAAATTTATGCTCGATCGTAAATTTTTAAAGCGCTGTCCCTGACCCGCGGCTGCAATTTCTCCAATAAATCAATATACCTTCCCCACATACCGGTCTGCTTCCAGGCGTACATAGCATTCTTTTATCGTTTCTGACTCCATCATCTCCAGAACGTACTCCATCCCTGATGCAAGTTTTTTTGCCTTCAATTCTTCCAGCGAAATCCAGTATACCCGTCCTTCTTCGGAGCTTTCCAGTTCGCCGCAAAAAGTGTACGCCCGGTAGAGCGTTATCACATGATGTACGCCGTCTTTATGCCAGTGGTACAGCCCGCGAAATTCCGGATTTTCGATCGTAAGTCCCGTTTCTTCCCAAACCTCCCGGATCATAGACTGAAAAAATAATTCTCCTTGTTCCACATGACCGCCTGGAAAGGTCGTTCCGGTGTAGCTGTCGTTTACTTTATCCAGCGCCAGCACATTTCCTCTGCCGTCCTGAATCATGCACATGTTCATGAAACGGACTTTTTCGAGCCGTTTTTCTGATGTTTCGCTCAATGGTTGTTCCCTCTTTTCGTAAATCAGTATTCTTTGGTGATTTCTTCTGTTATCCCGTACATGGCCCTGAAAGCGTCAAGATCGGCTGCGCTGCAGATCAGCATCACTTCTTCGAATTTCCCGGTATGGAGATCCTTGAAGCCGGCAACCTGTTCCCCATTGCAGATACTGGCTTTAATCACAGGTTTTTGTGTGTCTTTATCATAGGATTTTGCAGATGATTTTTTCTTAAATAGTGACATAGCTGTTTCCTGCCTTTCGTCATCATTGTACTATAAACTCCGCAAAAAAGGTGATGCAAAATCCCCTGTTTTCAGGATTCTGCATCACCTTTTTCAATTCATGACAATAGAATGCCCGCAGAGCGTGCATTCTATTGTTTACTGCCAAAAGTTTCAGAAAAACCGGCCCATTTTCTTTTAAAAAATCGCACCTGCCTGCTTATTCCAGCGTCAGAAGCAGCGCCATCTTAAACTGCTTTACCGCCTTTACGCTGTGAAGTTCGCCGGACTTATACGCTGAAAATCAGCAACGCTGGCCGCTCCCCGTCTGGGCCTATTTGCCAAAATGCTCCTTTGCAAACTCCATATCCTGCACAAATTCCGCCGTACCGAGGTACTTTCCGTTCTTATCCCGGACAGCCATATAAGTTACCAGCATCGTGCGTCCGCCTTTCTCCATCCAGACAGGGACACGATTCCTTTTGTTGTTGCGAAAATCCTCGATAATTGCGCGTACCATAGGTTCGATTTTGGGCGGATGACAGGAAAATACTTCCCGATCAATCGCCATTGCAGGGCGTTTGAACACCTTCGGACCTTCATTGAAGAAACGATTGATATTTTCCGTATCGATAAAGCTGATTTCCAGCGGAACCGTATTTAAAAGCGCGGTAAGCTGTTCCAGCGTCATGTGCCCGCCCGGCATCACAATTTCACCGGCGGCGTTTTTCTGCCCTGCAGAGCCCTGCTGTCCATCTGCGCCGCACCGCCAGCCAAACTCACTTCGTCCAACATTCTCCGCTCTGTCCCACACCTCCGGCTCTGCCCCAAAGCAAACCGCATAATCCTTCGCGTCCTGATAGATACCTTTCCACTCGTCTTCTGTAAAATTTACGGCACAGATCGGAAACAAAATATTCTGCTCTTTGTAAATCATTTCCTCCGCGCGTTTTAATACGCCGTCTAAGCGCGTATTCCAGTCCGCACTTCGTGGACTTTCCTTCATCAGTATGCCCAGATCGTCCCGGATTTCATCATCCACTGTCCACATCACATCAGACGGACCGGAAATACCGTATTTTACCTTTAACTGCGGATATAACAGATCGCCCTTTTTCGCATAATGAACCGATAAGTCCCGGATTTTTAACAAAAGTTCTTCCGACCGGGATTCTTTAAACTGCTTTAAAAGCTCTGCCAGCGCTTCGTTTTCTTTCGTAAACGTGTAAAGAGGATGTCCGACAATTGCGATCAGCTCCGCCGCTTTTGTATGCTTGTCCGAATATTCCTTTTTTTCAAATTTTTCGCGTTTTGCCAGCTCTTCCTGCAGCTTTTCCCTTTTCAAAGACGCATCAGCTCCGTCTTCTGCATTTGCGATTCTCTTCCTGGATGCCTCGACCTCTTTCTCCGCATTGGCGATCCGTTCTTCTTTCGTTGCACCGTGAAACAGCGCTGAATGCACGTCACAGAGTTTCTGAACCTCTGTAAGCGGCGTTCCTTCTTTTAAAAGCTTCTGTTCCGCCTGCATGATTTCAGACGCCTCAACATCGCTGAACTGCTTTACAAAATCTGCCCGGACACTTTCCAGCGCCTCGCCTGCACCCAGACGCTTTAAATATTCTTTTAACTGCTCCGTGCGGTCATTGAAAGTTTCCGCCGCATGGAACGTTTTCTTCTCCATCTCTGTTCTGTCTTTCTGATTCATTCAAAATACCTTCCTGTTCCATTCAAAATACCTTCCTATTCAGATATAGTATATCGCATTTTTTCTGACCTATTCTATCCACTTTATTACATTTTTTCTGACCTGAAATATGTCATATTTCACATTTTTTCCATCCGGTGCCTCAAACAATAGAATGCACGCTCTGCAAGCATTCTATTGTCATGAACAATAGAATACACACTCTGCAAGCATTCTATTGTCATGAACAATAGAATACACACTCTGCGAGCATTCTATTGTCATGAATTGAAAAAGAACCAGTAAGAATTTTTCTTATCTGGTTCCATCATAGCATCTGAGGTGTCCCATAAACACACCTCGCAGCACAAATTTATGCTCGATCGTAATTTTTCAAAATTCAATTCCTGATTCGTCGCTTTTTCATGAATTTCCATGATCGCCGCCGACAGCGTGCGCTTGCTTCCTTACCGTTCCAGGCTGTTTAACCACTGACGGCCAGCCTCGATCTGACGATGTACCTCAGAAGGTGCCGTTCCTCCAAAGGATACGCGGGCATTGACACAGGACTTGATGCTGATGTCCCCCAGCAGCTCTTTGGTCACGCGCTTGTCGATCGCCTGCAGCTCTTCGTCTGTCAGATCTTCAAGGTCACAGCCCTTCTTCTCACATGCTTTTACCATATGTCCTACGATAGAGTGTGCTTCCCGGAACGGAATGCCCTGCTTTGCAAAATGCTCTGCAATATCTGTCGCATTTAAGAAGCCTTTTCCAAGCTGTTTTTCGATCTGATCCATCCGGAATTCGGTCTTGTCCAGCATCTTTGCAAAAATATCAATCGTCGCCTTCCAGGTGTCGATCGCATCGAAAAGGCTCTCCTTATCCTCCTGGAAGTCCTTGTTATAAGCAAGCGGAGTTCCCTTCATAACGGTCAGCAGCTGCATCAGATCACCATATACACGACCAACCTTGCCACGGATCAGCTCTGCCATATCCGGGTTTTTCTTCTGGGGCATAATGCTGCTGCCGGTGCAGAAGCTGTCGTCGATTGCGATATAGGAAAACTCGGAAGAGTTCCACCATGCAAATTCCTCCGCCCAGCGGGACAGGTGCATCATGGAAATGGAAGCATCACTCAAAAATTCCAGGCTGTAGTCCCGGTCGCTGACTGTATCCATGGCATTTTCCGTCGGTGCAGTAAAAGAAAGCAGCTCGCTCGTCAAATGACGGTCGATGGGCATCGTTGTTCCTGCCAGTGCACACGCCCCCAGCGGATTATAATTCAGACGCTCCAGCGTATCCGTCAGACGTTCTATATCTCTTTTAAACATCTGGAAATATGCCATAAAAACAAATCCGATCGTGATCGGCTGTGCGTGCTGGAGATGGGTAAAGCCTACTGTAATCTTATCTTCATATTTTTCCGCCTTTTTCAGAATTACGCTTTCCAGATAGCACAGGCTGTTCAAAATCTCATAAATTTCTTTTCTCAGATACAGGCGGATATCTACCTGACACTGGTCGTTACGACTTCTGGAAGTATGGAGCTTTTTGCCCACGTCTCCGATTTTGTCAATCAGACGGCTCTCGATGCCCATATGGATATCTTCGTCTTCTACGGTAAACAGGATCTTTCCTTCCACAATTTCTTTACGGATTTCTTCCAGACCTGCGATGATCTGATCTTTTTCCTCATTGGATACAATGCCCTGCTTTCCAAGCATGGTCACATGTGCGATGCTGCCGTCGATGTCCTCGTTGTACATTCTCTGGTCAAAGAAAATAGATGCATTGTATTTTTTTACAATCTCATCCATGTCTTTTTCAAATCTTCCGCCCCATAAACTTGCCATTTTTGATTACTCCTTTATTTTGTTGAAGCGTAACTGCTCCGTACCCTCACAATTATGCTGATAATAATCATAAATCTCTTTCTTTATGGCAGCTGCAGACCCTTTGGCATATCGCTTCTTGCCACAATGAATAATTATACATTTTTAATGTATAATAGTCAAGAAATATGCAGGCAAAAATCCTGATCCATACGGAAATACTTAAATCGCCAGCAGGTTCTTAATTGCTTCCATGTATACCAGCACTGCTTCCTCCATGCCGGATACAAGGATATACTCGTCCGCACCATGAATGTGATAATCGATTCCGAGCTTTTCAGGACCGAAGGCGATGATATTTTTCAGGGACTTCGCATAGGTTCCGCCGCCGATGACCATCGGCTCGTTTGCAGTATCGCCGGTCACATCTACATACGCCTTGTACAGGGCTTCTACGAGAGGGGACTCTCTCGGGAAAAATAATCCATCGCCGATGTCCAGAATCTCGATCCGTCCGTTCTCATCCTCCAGCTTATCCTCGCACAGCTTGCGGACCTCGTCGGGCTTTAAGGTAACCGGAACACGGATATCAATCGTGCAGGAAATCACGCCGTCCTGGGTTTTTACGATACCATTGCAGAACGTCAGGTCGCCATAAGCATCGGAAACCTTTAAGCCGATACCGGAGCCGTCGCAGGCAGTTCCGAGATGGGTATTATAAAAAGTGACAAAATCATCTTCAAAGCCTGCCTTTTCCAGACACTCAAAGGTTACACCTGCAGCATTGACCCCCAGCGTCGGCGTGCTGGCATGTGCAGGCACTCCCTTTGCATAAATTGTGATCTCTCCGTTTTCTTCTGTCACGCGGTACTCCTGAAGCTTCGTCTCAGCCAGCTCTTTCTCCAGCTTTTCCTTCAGACCTGCTGCCCCGGGAATCACTGTCGTGCAGGAATCGCAAACCGCATTTGTAACAAAACCGCCGTTCATGGAAAGGATCTTCGTATGTTTGGAATATGCCATCATTGACATGTGTCCCTTTTCGCCGTGGATGCAGGGGAAGTTCGCGTCCGGCGTAAAGCCGCAGGACAGCTCCTCTTCCACTTCATTATAATGCGCCATGCACTTCGAACCGGTTTCCTCATTACAGCCCATGATCAGGCGGACTCTTTTATTTAACTTCACGCCGGAATCCCGCAGCAGCTTCATCGCATAAAGCGCTTCCAGAACGGGTCCCTTGTCGTCAGTCGTTCCACGGCCGTATACATAATCGCCCTCACGGGTCAGCACGAAGGGATCGTGAGTCCAGTCGCCTCCCACCGGCACGATATCGAGATGTCCGGCAATACCGATAATCTCTTTTCCTTCGCCCATCTCTGCATAGCCACAGTAGTTGTCCAGATTGACCGTCTGAAAGCCGAGCTCGTCAGCGATTTTTAAGCCAACCTCAAGGGCTTTTGCCGGGCCTTCGCCAAAGGGCTTGCCTTCTTCGGGCGTGCCGAGCTGGGAATCCACCGCAACCAGACGTCCCAGATTCTGAATCATTTCCTCTGACAGTTCATGAATTTTTTCTTTTATATCCATAAGTTCCTCCATAAAAACTTTTTTTGCAGACGCTTTCCAGACTGGCTTTACTCCTGCAGAATTTCCGGTCCCTTCGCGGTCAGCAGGCACAGACCGCGCGGCGTAATGCGCAGCGTCGGAATGACGGGAAGTGCCAAAAACGATAATGTGATGAACGGCTCGATATCCGCCGGAACGCCCATTTCATGCGCTTTTTTTATCATCCGGCCTAAAGTCTCATTGACGGACTCAAACCCGGCGTCGCTCATCAGTCCCATGATCGGAAGCGGCAGCGTTTCGAATACCTCGCCGTTTTCCACAACGGTATAACCGCCCTGCGTTCGGATGATTTCGTCGACTGCCAATGCCATGTCGCGGTCATTGTCCCCGATGACGATGATGTTATGGGAATCGTGGGATACGGAAGATGCCACTGCGCCGTTTCGGATGCCGTAGCCCTTTGCCACTGCAACGCCGATTTTTCCGGTATTATGATGCCGCTCCACCGCCGCGACCTTGGAATAGCCGTCCGTCGGAACATAATTTGCCGCAGGCTGCAGGGAAACCGCCAGATCCTCTGTGGTGATCTGGGACGGATTGATGCCAATTACATGGGTCTTCTTTTTTCCAATCGGAAGCACAAACTGCTCTGCCTTCACCTTGTCGAGGTGTACCGTATGTTTCAACGCTCTGCCGCACGTTTTTACACGGATCGGCGCATTCCGGTCTACAAGCTTTCCTTTATAGAACACATCTGTCACATTCAGATCCTGCAGATTATCCAGCACAACAAAGTCCGCCTGGAAGCCCGGGGAAATCGCGCCCAGATGCTTTAAACCGTAGCATTTTGCAGTGTTGATCGTCGCCATTTTGATCGCCTGAACCGGATTCATACCGAGGGAAACCGCAAGCTTTACGTTGTAGCTGATATGGCCGTCCCGTAAAATATCCTCGATATGCTTGTCGTCCGTACAGAAGGAAAAATATTCCGTATCGATTCCGGTGCGGACAATGCCCTCTACGATATCCTTCAGGTTATGGGCCGCGCTGCCCTCGCGGATATGGACATGAATGCCGCGGCGCACTTCTTCCAGCGCATATTCAAAGCTGGTCGCTTCATGGTCGGTATCCACCCCCGCCATCTTGTAAGCGCTCAGCTCCCGGTTCGGCAGATAAGGGGCATGTCCGTCAATCGTCCGGTTTTCAAACAGCAGCAGTTTGGAAAACATGCTCTCGTCGCCGTTGATAACCCCCGGATCATCCATCACTTCCCCCAGTCCCAGAACCCGCGGATTGCGGACGTACGGATACATATCGTTTGCGGAAAAAATACCGCCGTTATCGTCCACATGCGTCGCCGGTACACAGGACGGCATCATGACATAGACGTTCGCCGGAGATTTTTCCGTCTGATCAAGAATATAGTCAATCCCGGCCGCACCGCTGACATTCGCTGCCTCATGGGGATCTACAATAAATGTCGTCGTCCCGAAACGTGCCGCCGTGCTGACCAGCTCGTTGGGCGTAACCATGGTGGATTCCAGATGCAGATGTGCGTCGATAAAGCCCGGCGCAAGATATTTTCCACCGAGGTCGATCTCCTTTTTTCCGCGGTAACGTCTCGACACCCCCGCGATCAGACCGTCCTTGACTGCAACGTTTGACTCCACGATCTCCCCTGTAAATACATCCACCAGCTTCAGATTTTTTAATACCAGGTCCGCCGGCTGCTTTCCCAGCGTGACCTTTGAAATTTTCTGATACAGTGCGTAATCCATATACCCTCCCATTCTGCCGCCCCGGCGGCTGTTTTTCTGACCGCGTCAGCCTTTCTTTCTGTGAAAGTACCCGTTATGCTTTTCCGGCTTTTTCCTCCCAGACCGGCACATCGATTCCTGCTATTTCAGACGTAAAGGGCGTGCCGTCCTGTTTTTCGAAGTGCTTCCACGCCCGGGTTACATACTTCAGACCAAGATACTGCAGCGGCAGGTTGCAGTAAACCATCAGAATATTGGCAAAATCGCTTAAATCCCAGAGCGCGCCCAGATCCATTCCCGCGATATTGGTAATGACACCAAAGGAAATGACGAACAGGCACAGCAGCCGGATCAGAACAATAAAACCCTTGCGCGAAGAAATCCGCACCGCGCACATTTCCGTAAAGGACATAAAGCCGATCAGACAGGTAAATGCAAACAGGCCAAAGCAGATGCTCACTAAAAACGTTACGATCTGATAAGCGCCGCTCTGTCCGGTCAGCTCTCCGCAGGATGCCAGGAATTTGTCCAGCTTGCCCATATCAAACCACTCTGCCGCACGGTCTGTCGTCCACATTCTTCCCATAATCACCACAAATCCGGTCAGCGTACAGATCACAATCGTATCCAGAAAAACGCCGATGGCCTGAACGCAGCCCTGATCGCAGGGATGATTTGCATCCGCAGCCGCCGCAGGCATCGTGATGGTACCCTGACCTGCCTCGTTGGACATCAGACCGCGTTTGATGCCCTGGCTAAGGACTGTGCCGAAGGCTCCGCCAAATACGGCATCCGGCGAAAATGCCTGTCCAAATACCGCCTGAAAAAACCACGGAATCCGCGTAAAGTTGCAGACAACCAGCACAACTACGGTCAGCACATAGATCACCGCCATCACAGGAACCAGCAGATCCGTTACCTTTGTCACTTTTTTAATGCCACCAAAGCTGATCAGTGCAGCAATCAGGATCAGTACCACGAAGGAAATCCAATACAGCGTCGAATTGGTTGCAATCGTCGTCCCGGTGATCTCATTTGCAATGGCACCGACTGCGGAGATGGTATTAAAGCCCTGCGCCGGGAAGCACAAAAAGGCATAGACAATGTAGAGCACGCTCAGCGCAACACCGGCCCACGCCGCATTGTTTAACAGTCTTCTTCCATAGAAAGGAAGTCCGCCGACATACTGCCCATCTCTTTTCTCTTTAAAAATCTGGGACAGGGTGGATTCTGCAAAGGCTGTGGACATCCCGAAAAACGCCGACAGCCACATCCAGAACAGTGCGCCCGGACCACCGATCGAAATCGCACCCGTCACACCAAGAATATTTCCCGGTCCTACCCGCATCGCCGTAGACAGCAAAAATGCCGCCAGCGCTGAAATACCGGTCTTCGTCGCTGCTTTGCTGTGAAGGAGCACTTTTAAGCCGTACTTAAATTTCCGCACCTGTACAAACCGGAACCGAAATGTCAGATAAATTCCAGTACCGACCAGCAAAATGATCGCCAGACTGAAATTTCCAAGAATCGGGATCGCCGCATACCATCCGAAGTTGGTCGGAAACTCCCAGAACAGATCTGATACAACCTGAATTTTGCCGCAAATCGCGTTTACGGCATCAAATAATGCCTGCATAACATTTTCTCCCTCCCGATCCGTTTTTTCCATTATAGACTGCGGTGTTTTTGTTGTACAGCTTTTTTTCACTGCTGTGTTTCCTCACATCTGCCGAAACAATACAGTTCACATTACAGTTTACCGCGTCATCTGCCGAAGCATTACAGTTCACCGCGTCATCCGCCGGAACTGCGTTGGCGTAAACCCATACATCTTCCGAAACTCCCGTGTAAAATAGCTTCCGTCCGGGTAGCCGCATTTCCAGGCCACTGTCCCTACCTCATCCTCTGATTCCTTCAAAAGCTTCTGTGCATACTCCATCCGAAGCGCACGGACATATTCCGAAAAGGTAATGCCTGTCAGCTCCCGAAAGCGCCTGCAGAAATACGCCTCATGATATCCAAACTGCGCACTCAGCGCCGCCGGGCTGAGTTTTTCCGTATAATGATGATTGACATAGGTTAAAATCTGACCAAATCCGCTGTCCGGACTGACCTTTGCACTGCTTTTTGACCTGCCGTATTCTATCAGGCATCCGAGAATTTCATACAACGTTCCGATGGCTGCCAACGAGCTTTTGCTGTCTTTTCCGCTGTCCCTTCCGGCCAGCAGCCCCACCAGGCGCTCCAGCAGCCCGGAAACCTCTTTCCCTGAGATCTTTTCCACAAAGGTCAGCTCTCCGTTTCCCAGAGAACGTAAATATTTTTCAGACGCTGCCGTTCCATTATAAAACCGCTCCACATCGAACATGACCGTATGATAGCAGACCTTTTCCGACACTGCAAAGCCGCCATGCATCTGCCCGGGTCCCGCTACGGCAAGCTCTCCTGCCGAAACCAGAAACTCTTCTCCTTCCGTCACAAACCGCAGCGTTCCCTCCGTCACATAGGTCAGCTCCATCCGGTCGTGCCAGTGCAGCAAAAAGCAGATTTCTCCCTCTGCCTTTTTCTGCTCGGTATACAGATATTTTATCGCATTTTCTCCATAGATTACCGGCGTCAGCTCCTTGTATCCGTCGATCATACTGTCCTCCGCAAAAGGTAAAAATTATCCTAAAATGAGTCAAAAAAATAATGGGCTTCTCCTGCTTTTCATGATACTGTAAAAGCAGTTCCCAGACAACCAAAAATCATCATTTCAGGGCAATGAAAGCCATTTTTCTTTGCCTAAAAAGGAGCTCTCTATGAAAATCGGAACCTGCGTCAATTTCTCCGAGATCGACGGTATGGAAAAAAAATTCGCCCAGCTTCGGGAACATAACTTCGATTCCTGTCAGCTGGTTTCCTGGAATCCTGCCGCCTGGACGGACGAAAATGCAAACACCTTAAAAACACTTTTGGAACAATACCAGATCACCGTTTCCGCATTCTGGTGCGGCTGGACCGGACCTGCGGCATGGAACTTTTACGATGGACCGCTCACCCTTGGACTTGTCCCTGTGGAATACCGACAGATGCGGATCGAAAACCTTTGCGACGGTGCAGATTTTGCCCACAAGCTCGGCATCACTGATGTCGTAACCCATATGGGATTTATTCCGGAAAATCCTTATGATCCCAATTTCAGCAGCTTCTGCATCGCTGTGCGCACGGTTGCAGAGCATCTGAAGAAAAACGGGCAGTGCCTGCTGTTTGAAACCGGTCAGGAAACTCCCGTCACCATGCTGCGCTGCTTTGAAGCCGTCGGCACGGATAATCTTTATGTGAATCTGGACACTGCAAATCTGATTCTTTACGGAAAAGCAAACCCGGCAGACGCACTTGACGTTTTCGGCAAATACGTCCGCAATCTGCATGCAAAGGACGGCTGCTATCCGACAAACGGACATGAGCTCGGTGCCGAAACACCCATTGGACAGGGAAAAGTAGACTTCCGTGCAGTTTTTACAAAGCTGCATGAGCTTGGCTACAACTCCTATGTCACCATCGAACGGGAAATCGACGGTCCACAGCAGCTGACCGACATTCTGGAATCCAGAACTTATCTGCAAAATATTATTGATGAAATTTACGGGGAGGAAGCATCATGTTAAAAATCGGTTTAGTCGGCGTCGGCGGCATCAGCGGCGCACACATTCCTGCATGGAACGCTATGGAGGACACCACACTCACAGCAATCTGCGATATCCGTCCGGAGCGGATGGAGCCTTATCCGGAGCCGCATCACTACACCTCCATCGATGAAATGCTTGAAAAAGAAGAGCTGGACATCCTGGACATCTGCCTGCCCACCTATCTGCACGTTCCCACCGCAGTCAAGGCAATGAAAAAGGGCATCCACGTCCTCTGTGAAAAACCCATTTCCTTAAAAGAAGAGGACATCGAGCTGGCATATTCCACCGCAAAGGAAAACAATGTCTGCTTCATGATCGCACAGGTTCTGCGCTTCTGGCCCGAATATGAGCTGATCAAGGAGCTTTACGATTCCGGCAAATACGGAAAGCTCCTGTCCGGCTACATGGGACGCCTCGGCAGCTACCCTGCCTGGAGCTGGGACAACTGGATGATGGATGAAAAGAGAAGCGGACTTGTTCCTTACGACCTGCACATCCATGATCTTGACTTCCTCGTATACGCCTTCGGCAAACCGGAAGCTTCCCTGAAGCACCGCGCAAAGCAGCCTAATCAGGACTATCTGACCGCTGTATACGAATTTCCCGGCTTCTTCGTTACCACCGAAGCTTCCTGGTACGCATCCGCTTACCCCTTCGGCGCTTCCTACCGCTTCCAGTTCGAGGACGCTCTCGTTACCTACGAAAAGGGCGAATGCAAAATCTATGAAAACAACGGCAGCATCTATTCCCCGACTGAGCAGGCAACCGGCGATACCGGCTCCATCAACCTGCCAAAGAGCGACGCCTACGCAGAAGAGATCAAGTACTTCAAAAACTGCGTTCTCTCCGGCCAGTTCCCGGATAAGGTGAAGGCGGAAGAGCTGCGGACAGTTGTGGGGCTGTTGAATGAGTTTTAATCGCCAATGTGGGGACGACCTTCCCGGCAACCTCTCTTGCAAGGGTTCTGAAAAATGAGCAGCGCCCCGTCGCCCCGGAAATAATTCTGAACTATATCAAGTCCTCCCGCTTTACCTGTTCTATCAGGTAAAGCGGGAGGACTTGCAGGACAAACAGATCCTTGCCACCAATGAGAAGTATGATATTGCCGACCACGGCATCCGCGAGGCGGTCTTTAGCGGCAATATGCGGGACATCAATCTCATTTTGGAGAATATCGTCTTAAAAGAAGTAAAAGCACTTACCAAACCATAATTTACAACAAAGGCTGTCTGCGAATTATATGTGTTAACGGATTCTGTTGGTGTGGGTAGTTCAACGAAAGAAGTTTTCTTTTGTTCCATAGATTCCAAACAGAATGCCCGAACCTGCTTAAGCCGGTAATAGTAGTCAGCTTTGGTAATATAATGCCATTAGCATCACACCAGTCAATCACTTTCATTCCGGCAGGACGGTTCTGGCAATCCGTGATCTGTTGAGCCCACTGTTGCAAGCGAACCTGCTTTGCAACTGCTGTAGTATTTGTAGCCATAATCTGTACCTCCCATATCTTAGTCAAAAAAGTTTAGGCTCAACTTTTTTAACAAATATACTATGATCATAGTATATCGATATTGATTTAGGTTTGGTAGGTACCTTCGTTTGAGCGTTTACCTTTATCTACGCAGGCACCATAAATTCTTTTCATACGAAAGCTCATAGAAGATACACCCACAAAATGTGCTGTTTTTGTAAAGTAAGACATTATAACAGTCTTGCTATTACTTTTGTAGGTACCTTCGTTTCATCGTTTACTTTTTATTGGCTAAAATATTGAATTTTCAAGGTTCAGCACACTTTTCAGTATGGGAAGTTTGAGATAGTAATATTTAGATGTTTTTAGTTCTTGTTTTTTATTGAGCAGAACTTCTTATAGAAAGTTCAGTATTATACTGCCCAATGTCGTTGAGTAATACATTATGTATTTCATATAAATTCTTAATTTTACATATATTTTTCTCACATATACTATTTCTATCCACAAGTACACATTTCATTCCAATTTTTTCACATGGCAAAATATCTATTTTTATATTATCACCAACATATATAACTGAATCAATTTTCTCGCCTGACTGTTTGACCGCCTCATAAAAAATATCAACGGAAGGTTTTGCAAATCCTGTTTCTTCTGAAATAAGAATTATTTCAAAATATTTTTCAATGTTCGTACAACTCAACTTTGCTCTTTGCTGTATAGATTTCCCATTACTTATGATACCTAGTCGATATCCTTCCAATGAATGTAGCATATCAACCACATCATCAAATAAAATCCAACTATTTTCTAATTGTTTTTGATACTCTTCAAACAATTCCATTGCAATCTTTTCATTTTCCACATACCCACAATAACTTAACATTTTAATAAATCGATTTTTTCCTTGCTCTTCGAAAGTTATCTGTTTTGATAAATAATAATCAAAATACTTTCTAGAAATCTTACTCCAATAATCTATTTGATTATTATTTAATACCAGTCCATATTTTTCTTTAAATATGAACTCTATCGCTTTTCTCTCTGAAGAATTGTAATCAATCAACGTATTATCTAAATCGAAATAAATCATAATAAATGCTCCTTATTCAATTAATTCTCAAGTAACACTTTTTCTTATACTACACTATGCATATTCTTATAGTCCGTATTTGTATTTCCACATACCTACTTTTTTTCTATGTTAACTACTTATCAAACATTCAGAAACATCAGTACAAAATATATATTCTAACACCAAAGTTTACACTAATCAAAAAACACTCTAAAACCTACAGATGTTTTACTGTTCAGCGATTCCTGACACTGTCTTGATTCCTACACCCTATCTATTCAATTATAAACTTCAATTAGAATCGTAAATTATCAAAAACAGTATTTCAGATTACTTCAACCAAACTATCTATATAATCTTCCAAAGATTATCTTAGACTTCTATCTTTGCATTTTTGTATTTCTACAAATTTGTCAAATAATTTAACCGAAGATATTTGTAAACGTCAAATCCTGCGCCTACCCTTAAATTTAACGCCGCTTTTATGAGCGGC
>OGZX01000065.1_pt1 | contig 105264 bp, 89 predicted proteins | sample 1576881 | NCBI WGS metagenome assembly OGZX01 (sample SAMEA3541542, study PRJEB24748) | human gut metagenome | biome: human gut; feature: human-associated habitat; material: faeces | place: China | collected 2012 | reverse complement strand
ACGCAAAGTTATCCGTGAATGAGAACTACGCTCATTGGGCTTATCAATGATATTACACTTATCGGCCACTCTAAAATAAAAAAGTTCTGCTAAGAATAACAGAACCAAAACTATTACATAATACATTATTTATTTTTATTAATCCAATGAAACCATATTTGAATACAGACAAATAAAAAGACTAGAATGCCTATCACAGACAATATAATCCCAAAGCACATGCTCATTCTATCCGAAAGTTTTCCAATACACCCATCGGCTTCCATCCCAATTCACGCATAGCCTTCTCATTACTGAAAGTTAACGATTTTGTTATCTTATTAAGTTTTAGTGAATTTATTGGTGCCTTTTTGCCTAAACAATCCCCTATCAAAGCCATAGCCTTAGCCAACCAGTAAGGAATTGATAAAGGCAGCGGTTTATTCACTTGCCTACAAATGAGCGTTTCCAATTCCCTAAATGTAGGCTGAGAACTATCACATATATTATAAATACCACCTTTTCTGACAAGCATAGGAATTAAATGAGCAATATCCTGTACCATCAACACACTTTTCTTAGCTTTACCATCGGCAATACTCAGGTATCTCCCTTTTCGAATTCCGGCTATCATTGTTCCCAAATTTCCCGGAGGATTAGGACCGGCAATCAAAGAAGGACGAATAATACTTAATACTACATTATGTTCTAAACACCATTTCTGTAGATATTCTTCTGCCAAACGCTTACTCATAGCATAAGGAGTGATTCCATTTAATGGATGTTCTTCCGTAATATTCTCCCCATAATCACAGCCATATACTGCTACAGTAGAAATGAAAATAAAAGCTCTCGGCATTCCAACTTTCTCTAATGCGGCACAAATATTTTTTGTTCCTTGTAGATTCACATTAAAAAAAAGCTGCCGTTCTACTTCTGTTTTAGGAATAGAATGAACTTTTCCTGCAGCATGCAATACAATATCATAACGTTCGTCTAAATTAGGAATGTCTGTAGCTACATTTACAGTATAATCATCTTGGGAAGTCAATCCAACAGTTTTTATATCATACATTTTCTCTAATAGAGGATGCACATTGTTACCCAAGAATCCTGAAGCTCCTGTGAATAATAATTTCATAAGATAAGTGAAAAAGTTATTTAAGCATTAAATGGGAGCGTTCACCATCTGCCATAAATTCCCAAAATTGACGTTCTATAATAGAACTTGAAAGATTATCTATAACATATTTACGAGCTAATCTTCCCATACTTTTACGTAATCCATGATTATCTAATAACAAAGAAATATCCCTTATCATTTCTTCTGCACTATCACAAATAGCAATTTCATTATTAACAATATTCAATCCTTCTGCGCCAACCGATGTTGTTACTACACAACACCCATATGCCATAGCTTGTATAATTTTATTCTGAATACCAGCACCAGTCAACATTGGCGCCACCACTATCGCAGCCTTCTGATAATACGGTTCTACAGAATCCACATACCCTGTCACAAAAATTCTTTTACCATCAGCCAAATTTCTCACCTTTACACTAGGACAACTTCCAACAATCATAAAAACAAGATTTGGAAATTTGCACTGCAATATTGAAAGAATTTTCGTTACAAAATATATAACAGCAACAATATTAGGCTCATAATCCATTTTCCCTACAAAGACAATTATATTGTCGCTCTCATGCTTTGATACATATTCCTCATCAGGAATAGCTACCTTATTTCCGACGATATATATTTTTCCTGACATTTTATGATATATTTTTTATCAACATCCGATATAATAGCACAACTATCAAATTTTTTAAGTACTTGTTGTTCATATCTCATACAACGTTTATAATCTATCCCATAAATAATTTTTTTTATTCCATATGCTTGCCTTTTTGCTTTCTCATAATTCATAGATATAGCATCTACAAAATCCAAAACCTTAATTATTCCTTCATTTTTTCTAACATACTCAGACGTTCGTATATTATTACAAAACACAATATCATATTCGTGTAAATGTTCTGTTACAAAATTCTGGACCTTCCTATTGTAATAATAATTAACTTGCAAAGGTAACTCATTAAATAAAAAACGAAGTGTCTGCATATAGCACTCTAATTTAGAAAAATAAAAAACATATTCTCGGTTTACGTCTGGCAAGTAATCCCTTATAACTGCATTTGACTTTTCCTCAGTAAAAAAGAGGACATCTACACTGTACCTCTGCACTAAGAATTCTAATTGCTGTGCAGTACGTATTTGCCCACCACTCATAATGGGATATATAGGACGAGAAGAAATAAACAATACTCTTTTTTTCATGCCTCAACAGTACAAATATATTCAATAAAAGGAATCACTTCTTCATCCCAATTTTTTGTTTCACTGTTTTGTTTCTTTTTCAATTTATCATAAATACCATTACAATCATTAATCCCATTTTTTTTCAAATTAGCAAACAACCGCTTTATTGAATCTACAGAGTATGGGTTGACGACATAGCCTATTCCATCTCTCTCTACCATATCAGCCAATTTAGTTCCTTCTGCATAAATAGCTGGAACCCCGTAATACAAGGACTCATGATATTTATTACTGATAGCATATTTCACATTATAATCTTTAGAAGGATATACCGCCCATATTACATCCGAACACTCATAAATTTTTGATATTTCCGAATATTCATACCGCCCCCATACAGAAACATTTCCGTATCTTAAGGCTATTTTTTTTATCTTCTCAAAATCTGGTCCATCACCATAAATATTACAATGAATATCCTCACAGCTACCAACTGCAAGAATCAGATTACGTAAAATTTCAGGATATCTTATATTACCTAAAAAAGAAATTACTATTTTTTTTTCAGGTGTCAAACAATGCTTAATAGAATTACAATATTCAAATGGCAATTTATTTTCAATTACAAAATCCACTCCTTTATAGAATGTATATAAAGATTTATAAAAGCGAGAAGCAAATACGATAACATCTGTACGATATAGACATATTCTTTCGATGCATCTCAACACTTGTAATACAATAAAGTTTGAACTAGTAGGTATATCTAAATTTTCATAAACAAGAATTTGCCTTTTCTTCTTCAAAAGAGTACATAACAATAAACAATCCCAATGAGAAGCTATAACTATATCAATATGTTCATTATGAAATATATTCTTTAGATACTTATAATACCCATACATTTTTACAGACTTAAGTAATTTACTGCCATATTTTGCCGACGACTGATAAATACACATCATTTTGTCTTTTTCATTAACAATACGATTATCACGATTCCACGCAGCAAATCTAATACTAGACACACCTAAAGATTTTCGTAAAGATGATATAAATCTTTCATTCCTTGTATTAATAGGATAAGAAGAATCTACTAACAATATATTTTTAGCAATCATTAATAATAAAGTTTTTATCAAATATAAATTAGGGAGTGTATGGAGAATTTTTGTAATTATAAGAATCTCGATATTCAAAAGAAGGCTTCTGTTTAAAAACATATTGCAAATAGCTTGAATATGGTATATACTTATTAGACTCAAAAAGTTTTATTGTTCCTATACTTGCCACCCAAAATAAATATAAAAAATATATAATTCTAGATTTCTTTGCAAACACACGAGATAAAAGGAATAATGAAATACAGAAAAAGACAGATGTATATAATTGAATTCTTGAGAAAACTTCTATTGTAGTGGCAACTCTATACAAGATAAGATACAGCATAACAAAATTGAATATAATTATACCATTTACAGATCTTTCAACATATTTCCTATAAATAATAAACATTGCAAAAAAAACGAATTGAACCAGCATACCTACAGAGAAAACTCTCCCAACAGCAAACTCATTCTCATTCAAAAGATAACTTTCTATTTTAACATTAAAATATGGTATATTACCGAACAACACTTGTACTAAAAAAACCACAAAATCCCTTGATGTAAATAGCACATTCACAAGAACAAAAATTATGATATAATAGCCTGAGCGAATTTTTCTTTTTAAAAGAAACACAAAAGGAACAAACAATAATGCTGAAAAATGAAAAAGTATAGCAATTATTACAAGAAAAAAGAAAGTAAAATAATTTCTATTAGTAAAATAATAGATTGCATGAATGAAAATAGATACTGCTATTAGATTCCTAAGAGGACAGTCTATAAATAAATAAAAGCCAAACCACGGTAAAAAATACCCCAAGCTAATCCAAAAATCTTCCTTCAAATATTGTTTAATTACAGAAACGCACAAAACAAAACACAAAAATTTTGTAAATATAAAAAAATGCCAAAAATTTACATTTACAAGCTTAAATGCTACCATATAAAGATAAAATCCTGGTTCTGCAAAATAATTAAAAAAAAGATTATCACAATCAATATCATCATACATCAATTCATAGCTCCTCCAATCAGAACCACAAAAATAACTTGTACAAAGAAATACCCCAATAGCAAACAATAACACACACTCTATATACGGATTCCTTCTTTGTTTACATATTCCTAAAATAAAGCAAGATATATAAGAAAAAAAATACAACAACATAAAACAGTTCAATAGAAGCAATCCGGATTTTTAGATTAATACAGTTTTATCCTCCCAACTTGTATCCTAAACTAGAATGGCACAAAAAACAATCAATAACAGAACAAACTAAACATGTTAATTAACATTTCAAAACCTGATCTGCAACATTTTCAGGAGAAAACTGATATTCAACTGTAAATTCACCTGTCTGGATTCGATTAACTATATCTAAAAAATTTTCCTTATAAATCAAACATTTTTCAAATTGGTTTAAAAAGGAGATCAATTCAGAGTTATTTGGATTAACAATACATATAATTGGAATATTGGTACCCATAAAATCGAATAACTTACCAGGTATTTGCGTAGAAGATTCTTTATTGCTAATAAAAAGAAACGAATCTATATCATAATAAACTTCTTGAATCTTCTCAAAAGAAACACTATTATGAACAGTTACAAAATCAAATGATTGCAGCAACTCCATAGTAGTATTCAAATAGTTACCATAAAATATGACCTCAAATCTTACCCCACCATTCTTATTAAAATTATTTATATTTTTAAGAAAAGAGATACAAGAACGCTCAGGTGTTAATGCACCCGGATATAAGATTTTGTAACAACTCTTATTACCCGGTTTAGTATCCTTTATTATTTCCGAATAATAACTGCGAGGAACATATTTAACTTTATCAAAATAACAAGGATACTTATGCCCTATAGCTTTATAGGTAAATAAAGATACATAAATCACTTTATCTGCAGCTTTTATCAGCATACGTTCCTTCCTTTTAGCTCGTATTCTTGACCACTGATTTAACATTGTATCTAAAGACCATGGGTCGCCCCATATTTGAATCCATTTAATATTCCTAAAACGATTCTTAATCTTTAATGCAACAAAGTGAGATGATTTACAATCAGAAGAAGATATTATAATATCATAATTTCCATAATTATTAATATTGACTAATTTATGCCAATTCGAATACACATCTGGGAAAAATAATGTTTCCCTAATAAAGTCTTTAGCTTTTCCTAAAATTGAATTATTTATCCAACGTAACTGTTTTCTTTTATTTTCTATAAAAGAAGTTATTCCAATTTTAGTCCTTATAATCTTATTACAAGGACAATTAGCAAACAATTCTGATGTTTTAGCTTTTGGGTGTTCAACAGTCAATACATCAACAACATGCCCTATAGCGGTTAAACCTCTTATCAATGAATTATTTCTAACTGCAGCAGATTCTATATTGTCAAAATACGTAGTTACATATAGTATTTTCATGAATCGGTATCAGTAATAGTTATTATCAAATAAATCAACAAAACAAATATTATAACTCCTTAAGAAATACAAGTTGATATCTATTTTTAGAGACTTTCAACTATAATTTTATCGAATAGTTTTAAATTTCTTTCATTCTGCTTTCGCATTTTTAGTTTATCTATAACACATTAGATTTTCGAAAAAATAAAAAAACTTCAAAACAACTCTAAAACAGTGCAAGAAACAAATAGATTTTAAATAAGAGATAAAACTATTCTACTACAAGCCAAACCATCTCCATAAGGGTTAACCGCAGTACTCATTTGTCTATAATAATCCTCATTATCTAACAATAGAGAGACTTCCTCAATGATCTTATCATAATTTGTTCCTACGAGCTTCACAGTCCCAGCCTCCAAAGCTTCTGGTCTTTCTGTAGTATCACGCATAACAAGTACTGGCTTTCCAAGTCCCGGCGCTTCCTCTTGAATACCTCCACTATCCGTCAAAACAATTGAAGATTTTTCCATAAGATAGACAAAGGCTAAGTATTCTAAAGGTTCTATAAAAAACATATTACCTAGATTAGTAAGATCTTCCCCAAAAACCTCATGAATGGATTTACGGACATTAGGATTCAAATGCATAGGATATACAAAATCTACATCCATATATTTCTGATTAAGTGCTTTTATCGCACTACACATAGAGATAAAACCATCACCAAAGTTTTCTCTTCTATGACCTGTAATCAAAACTAATTTCTTCCCATTACTTAAACGATTAACATCATAACCCGAAAGTATTAGAGTATCTTCCAGCTCTTTAGCAAGAACTTTATCCTTTTTTATCTTATCTACCACCATATAAAGTGCATCTATTACTGTATTTCCAGTAACTAGAATAGCAGATTCTTTTAGACCTTCTTCTAACAGATTCTGTCTACTTAGAGGTGTTGGAGAAAAATGATAAGTAGCAATACGACCAGTAATCTGTCTATTTATCTCCTCAGGCCATGGACTATAAATATTATGAGTGCGTAATCCAGCCTCCACATGCCCAACAGGAATCTGTTGATAAAAAGCAGCAAAAGCTGTTGCAGTAGATGTTGTAGTATCACCATGAACTAACACAATATCCGGTTGAACTTCTTTCAAAACATCGCGCATCCCTGTCAACACACGAGCCGTCACATCATACAAATCCTGCCCCTGTTTCATTATATTCAAATCATAGTCCGGAGTAATATTAAAGAGATGCAATACTTGATCAAGCATTTCACGATGCTGACCAGTAACACACACAATCGTTTTAAAATTCTCAGGATATTTTTGAAACTCCTTTACCAAAGGAGCCATTTTAATGGCTTCGGGTCGCGTTCCAAAAACCAACATTATTTTTTTCATACCACAAAAACTTATTATTTACTTTTTATATATACCACAAAAATCTAAAATAATTTTTTTCTCATCATAAGCAAGAGACTTAAACATCGTATGTGCTACCAAGAACACTACAATATCCGCCTTTGCATAAGCTTCTTTATAATCTGTCAATTTAAACACATTATGCTCCTCCACATTAGGCTCAACAATCAAAATATCTGCATTATTACAACTTTGCATCACTTTAGTAGTGATATATTTAGCAGGAGCTTCACGTAAATCATCAATATCCGGCTTGAAAGCTAATCCCATCATAGCTATAGTTGGCTTACGATGGTGTTCCAACTCAAACTTAAGCATAGCGTTTTCCACCTTTTCAGCACACCAAAATGCCTTATAATTATTTATTTCACGAGCTGTAGAAATAATTTTAGACTCCATCGGGAAATCAGCTGTAATAAAATAAGGATCAACAGCTATACAATGCCCGCCAACACCACATCCCGGCTGTAGAATGTTTACACGCGGATGTTTATTAGCTAAGTTGATCAGTTCCCAAACATTAATATTCGCTTTGTCGCAAATCAACGATAATTCGTTTGCAAAAGCAATTTGTACATCACGTGACGAATTTTCCGTCAGTTTACACATTTCAGCCGTCTTACAATTAGTCCGATGAAGTGTACCTTGCACAAATTGACTATAAAACTCAATGGCCTTATCAGTTGAGTCCTCATTCATACCACCTATTACACGATCATTATGCACCAATTCATAGATCACATTTCCCGGTAGAACACGCTCAGGACAATAAGCTATATAGATTTTATCTGTTAACTCCGGTCGTAATTCAAAAATCATTTTTTTCATTCTATCTGTAGTTCCTACAGGAGAAGTCGACTCTATAACATATAAATCACCCTCTTTGAGAAGAGGAAGTACCGCACGAGTAGCAGCTTCCACATACGATGTGTCCGGTTCATGATTTCCTTTGAAAGGAGTGGGTACCACCATAAAATATGCATCTGCAACTTCAGGCACGGTAGAAGCTTTTAATTGTCCATTATTCACAACTTCTTGAAGCAATTCCTCCATACCAGGCTCGATGATATGTAACTTCCCCTGGTTCGTCATTTCAACAACCTTAGGATTAATATCAACCCCAATAACCTCAATGCCATATTTAGCAGCAATAATTGCAGTAGGTAGACCAATATAGCCTAACCCCATAAAACAAGCTTTCATAAATTTTATATTTAATGAACTACAAAACCATTTAGTGTCTAATATTGATACAACATTCAAGAAAAACACCCAATAGCAATTTACTCTTGAATCATAAAAAAATCAAACTTCTTTTTTAATATTATTAGTATTAATTTCGCCAATTACTGACAACATATCCCCCCTTGTGACCTCTAAATATTTTTGCAGAATATTTTTAAGTACTCCTAACTTAGATTATATTTCTACTATCCACATTAACAGGGTGGATGATATGCCATAAATGATGATACAAAACTGAGCAGTAAGAAACAAAATAACCCAGCTTTAGTATGTTTTTATAACACATCAAAATTAGACATACCCAATTCAAACACTTACTTTTCCAGCTCAATTATCAGAAAAGTTTTGCATTATTAGTTGTTTCTTTCTTTCTAAAGAATACAAATTAGAAACCAACTCCCTATTCTTTTTCTTATCTAATTCAGATAAAGGTTCAAAAAATATTTTTTGAGTAGCCTCTTCAATAATAAAAAGAGAAAAACCTAACTCTCTTAAGGAATCAGCTAAAGGATTATTTCTAGACACATAGATTTTTGAACCTAAATATAAAGCAATAACTATATTACCAAATGCTTCTTGGCGCCAAGATCCATATACACATATTCTCGCATCTAAAAATAATTGATTATACTGTTCTAATGGCAAAAAGTCTAATATAGGAGTATAACACTCTCCAAAATACAATCTTCCCTTTTCTATTATTGAAGTTATATATTCTTTATCACCGCCATAACTCAACGGCATCTTAATCTTATAAGATTTATCAACCCCCATCCTCTTCAGAAAATTCAAAACATATTCTTGATTATTCGTATAAGAAGCTGAATTTCCGCAAAGAATACATTTTGAAAATTCATTAACCGTACATTGCTTTAATCCCCCCCCTAAAATAACATCATAAGGATAACCAAATGTTGCATATATATTTTTTGAAATGCCTAGATATTTTTTCAATAACGAAATATCACCATTATCCCCTCCAATATAATCTACTCTTTCACGAATAAACTTTTCTTTTTTTCTTGCTCTTATTCTATAATAATTTAACAATGATAAAATATTACGTTTAATCTTATTGCGTTTCAAATATGAATTTTCTGGTGAAAACAAACGATACCCCCTACTTTGCAATAAGTCAGTATAAATATCCGCACCCCATATTGCCCAATAGATAATTGGACTATGCTTAATATATTTCTCTATAAAATTTATTTTCTTTTCATCTAAAAAGTGGATAAGAACCTTACCAAAAGTACTAAAATCCCTTTCAATCCTATCATATCTCTCATCATAAAAAACTACATTATTTCTTGGAGATACATATTTCGGAATAAAGGGATTAGAATCTTTATTACAAAAAACAATAAAAACATTTTCTTTACTTAAAACCTCCTCATATGACTCTATTGTTCGATTAACAATCTTTTCATCATTTATTAAATGTAGTATCATACAAATATTATTGTTTCTAATTATACGATAACTTCTTGCTATATTGAAGTAATAGTCTCAATTCTTCCGTTATATTTTCATGTTCAGATCTACAAAAACAAACATTGAAGAATATATCTCCAAACCTAAAATTTGTCAAACTTTGACTTCACAAGTACCAATAACTTCATCTTTATTTCCTTTGATAGAAACATCCAAGCGACAACAAGTACATTCAGCACACTGATAAAAACTATAGTAGTAAAGCCCAAGAAACTACTCCTATCCATATACTGAGCAACTACAAAAGGAATAACCGATGAAAGTACTAAGACTAAAAAACTCCTACGAAAACATCTTGCAAATTCAGATATAGTATAATCCATTTCTTTTATCAGAAGGTATGGCTTAATGACAAAGGCAAATAAAAAGGAAACACCAATGTAACTATACTGAACCCACATCACACTAAAACCACATTTTAATAGCATATAAGCTAATATAAATTGTCCACCACAAACAAAAAGAGCCGCTAACGAATTTCCTTTCAGTTTGCCAGCAGCAGTAAGCGGAGTATAAAATGCACTACTATATGTTCCCATCATAGCAGAAACGATTATACACTGAGAGAATGCAACGGCATATTCCGGAACTTCTTTTAACCATAATTTCATGATAGGTTCAGTAAGAAGAAGAACAGGAATTCCAATAAGCAAGAACAACTCAAAAACATAAATAGAAGACTCAAGAGTTAACTTTCTTGACTCATCATATTGCCTTGCTGCATATAGTTTAATAATCTGCGGATTAATAGCAGTCCGGAAATTATTTGTAAATTGCGTAATACCATGTGATAACTGAGTAGCAACAGCTTGTGCCGCAACCACAACAGGCTGAAAAAACATACCGAAAAGCATCACCAACCCTTGCACACGAAGAGTCTCAGCACAATGAGATATAATGTTCCATCCAGAGAATTTCATCATCTCTTTCAGTGTCGAGATACTAAAGTCTCTTTTGATATGTGATTCATCCCAACGCCTGTAACAATAATAACGATAAATCATCGCTATTGAAAATTGAGTTGCAAACATCAATATGGCATAAAATACCAATTGATCAATAGGCGATATTACTATTAAAAAAGCTATAGCCAACTTTAACAAAGCCTCAAGCAAACTGATATAAGCAAATGCTTTCATTTGCTCATGCGCCATAATCAACGAAGTGTAAGGCACTTGCGTAAATGTAACCAAGACAGTAGCTACTGAAATATGAAATACCCACAATGTAGCCTCAAGACGTTCGACCGGTATAATTGCCTTATTAAGAATAAACCATAAACCAACCGTTTCCATCAGTAGCACCACGATGCAGCCTAATGCGAAATGAGAAAAAAAGGAAGTGCTGAATGTCTGCTTTAATCTCTTAAAATCACCAATGCCAATATCAAAAGTAAGAAAACGGGAAGTGGCAGTAGCTAACGTGCCATTTAAGAATGCAAGCATACTGACTATTCCCCCTACCAAATTATACAAACCATAATCATCAGCCCCCAAAGCATTGAGAATAACTCTCGATGTATAAAGGGTTACTGCCATGATAAGCAGCATTCTGATATAGAGAAAACCGGTATTCTTAGCTATCCTTTTCGAATCAATCATTCGTCGTTACTCTCTTGATTTATAAAACTCATCAATCAAATCGACAACTATCTTAATCTCCTCATCCTTCAACTCATAGAACATAGGTAAACGTAACAGACAATCTGCAAAACGATCACAGAACGGCAAGTTGGGAATTTCTGTATAATTTGCTTTGTAATAGCCACTAAGATGCAAACTTAAATAGTGAAATACAGACAGTACACCATTGTCTTTCAAGTATTTTATAAGCATAGTGCGCTCCTCAAGCGAACGGCACACCAAATAGAACATATGAGCATTATTAGTCGCATATTCCGGCAGATTCGGCAAATGAACAAAACCTTTATCTTCAAGATGCTTCAATCCTTCATAATATTGTTCCCAGATAGCATTGCGACGATCCTGAATCATATCCAAATTCTCAAGTTGCGCATAAAGAAATGCAGAAACAGTTTCTGAAGGCAGAAAAGAAGAACCAGTGTCCACCCAACCATATTTATTCACCTCACCACGAAAGAATTCAGAACGGTTGGTACCCTTCTCCCAAATAATTTCTGCACGACGGATGAACCGCTCATCGTTAATAACAAGCAAACCTCCTTCACCAGAGATTATATTCTTTGTTTCATGAAACGAAAAAGCCGCCAAATGACCGATGCTTCCCAACGGACGTCCTTTATAAAAAGAATCTATGGCTTGTGCGGCATCTTCCACTACGAGCAAATTGTACTTCTCTGCAACTTCCATAATTTTATCCATATCACAAGCTACACCAGCATAGTGAACAGGAACAATCACTTTTGTCCTCTCCGTAATCAAAGCTTCAATCTTATCTGCATCAATATTCGGATTATCCAAACAACTGTCTGCAAATACAATACGTGCACCCTGACGTACAAAAGCCAGTGCCGACGATACAAAAGTGTAACTGGGCACAATTACCTCATCACCAGGCTTTATATCACAAAGAATAGCAGCCATTTCCAAAGCATCAGTACAAGATGTCGCCATCAATGCTTTTTTAAAACCATAATGTTCTTCAAAAAATGTCTGACACTTTTTTGTAAACACACCATTACCTGAAAGCTTACCTGTGTAAACTGCTTGATACATGTAATGAGCTTCCTTTCCAGTAAGAAAAGGTTTATTAAAAGGAATCATAATAAAAATATATATTTATTGAAAATATTTATCTATCAAGGAAATCATCCTGTCTTTCAATCCAATTTGTAGAGGTGCTTGCAATAAATATGGTTCACCAACATCATTGCCTTCTACCACCAACCATCCTTTATCGCTATAGGCCAAATCCCAAGATATAACAGTAGCTCCTTCAACTACCGATGCCAGTTCTTTCACCAGTTCGATAGCCTTACGCCATTCGGGCAAGTCAAAACCTACAAGTTTACATTTTGTATCAGGATGAACCGAATATTGATTCGATTGGTTATCACGGGCCATACTACAAACAAATCCATGTTCAAGATCAATACCGGCATAAATTCCTCCAGCACCTGCATTATCGACATTCGAATGACCTGTACCCATTCTTAAAGCAGCTCCTACAATATAAACTTCATTTTGCATTTTAAAAGTTGCCAATCTAACCGTGTTTATACTTTCCGGATGCAAAACCGACATGGCAGGATGCTGATTGATCAACTCTTCTAAAACAAAAGCCCCCTGTTCTTTCATCATATTAAAAAACGTCAAGATATCTCCATAAAAGTCCTTGACAATTTTAATGCCCGTTCCAGAATGTCCCGTCAACGGTTTTACGATAAAAGACTTATGAGAACGAATAAACATTGTCAGCTCTTGCAAATCTTCATCACCGCGAACAACTATCAGTTCTCTCTTATAATACTTTTTCAATTTTCTATAACAGGCACCTTTATCTTCAAATAAATCTCTGATAGAATCTTTATTGAGCAGCTCACAATAACCATATTGCAGTTTCAAATTATTATATTGTCTTCTTCCAATATGATTCTTCTCATAAAACTTAAAAATAAAATACTCTTCAAAGCTGACTCCATATCTATGGAGACTGTACATCAGATCCCTTTGTAAATGACACTTATTACCTCCCCCATTTACAAACACCTTATACCCAACTCTTTGTCGTTTTATTTCTTCATTTATACGCTTAATTCCGCCTTGATAATATTGTCGGTCAAAAATTTTATAATAGAGAATATACATTCTTTTCCAAAATTCGGTTCTATCTGCCATATAACCTAAAAAGTTCTCTATCCGGCTGTCTATTTTCCAGCGACTTATCGTCTTCGCTACTACGTAATATTTTTCTTTCATTTCTCTCTTATTAATCCCAAACAATGCCAAGTAACCCACCCTTTTCAGATTGAACTTTTATTTCGAGTATCTCTTGAATAGTACATATCTTTTCTTCAATGTCCATACGACTCTCTCCACTTACAATAACAGGACCAAGCCGTTGACCTTTATATGTCATTTCTTTGACTGCATCTCCAACTTCTACACTAACATCACATTGATGCACGTATGGCAGTCCCTTAATCTTCTCCAATCCGGAAATAGACCTAACAATGCCTTCGGGCAAATAAAAGCAGATGTATGCTGCCGCTTTCCTGACGTTTCGAGAGAACAAAGCCCGAATATCGATTTCTTTTCCAAGCGCACAGTCTATCAGCATATCATTGATACCAATTCCTGTAAACAGTGGAACTAAATGGGAGGAGATATAGACTCCACCGCCTCGAAGAGCACTTTCCACCACTCTTATTTCCCCTGTCCGTTCATTTATAAGATACTCCGAATGTACAATTGCAAAATCAGGATGTACATAGTCGGTATAAGCCTGTTCATAACCAATCAGCCGATTCTTCAATTCCACAGAAATGACAGATGGGAAAATAGTTTGGCTCGGAATAAACATTCTATCCAATTTGAAATATTTCCTGTCAGCTATTCCAAGATTATAATAGTCTCCATTATAAATGAATCCTTCCACCACTACTTCACGTCCTTCAAAAAATTCTTCAACAATAGCTGTTTTATTCTTTGATTTAAGCAAAGCAAAAGTTAATGCTTCAAAATATTCATCTTCATTATCTACCTTCGCCACACCAATACTACTCTGTGAATCTTCGGGCTTGACTACCCACGGAAAAGGGACATTGGTAAAACCAGCAGGGATTTCCCGCTGATGGACTTTACAATGTTTGGGAGAAGGGATTGAAAGTTTGTCACAGTTTTCTCTGAAAATATTTTTATTACAGTAACTATTAACTTGTGCAAAAGTATTTCCCGGCAATCCCAAACGTTCGGCAACATAAGCCACCGTCGGCATCATAAGGTCATTCTGATCTGATATAACCGCATCAATATGCTCCTCACTTGCCATTCTTACGATTTCCTCCCGATCATATATATCAATGTAATAGACTTTATCAGCCAAAGCTATACATGGATAGTTTCCGGGAATTGTCACAATAATAAGAAAAAGACCTCTTTGCTTTACCAACCGACACAGAGGCACTTGCCCGATACCGGCACCAACTACCAATACTTTAGAAACCATATTCATACGTAAGCCTGTACAATTTCAGCCAGAAACGAGCAGGTAACCATACCAACTCTAAACCTCTCGGATAATTATAGATAAGAGAGAATGTTCCAACACAATTCCCATTATCATAAACACTTTCAAGTTATCCCATTTGCAAACCCTGAACCGTTCCATCATTAAAAAACCAATCTCCTATCGGCTTTATATATAAAATACCCGCTCCGATCCCCACTGCATTCAATATTACGCAATGTCTGATCTGTGATTTCCGCTTCTACTATCTCAGGATAGTTTGCTTTATTCTCAATGATTACTTTGAGATTTTCCGTTTCTTTACAGAGAAAATAAACACCAGAGCAGTTATGCTCTGTAATTTTGGGTTCGGCAAATTCGCCCATCGCAACTTTGATAACCCCTTCTAAAAAGTCATAACCTGTAGAAAGGCGAACAAGCGTAGAACCGATAAAATCACCTCCCATACGAGCGCCAATCTCAATGACACGGATATCACCATCTTCAGTAATCTTCAATTCTGAATGTGACGCACCATACCTCACATGAAGTGCATCTAAAGCACGTAAAACAATATCTTTCACTTGCTCTTGAACAAGAGGAGAAAGCGCAGACGGCTGATGATGTTCCAACTCCACAAAATAAGGTGCTCCCGTAGTCACCTTATCGGTGATTTGAAGGATATAATGACACCCCTCATAAGAAATAGACTCGACACTTATCTCACACCCCGTAACATATTCTTCTATAATCGCAGTACCATTGAAAGAATCTTTCTGTGCACGGGAAATGGCCTTCCCAAGCTGTACAGGATCAAGTACTTTTTCAACGCCACGACTTCCGGAACGGTCAGTAGGTTTTACAATAAGCGGGAAATTAAACCCCTTAATGTTATAAGAATCGTCTTTAGATGCTATAGTATAGCGGGGAGAAGGAATATTCTTCATCGTAAAGCACTCACGCATCAAATATTTATTAGTAGTGGTCTCTGAATATTCATCAGGATTACTAATTAATTCCATACGAGATGCTACATAATTCACCGTAAGCACTGCCACATCACTGGCTATGGAAGTTATGCCATCGATGCCGATACGCATACATTCCTTCAATATCTCCTCCTTTTCAACTATTGAAATTGGATAAAAATAATCAGCATAGGCTTCACAAACTGCTCCATCTCGCCATGCAAAACAGTGGACTTCATACCCCAATTCTTTTGCCTTCAGCACTGCAGGCAATTGTAAATAACTTCCACCTATTATTGCTAATTTGTTTTTCATTTGCATATTTGAATAATTCATAAGTAAGCGCACTACAGAACAGTAGCCCAATGCACCTTTTCATTCACAGCAATAGTCCTTACAATCATATGTACTAAACACCTAGCTAGTAGATTATTTATTCTCCCACCTCTTCCCACGGATACTGATTCTCCTCAAACCCCTTCAGCTCCTCCACAATCTCCGCCTGTTCCGGTGTCAACTCTTTTTCATTCCAAGTATCAATAATCGTATGTGCCTCACGAGCCAAACTCTCATCATAAAACTCACTATAGCAATACGTCAGGAGACGAACCTTTAGCAATGAAGGAGAAAGTTTGGGAAGTACTTCCCAGCTACGATCCAAAACATTCTGGATATATTGCTGTTTACGACCATTATCATAAATCGTTGCAGCGAAAGATACTAACAAGCCAAGGCAGAGTTCAGCCTCCTCCTCAGCTGTAGTTCCGTGAGAGTTATAAAGTTCGATAGCTCGTTCGTAAACGTCACGGTTCAAACGCGTAAATTGGTCCGCATAAATGGGACTTCCATCAAGCCCGTAGGTTAGAAGATGGTGGGCTGAAGAAAATAATGATGAAGAATTAAAATCCATATTATTAATTGTTATATTTCAAAAAGAGAAGAGCTGTTTCACTTATAAAAGAAAAATCAGGCTGATTTGTAAAAGAGAAGAGCCGTTTCAAAAGAGAAGATCTTTCGACAAGCTCAGGATGACGGATACTAACGACAATTAACGGGATATCAATAATTAATACAAATCAATAACTAACATCAATGACTATCAGCAATTAATACTGATTACCAATCAGCGACTATTATCAATCAATAACTATTACAAATCAATAACCATTACCAGCCAATGACTTTTATCAATCAACGGCTATCGGCTCCACAAGAGTAGGTGGAATAAAAGTAGTAGCAACAGCCATGACACCTTCGATATTAACCACCACACGGCGATCATGACGAATACGGACAAACTCACCGATCACACCTTTGAAAACACCATCGGTGATACGAACTTTCTGACCTTTCACCAGGTTCAGCTCGGCTGATTCTATATAAAGAATGGCTTCATCGTGACTGCCTGCCACGAGAATAAAACTGCGCATCTGTGCATCAGGAATAACAACCGGACGACAATACTCACGGTTCATTATGAAACGTATAGGCATCGTGCCCTCAAGCTCATCCTTCAAAACGTCTATGCGCTTGCGCGTAGAATGAACGAAAACAAGATTATGGATGGCAGGAACTAACCTGCGCACACGCTTACCACCTTTCATCACCATTCCATAACACATTGGAATAAAGTTTTCTATGCCCTCCTTATCAAGAATAGACTTCAAAGTCAATTCACGACTATAGGAAACACGGACAGCAAACCAATGGAGAGTTTGAGAGTTGGAAGTTGAAAGTTGAGAGTCAGTACTTTCAGTCATCATATTTTCGCAAAGTCACTTTGCGTCAGGATATTTTTCAGGGACACCGGAGTAGTGAAATACCTACCGGTCAAGTTATGTAATGCGATTATTTTCAATAACTTATTCTGCATTCATCTTATCTCAGAACTTCCTACCATCACGGAAAAAGAAGCAGTGAAACAATTATGTGAAACTCTTAGAGGCAAAAGCTATAAACGAAGGAATTAAGAAAGATAAATCGTCTTTTAATCGTTCGTTTAATGGTGCAAAGGTAAAGGGTATTTTTGGAATGACCAAAATGTTCGATAAAAATATTTTTCTAAGTTCTTTTTTGTTTATGTAAACATCTAATGTACAGGTTTTTAAATCCTAAAAAAATAATATTAATATCTATTCGAATGAACGCTACGGGAAGAGGCGTTTTTTTTACAAATCTTGGCGTCCATTAAACGAACGTTTTTTAAACACCTCCCATTTCCCATCCCCAATAAACTATATATCAAATAATTACATACCAAAAAACAGTCTATCAAGCCAACCTCATCAAAAGCTATAAACGAGGGATTAAGGAAAATAAGGTTCATCCGACAAATACATAGTTAACGATAAAAGATAAGCTGGTATTCTATACCTTCGATTGCCCCTAACCATTTTTTTATGACCCAACTTTTGCAAGCTCAACTTTCACAATTGACGAGGCAACAAGTCCTTTATCTCACATCTAATTCTCCTATATTTACAACTATATTCATGCCAAAACAGCTATTTGCATCCCTCAACCCCTATCAACAAGTACCTGTAGGGGCACTTCCAAAAGGACTACACCATTTGCCCCGGATGGCTACACCCTTTAGTATGTAGGGTTACACCCTTTGTGGCAAAAGGTGTAGCCCTACACAAGCAATGCTTATCATATAGAATAACCAATAATTTTTTCCAACAGTTATTAATCTATCAACAGTAGAAAAAAACACTGTAAAACCACACTGACTATTAGCCATTTACAAGAAGTTAGGAGTTTGCCGACAGGAAGTTAACTTCTTGTCGGCAAACTCCTAACTTCTTGTAAACAGAGTCTTAATACCTTGTAAGCAGAACAAGATTAGTAATACAAGAAGACCTCTAAAATCTATTCAAATTCAACAACAAATAACAAAAGAGACATCCATGCCAAAAAACACGTTCGAAATACTCAGGATTCAGAGCGCTGAAAAAGCGATTAAAGGTATCGCAGTTAGAGAGCAGTTAGAGAATAGCTTGAAGACTGAGCTTCGGCTATTAAAAAGACCTTTCAAGATTGTTTTTAATTGAAAAAAGACTTTCAATAATTTATTCTTTATAATTCTTTTGTACCTTTGACGCTCATTACTCAAAAACAACTCAACATGATACAATTATTCCATCGAATGATTTCCTCCGCCCTCGGCATTTCCGAGAAGCAAATCGGCCATACGCTCGACCTGCTGGCGGACGGAGCTACTATCCCTTTCATCAGCCGCTACCGTAAAGAAGCCACCGGCGGACTGGATGAAGTGCAAATTGAAGCCATCAAGACACAATACGAGAAGCTGAACGAAACAGCCAAGCGGAAAGAAACCATCATCAGCACCATCAACGAACAGGGAAAGATGACCTCCGAACTACAAAAACGCATTGATGAGACGTGGGACAGCACCGTGCTCGAAGATATCTACCTACCCTATAAGCCCAAACGCCGGACACGTGCCGAAGTAGCCCGGCAGAAAGGGCTGGAACCGCTGGCAACACTGCTGATGCTGCAACGCGAACCCAACCCCGAAAAGCGCGCGGAAGCATACGTGAAAGGAGAAGTGAAAGATGCGGAAGATGCACTGAAAGGCACCCGCGACATCATTGCCGAACAGGTCAGCGAAGACGAACAGGCACGCAACACCGTGCGTTTCGCTTTCTCCCGGCAAGCCGTCATCACCGCCAAAGTGGTGAAAGGCAAAGAGAGTGAAGCCGATAAATACCGGGATTATTTTGAATTCAGCAAACCACTGAATAAATGTACTTCACACCAGTTGCTCGCCATCCGCCGTGCCGAAGCAGAAGGACTATTGAAAGTCAGCATAAGCCTCGACGATGAAGAATGTGTGGAACGGCTGGAACGCCGGTTTGTCCGCAGCAACAATGCTTGTGGCGAACAGGTGGCGGAAGCCGTGCAAGATGCCTACAAACGCTTGCTGAAGTCTTCCATCGAAACCGAATTTGCAGCGCAAAGCAAAGAGCGGGCCGACGAGGAAGCCATCCGCGTATTCGTCCAGAACCTGCGCCAGTTGCTGCTGGCATCTCCCTTAGGGCAGAAACGGGTGATGGGCATCGATCCCGGATTCCGCACAGGTTGCAAGGTGGTGTGCCTGGATGCACAAGGAAATCTGCTCCACAACGAAAATATCTATCCGCACGCTCCGGTATACAAGACAGCGGACGCCATAGCAAAAATTCAGAAAATGGTGGAAGCCTACCAGATAGACGCCATCGCGGTGGGAAACGGAACGGCAAGCCGCGAGACGGAAGAGTTTCTGAAACACCAGACTTTCAGAAAAGAAATCCAGGTATTCGTGGTGAGCGAACAGGGAGCCTCCATCTACTCTGCATCCAAGATAGCCCGTGATGAGTTTCCCGAGTACGACGTCACCGTGCGTGGGGCGGTATCCATTGCCCGCCGGCTGATGGACCCGCTGGCGGAACTGGTGAAGATTGATCCGAAATCCATCGGCGTAGGTCAATACCAGCACGATGTGGATCAGACGAAACTGAAGAAGTCACTGGATCTGACCGTAGAGAGTTGCGTGAACCTGGTCGGCGTGAACCTGAATACGGCAAGCAGCCACCTGCTGACCTACATTTCGGGACTGGGTCCGCAACTGGCACAGAATATCGTGAACTACCGTGCCGAAAACGGTGCGTTCACTTCACGAAAGCAACTGATGAAAGTGCCGCGCATGGGAGCCAAAGCTTTTGAGCAATGTGCCGGCTTCCTCCGCATCCCGCAGGCGGAAAATCCCCTGGATAACTCCGCCGTCCACCCCGAAAGCTACTGCATCGTTGAGCAAATGGCAAAAGACCTGGGTTGCAGTGTGGCAGAGCTTATCGCCAACAAAGAACTCCGCCTGAAAATCCGGCCGGAAAAATACATCACTCCCACCGTGGGAATGCCGACGCTGAAAGATATCTTGCAGGAACTGGACAAACCGGGACGTGACCCGCGAGGCCCGATAAAGATTTTCGAGTTCGACAAGAATGTGCGCACCATCAACGACTTGCACGAGGGCATGGAACTGCCCGGCATCGTAGGCAACATCACCAATTTCGGTGCTTTCGTGGATATAGGCATCAAAGAAAACGGGCTGGTGCACCTCTCCCAACTGGCAGACCGGTTCGTTTCAGACCCGAACGAGATTGTTTCTATTCACCAGCACGTCCGTGTCAAGGTACTGAGTGTGGACATGGCCCGGAAGCGGATTGCTTTGAAGCTGATTTCAGAGTAAGCACAATAGCAATACTTATCAATGCGGTGCATAGGATGGAACCTTCGAACCCGAATGCACCGCCATTGATGAGGTTTTCTTCGGGCAGATTCAGGTTCAACAAGGTATTGCCATATTGTTCACCGCTTACTTCCAACCCAAGAATCGGTCCCTGAAACCAATTCCAGAAAAGATGAAGAGCGATAGGAAACCATAAATTACGCGTATAGATGTAGGTAGAACCCATCAGTACTCCGGCCAGTAATATATTCAGAAAAGCCATAAGAGAAAAGTCAGGATTCAGAAAGTGCATCAACGAAAATAAGGCAGACGAAAGGAACAAAGCCACGAAACGATTGACACCCGCACTCAGCAGACGTCCCAAGACGAAGCCTCGAAAAGCGACTTCTTCGCTGACGGCAACCATCAGCATCAGCACCCAGGACATAAGCAAATCATTCAGGTTGAAGTGCACGGACACAATTTTGACTTCACCAAGCCCATATAATATTCCAAACCCGACGGCATAGATGATCAGGGCTACCCATAGTCCCCAAAGAATATCTTTAGCCCGCCCTTTCAGAGACAACCCCAACTCGGCGAACGGACGATGATCCCACCCTTTCAATAAAATAAAAGCCGCCAGCAGGGCACCTCCCGCCAGGCAAGTCCGCGCCAGAACATCATACAAGATTCCACTCTCTTTCAAAGCTGGAAAAATATACAGAAATATCCCCAGTATTTCGGTCAACGTAAACATCAAAAGTATATAGACAACAATCTTCGCTATCATAGCCATGCAGGCAACCACCTTCGGCACTTTCAATTCCCCCTCTTCATTCCCATCCATTGATTTCATATCCTTCGCTTTTAATATGTTAATACCCCGGCAAAAATACCTATAAAATTAAAAATAGGAAGCAAATTCCTGTAAAATCCGTATATTTGTCAAAACATATCTGTAACAACCATGAAAATAAGAAAAATACTCGCTACTATAATGCTGGTCACATGCACCTGCACAGCAGTCGCCCAAAATCCAGATACAACGGCAGGCAAGAAAACGTATTTCGTCTCCAAACCCGGAACCTTAGTGTCCATGCTCACCGAAGACGAAGCCAACAGCATCACCCACCTTACACTGACTGGAAAACTCAATGCCATCGACTTCAAGCACTTGCGGGATGAATTCAAGAACTTGCAGGTACTGGACATCTCCAATGCCTCCATCAGCACGTATGCCGGCAAAAGCGGTACTTACCCCGACCGGTTCTATATCTATCCACCCAACTGCGTGCCTGCCTATGCATTCTGCCAGCAGACGAATGACAGCACTTTCACTGGGAAAACCACTCTCCGGAAAGTCATTCTTTCGGAAAAGATCAAGAATATAGAAGATGCGGCGTTCAAGGGTTGTGCCAATCTGAAGATATGCCAGCTGAGAAAGAAAACAGCCCCTAACCTGCTGACGGAGGCTTTGGCGGACAGTATTACAGCCATTTTTGTACCGTTGGGCAGCAGTGATTCCTATCGTGCCAAAAAGCACTGGGACACCTTTGCAGTGATAGAAGGTGAGCCGGTGGAAGCCTTTGTGCAGGTAGGTTTGATGGGAAGCCTCGCCAGCGAATTGGTAGAAGCAGGTCTGCAACCCAAAGACGTGAATTTCCTCACTGTGGAAGGGAAACTGGATGCAGCGGATTTCACGCTGATACGTGACTATATGCCCAATCTTGTAGCCGTTGACCTGAGCAAATGCAATGCCGTAGCCATTCCCGAATATACGTTTACACAGAAGAAGTACTTGCTCCGCGTCCAGCTTCCCAAAGGCCTGAAAAGCATCGGACAACGGGCGTTCAGTGGTTGCGGGCGGTTGTGCGGCACGCTGGAATTGCCTGCCGGAGTGACCGCCATTGAGTATGGCGCATTCATGGGATGTGACAACCTGCGCTATGTGGTGGCCACAGGGAATAAAATCACGACGCTGGGGGACAGCCTGTTCGGAGAGGACGGAAGGAATAAGTTGATCTATAAACGAGATTGACATCTATCATATAATCACCTTAAAAAAACATCGCCTTGCAACAACTGAATATTGCAAGGCGATGTGTCTTTATTGTAAGAACGATATTTAATTTCCGTACATCTTCGCTCTCAGTTCCTTGATATGATCCGAAGTGATATATTCATCATATTCCATCATCTTATCAATGATGCCATTCGGAGTCAGTTCGATAATACGGTTGGCAACCGTTTGTATAAACTCATGGTCATGTGAGGAAAACAAGATATTACCTCTATAAGTTTTCAGGTTATTATTAAATGCCTGGATAGATTCCAAATCAAGGTGGTTGGTAGGAGTATCCAGAATCAGACAGTTGGCATTGCGCAACTGCATACGGGCAATCATACAACGCATCTTCTCACCTCCCGACAGCACACTCGCCTTTTTCAGAACCTCTTCACCGGAGAACAACATACGGCCGAGGAAACTCTTCATGTAAACTTCATTCCCTTCGCCGAACTGGCTCAGCCAATCCACCAGGTTCAGGTCGGTATTGAAATATCGGGTGTTGTCCAGCGGCAGGTAAGCAGTAGTGATAGTGACACCCCAGTTGAAAGTTCCTGCATCCGGTTTCATTTCTTCATTGATAATCTCGAACAATGAAGTCATGGCACGCGGATCACGTGAAAGGAATACTACCTTATCCCCCTTTTCCACATTGAAATTGACGTCACGGAAAAGTACCGTACCGTCTTCCAGAGTCTTGGTCAGGCCGGAAACTTCCAGAATCTGATTGCCCGGTTCGCGTTCGGGAGTAAAGATGATGCCCGGATATTTGCGTGAAGAAGGTTTGATTTCCTCCACATTCAGCTTCTCCAACATTTTCTTACGGCTAGTAGTCTGCTTGCTCTTTGCCACATTAGCACTGAAACGGCGGATAAACTCTTCCAACTCTTTTTTCTTCTCTTCGGCCTTTGCCTTCTGGTTCTGCTGCTGACGCAAAGCCAACTGGCTTGACTCATACCAGAAACTATAGTTACCGGCAAAGAGATTGATCTTGCCATAGTCGATATCAACCGTATGCGTACAAACAGAGTCAAGGAAGTGACGGTCGTGGCTCACCACCAGCACCGTATGCTCAAAGTTTGCCAGATAGTCTTCCAACCACATCACGGTTTCTATATCCAGGTCATTGGTAGGCTCATCCAGCAACAGGTTATCCGGATTACCGAAAAGCGCCTGCGCCAACATGACACGTACTTTCTCCTTACCGCTGAGGTCGCCCATCAACAGATAATGCTTATCTTCTTTAATGCCCAGTCCGCTCAACAAAGCGGCAGCGTCACTTTCGGCATTCCAGCCGTCCAGTTCTGCAAATCTTTCTTCCAGCTCGGAAACCTTCAGACCGTCTTCATCCGTGAAATCTTCTTTGGCATAAAGCACTTCGCGCTGCTTCATGATATCCCACAGAACCGTATGCCCCATCATTACGGTATCCATAACCGTGAAAGCATCCCACTTAAAGTGGTCCTGGCTCAATACGGAAAGACGCTCGCCCGGACCTAACATGATAGAACCGGTGGTAGGATCCAGTTCGCCGGATATGGCACGCAGGAAAGTTGATTTCCCGGCACCGTTGGCACCAATAATACCATAACAGTTACCACTTGTAAACTTCAGGTTTACATCATTAAATAATACTCTTTTTCCAAACTGTACGGAAACGTTCGAGACTGTAATCATTGATTTATGAGAAGATTTATGATTTTTAATTTATGATTTATCCATGCTATCCGATAAAATCGGGCACAAAGGTAGTCATAAATCTCCAATTTCCCATCATAAATCAGAAATCATAAATCATAAATCCATAAGTGCGCTGTCAATCTGACATAAAAGTATTACCTTTGCGGCGTTTTCGGCAAAAGCCACCTGTTTGGCAAAGTTTTTGTTGATACAGCGGTATACTAACTTAAACCCTTGACAGCAATGAAGACAAATCCTTTTTTCAAGAATAACAAGAATAATAAGAATAGAAATATGGACCCGAAAGAAAAAGAAAACATCAACGAAGAAGAGTTAAAATCCGAAGCTACTCAGGAAGAAGCTGCGGAGAATGAAGAAGTTCGCGAAGAAGAAACGCAGGAGGAAGCTACTCTGACAGAGGAAGAAAAGCTTGCCAAGGAACTGGAAGAGGCCAACAAAACGATAGAAGACCAGAAAGACAAGTATCTGCGTCTCTCGGCCGAGTTTGACAACTACCGCAAACGTACGATGAAGGAGAAAGCCGAGCTGATCCTGAACGGCGGTGAAAAAACAATCAGCAGCATTCTGCCTGTGGTAGATGACTTCGAACGCGCCCTGAAAAATATGGAAACTGCCACTGACGTAGCAGCCGTGAAGGAAGGGGTGGAACTGATTTATAACAAGTTCATGTCTGTACTGGCACAGGATGGCGTGAAAGTGATCGAGACCAAAGACAAACCGCTCGACACGGACTATCACGAAGCCATCGCCGTGGTTCCGGCACCCGATAAAGCCTTGAAAGGCAAAATTCTGGATTGCGTACAGACGGGCTACATGCTAAACGACAAAGTAATCCGCCATGCCAAAGTGGTGGTAGGAGAATAACATAATATATATGGAAAAAAGAGATTACTACGAAGTACTGGAAGTCGAAAAGACAGCAACGGTAGAGGAAATAAAGAAAGCCTATCGCAAAAAAGCCATTCAATATCATCCTGACAAGAATCCGGGTGACAAAGTGGCGGAAGAAAAATTCAAAGAAGCGGCAGAAGCATACGACGTACTAAGCAATGCGGACAAGCGTGCCCGTTATGACCAGTTCGGCCATGCCGGAATGAGTGGTGCAGCCGGCAACGGAGGTCCGTTCGGCGGTTTCAGCGGCGGTATGTCCATGGACGATATTTTCTCCATGTTCGGAGATATCTTCGGCGGACGTGGCGGCGGCTTCGGAGGAGGATTCAGCGGTTTCGGAGGAGGCTCGCAACAACAGCGCGCACGCTTCCGCGGCTCGGATCTGCGCGTAAAGGTGAAGCTGAACCTGAAAGAGATTTCTACCGGTGTAGAGAAAAAATTCAAACTGAAAAAATACGTTCCCTGTAATCATTGTCACGGAACAGGCGCTGAGGGTGACGGCGGCGCGGAAACTTGTACGACCTGTAAAGGAAGCGGTACGGTGATCCGCAACCAACAGACCATTCTCGGCACGATGCAGACACGTACCACCTGTCCCACTTGCGGCGGTGAAGGCAAAATCATCAAGAATAAGTGTAAGGAGTGTGCCGGAGAAGGTATCGTTTACGGTGAAGAAGTGGTAAGTGTGAATATCCCTAAAGGCGTAATGGAGGGCATGCAGCTTTCTATGAGTGGTAAGGGAAATGCCGGAAAGCACAATGGTGTGCCGGGCGACCTGCTGATTCTTGTTGAAGAAGAACAGGACAAGGATCTGATACGCGACGAGAACGACTTGATTTACAACCTGCTTCTCAGCTTCCCGACAGCCGCCCTGGGCGGTGCGGTAGAGATACCGACCATCGACGGAAAGGTGAAAGTGAAGATTGAATCGGGAACACAACCGGGTAAAGTGCTCCGCCTGCGCGGAAAAGGTCTGCCGAGTGTGAACGGATACGGTACGGGTGACTTGTTGGTAAACGTCAGCGTATACGTGCCGGAAACCCTGAATAAAGACGAGAAGAAAGCACTCGAAGAAATGGAAACATCAGACAACTTCAAACCGAATACTTCTATTAAAGAGAAGATATTCAAGAAATTCAAGAGCTTGTTTGATTGAAAAGATTCCGAATTCTAAAAAGCATAGTATAAACAGTGTCAGTTAAAGTTTGTATTCATACTTTAACTGATACGTTTTTTTTATAAATCAAGGAACATTTGGTTTATTAAACAAAAAACGTCAAAACGAACCTCAATCATCTATTCGTACAGATAGTTTTATTATCTTTGCGACCCCTTATTCTATGAGTAGAATAGGTAACCTGATGATAATTGATTAATAGCTGATGAAACTTAAAACAATTCTACTGACTACAGTCGCCACAGGCGCTTTCATGTGCGAGCCCGTCGTGTTGCACGCTGTAAATTCTACGCCCGATTCCATGGGATGGTTCCGAAAGAAAAAGAAAAGCGAACCTAATGACAGTGTTAAATCCAAAAACGAGTACGAAAAACTGACCGGAGACGGTAGCATCATGCACCGAGGTATGTTCAACGTGTACCAGAAAAAGAATGATTATTACTTTGAGGTACCCGCGAACCTGCTGGGCAGAGACATGCTGGTAGTGAACAAACTGCAACGTGTTCCGTCCGAGCTGAATGAGGCCGGAGTGAACCGTGGCACGAACTACGAAAACCAGATGGTGCGTTTTGAACTGGATAAGGCAACGAACAAGTTGCTGATTCGCCAGAGCCGCCCTCTCCCACTCGCTCCCGCCGGAGATGCCATCAATCAGTCCGTGCGCGACAATTACATCTCACCGTTGATAGCCGGTTTCAAGATCGAAGCATTCAATAATGACTCCACCAGCATGGTTATCAAAGTGAATGACATCTATGACGGTACGGAGACAAGCATCAACAACGTCTTCACCAATATCAACCTGGGGACTTCCGCCATCAAGAACCTCTCGCGCATTCTCTCAGTCAAGGCATTCGAGAACAACGTGGTGGCCACGTCCGAACTGACCACGAAAGTGACCGAAGGAACCACCACGGTTTATGTGACGGTGGAAGTAAGCTCCTCGCTGATGATGCTGCCGGAAACGCCCATGACGGGGCGTCTCGATAATGCCCGTGTAGGTTACTTCACCAATCCGCTGCTGAGTTACAGCGACGGACAGCAACGGGTAAGCAAACAGCAATTCATCACCCGTTGGCGTCTGGAACCGAAACCGGAAGACCGCGAACGCTATCTGCGGGGCGAACTAGTGGAACCGGCAAAGCCGATTGTGTTCTATATAGAGAACTCCACTCCTTACCGCTGGCGCAAATACATCAAGCAGGGTATCGAAGACTGGCAGGTGGCTTTTGAGCATGCCGGCTTCAAAAATGCGATTATCGCCAAAGACGTCACCGACAGCATGGCGATAGACATGGACGACGTGAATTACTCCGTCCTGACTTATGCCGCCTCAACCAAAGCCAACGCCATGGGACCGTCCATCCTTGACCCGCGCTCCGGAGAAATTCTGGAAGCGGACATCATGTGGTGGCACAATGTGCTGAATATGCTGCAGGAATGGATCACTGTACAGACAGGAACCGTACGTCCGGAAGCCCGCGGAATCAAACTGTCCGATGAACTGATGGGCGATGCCATGCGGTTTGTGGCTTGTCATGAGGTGGGACACTCATTAGGTCTGCGCCACAACATGATGGGTTCGTGGGCATTCCCCACCGACTCGCTCCGTTCCAAGTCGTTTACCGACCGGATGAACTCTACTTCTTCATCTATCATGGACTATGCCCGCTTCAACTACGTGGCACAGCCGGGTGACGATGTCACCGCACTTTCTCCGCATATCGGACCTTACGACATCTTTGCCATTGAGTACGGCTACCGCTGGTATGGTAAGGAGACTCCGGAAGAAGAGAAGGATTTGCTTTATGACTTCCTGAACCGACATACGGACCGGCTCTACAAATACAGCGAGGCACAGGACGTGCGTGACGCTGTAGACCCTCGCGCACAGAATGAAGACTTGGGAGACGATGCCGTGCGCTCTTCACAGTATGGTATTGCCAACCTGAAACGTATCGTTCCCGAAATAATCAAGTGGACGACGACCGGAGAAAAAGGACAGACGTATGAAGAAGCCTCACGACTGTATTACGCCGTTATCAACCAGTGGAACAATTATCTGTATCATGTGCTTGCCAATATAGGCGGCATCTATATAGAAAATACAGTGATAGGCGACGGACAGAAGACGTACACTTTCGTAGAGAAAGAAAAACAACAGGCTGCGCTGAAATTCCTGCTGGATGAAGTGCTGACTTATCCGAAATGGTTGTTCGACACGGAAGTGGGAGAATATACTTACCTGCTCCGCAATACTCCGCTGGGTGTGGTAGAGAATGCACCGACGCAAGTGCTGAAAAACGCACAGTCTTATATTCTTTGGGATCTCCTGGGTAATAACCGTCTGGTGCGTATGCTCGAAAACGAAGCGGTGAACGGCAAGAAGGCTTTCACGGCCGTAGAGCTGATGGACGGCTTGCATCGCAGCATCTTCGCAAGTACTGAACGTGGTGCGTTGCCCGATGTCATGACGCGCGCCTTACAGAAGAACTTTGTGGACGCGCTGATTACGGCTGCCGCCGAAAGTGAAGGTGTGAAGATTAATAAGAAGTTAATGGACAATCATTTTCTGCTGGATAACCAGTTGCCACTGTGTAGCTGCGACGAGCATGCCCACCGTTCATTGGATGCCGACCGCATGGGTGCACGCCGCGAACTGAACTTCTACGGTTCGCAACTGAACCGTATCTCGGATGCCATTTCTGTGAAACGAGGAGAGTTGCTTCGCATCAAAGATTTGCTTCAGAGCCGCCTGGGAACATCGGACATTGCAACCAAATATCATTATAAAGACATGATTCTCCGTATCAACACGGCATTAGGACTTTAAGAAATGATTATTTACCAGCGTTAAATAAATAAGAGTATCTCAATTCTCCTCCTCTTGGGAGGAGGGGAATTGAAATACTTCGCATATTACGTTGATAAATTATCATCCTGAACCATTTCTAAGAAGGATGATTAAAACACACCTTTTATAGTTTTCAATACAAGTATTAATTTTATTATTTTAACAGATGAAAAGACGCTTATCTGTCACATTCCTATTATTAATAGGAACCCTTAGTTACGCCCTTGCCGCAAATCGGCAGATAGGGGGTGTAGTAATTTCTTCCGAAGATAATCAGCCTCTCATCGGGGCTTCCGTCTATGTGACGACCGATGATTTGAAGAAAAGCGGGAAGAACCAGTCAACTATCGGTGTCATTACGGATATCGACGGTAAATTCTCTATTTCCATTCCGGAAGGCATTACCCGTTTTTATTGCAGTTATGTGGGCTACGATGTAGTGGAAGTGAAACTCATGCCGGGCAAAAACCAATATGACATCACTCTCCAACCTTCCGCACACATGCTCGATGCAGTAGTTGTAACAGGCTATCAAACGGTGGAACGCCGTAAACTGACGGCCGCCGTATCGAAAATTGATATTTCGAACCAGATGGTAGGTGCAAGCAAAAGCATAGACCAGGCATTGGCCGGACAGATTGCCGGGCTTTCCGTAAGCAATATCTCCGGAACTCCGGGTGCTCCCGCCAAAATCCGAATCCGCGGTACATCTTCTCTGAACGGTACGCAAGACCCTCTGTGGGTATTGGACGGCATTCCATTGGAAGGAACCAACATCCCCAATATGGAAGTACTGAAAGACATCGACAACATCGGTCAGACTGCCATTGCCGGTTTGAACCCCGCCGATATCGACAACATAACGGTATTGAAAGATGCTGCCGCAACCGCCATCTACGGTGCCCGCGCCGCCAACGGTGTAATCGTGATTACCACCAAGAAAGGTAAAGTGGGAAAACCTGTCATCAACTTCTCCACCAAACTGACCTATTCTCCTAAGCTGAATATAGACCGCCTGAACCTGTTGAACTCAGAAGAAAAAGTTGGTCTGGAACTTGATTTGCTGGCATCCGGCTATCCTTACAGAGAAAACAAAGGTGAGGTATACCGTATCATAGCCGGTATGGACGAACTCAAGAATTTCAAAGACGGAGGTTGGGACGCTTTGTCGCCGAACGCCCAAAGTGCCATCAACAAACTGAAAGCGACCAATACGGACTGGAGTGATATACTTTTCCGTGACGCATTTACGCAGGAGTATAACCTGTCTCTTTCCGGCGGTAGTGAAAAGGCAACTTACTATACTTCCTTCGGATATATGAAAGAGAACGGTAACATCCCCAACGTATCAGCCGAACGTCTGAACTTAGTGATGAAGACCAGTTATAAAGTGAACAGCATCCTGAAAGTAGGTGCTTCGATGTTTGCCAACCGCCGTAAGAATTCCACATATCTGCCTGATTCAGATGGTTTAACCAATCCGATATACTATTCACGACTGGCTAACCCATACTTCACCCCATACAGCGAAAACGGTAACTACAATTACGACATTGACGTGGAGAACGACGTGGATATGGACTTTGGATTCAATCCTTTTGAAGAATTAAAAAACACTTCCAATGAAACCACCATCAACGGACTCTCCTCCATCTTTGATGCAGAGTTGCGTTTCGACGACCGGTTCAAGATTACTACCCAACTCGGCTTACAACTCGATAAAACATCTATCGAAAAGATTGCCGACGGAGAATCTTTTGCCATGCGTAAAGAGAAAAAAAATCATCGTAGTAATGGCGTGACTTACCTGCCGGAAGGAGGATTTCATAAAGCTAACGAAAACTCATTGTCCCAACTCACCTGGAAAGCGATGGGAGAATATCGCGATACTTACAACGACATCCACGAGTTTGAAGTAATGGTGGGAACGGAAATCCGGAAGACATGGGAGGAAAAACTGTACAGTGCCGGTTATGGATTTGACCGGAAGACGCTGACAACAAAGCCGATTATCTTCCCGGAGGAAAGTCAGGCATTCAAGTTGCACGAGAAGGCTCATGTGGAGAATGCATATGTATCTGCTTTCTCAACCCTGTCTTATTCTTTGCTGAACCGCTATACATTGGGCGGAAGTATCCGTTTCGACGGTTCCGACCTTTTCGGTGTAGACAAGAAGTACCGTTATCTGCCGTTATATTCAGTCAGTGGTTTGTGGCGCATCTCCCAGGAACCTTTCATGGCGGGTGCCAAATGGATAGACAACTTGGTAGTCCGTGCATCCTATGGTTTGCAGGGAAACATAGACAAAAATACTTCTCCTTTCCTTTTGGGAAATTACAGAATTGAGAATATCCTGCCGGGAGGTTCAGAGGACATGATCGACGTTTCCGGTGCACCGAACAAGAAACTGCGCTGGGAGAAAACCCACTCCGTAAATGCCGGATTTGACTTTGCCATATTGAACCAAGCCATCAACTTGAGCGTGGACTACTATTATCGGAAAGGTGTGGATTTGATCGGAACTCAGATGTTGCCATTGGAGACAGGTTTTGAAATGCTGACCGTCAACTGGGCGAGTATGCGGAACCAGGGTGTCGAGGTTTCCCTCAGTACACGCAATATCCACACCAAGCACTTCATGTGGACTACCAACTTCAATTTTGCATACAACAACAATAAAGTGCTGAAAGAAGCACTGCGCGAAGATGCCCTGGAACCGGGACGTGAAGGATATCCCGTAGGCGCCTTGTTTGCCCTGAAGACAGCCGGACTGGATGAAGAAGGTTATCCGATGTTCCAGGATAAAGACGGGAATGCCGTATCGGGCATGGAATTCTTTAAATTGCAGGAATGGGGATTCGGAGCAACCGACCTGACAGCCCGCGAACGCCGTGAACTTTACACTTATGTAGGCACAGCCGACTGTCCCTATACAGGCGGTTTCAACAATACCTTCACCTACAAGGCATTCGAACTGGGCGTCAACTTCAGCTTCGACTTCGGTGGAAAGGTACGCAGCCAGCCCACCTACTCTATCGTTGACTTTGACAAAGGACGCAATACGAACCGGGACATCCTGAACCGCTGGACTCCGGAAAACACGGAAACTATCTTTCCGGTTCTACTGAGCCAAAACGAACGTCTGGACGAATATATGTGGTATTCAAACCAAAATGAAATATACCGCAACCTGGATATCTGGATCAGAGACCTGAACTATGTGAGACTGCAAAATATCCGTTTGGGATATACATTGCCCACTAATTTCAGCCGCAAACTAGGTATGACTTCCGCTACAATTGCCATCGAAGGACGTAACTTATTTGTATTCGGTTCAAGTTATAAGAATTACCTCGATCCGGAAACCATGTCCAATGCATATGCAACCCCGGCTCCAAAGTCTGTTACACTAAGCCTGAACCTGAATTTTTAATTTTATAGAGAGTTAAAACAATGAGAAATATATATATAATGTTATTGATGAGCAGCGTAGTATTACTGACTGCTTGTGATATGCTGGATATCCAGCCTACAGGAAAAGTGATACCACAGACCTTAGCCGAGTACAGAGCACTGGTTGCCACAGCCTATAAGACCGTGCCTGATACCAGAGGCCTTGCTTGCTTCCGTTCAGATGAGCTGTACGTAAAAGACGACAGCTGGGAACAGGACCGTTACGGAAAAATAGAATGCTGGGATGACTTCAGCGCTTCGGGACAGACCACTTCCTTTGAGTGGAAGAACTTCTACAGCATCATGTTCACCGTGAACTATACCATAGAGGAGTGGAACTCAATCAATGAAGGAAGCGAAGAAGACATCAACCAATTGGTCGGCGAATGTTATCTGCTCCGCGCCTACATGCACTTCCTGCTGGTAAACCTTTACGGACAACCCTATACACGTCCGGGAGCGTTAGAAAGCAAAGCCGTGCCCTTGAAGCTGAACAGCGATATCAACGAAATCCTGAAGAAGAATACAGTTGCACAGATTTACGAAGCTGTACTTTCGGATATCAATGAGGCTGAAAAACTGATTAATAAGGAGGCCTGGGAACAGAAGTTCTCTTACCGTTTCACCACCTTATCCGTAAAGGCTCTCCGTGCCCGTGTATATCTGTATATGGGGCAATGGGAGGATGCGTATAAAGCTGCTGAAGCTGTACTTGCCGATAAGAATACACTGGAGGATTTCAACGGTGAAGACTTCATTTTGCCGAACAACTACCAGTCCGTAGAGAATATTACTGCTTTGGAACGCGGCATGTCTTCCAACTATACGCAGGCGGCTGTTTTGTCCGAAGCTTTAGCGTCTTCATACGGAGAAGGAGATTTACGGCTGGATGCCTATTTCAAACCGGCTGATAAGAACGGCTACCGTTTCAGTCAGAAGAGTGGAAAAGATGATTTCCGTTGCTCTTTCCGTGTAGGCGAAATGTATCTGAATTCGGCGGAAGCGGCTGCACAGTCGGACAAACTGCCTCAGGCACGTACCCGACTGCTGGAGTTAATGGAGAAACGCTATACACCGGAGGCTTACGCAGCCAAAACCACCGCTGTCAATGCAATGACTAAAGAGGCATTGATAGAGGAAATTCTGAACGAGCGTAAACGTGAACTCGCTTTCGAAGGGCATCGCTGGTTCGACCTGCGCCGCACAACCCGCCCCCGTATCGAGAAAGTGCTCAAGGGAGGTACATATGTGCTGGAACAGGATGACCAACGCTATACAATCCAGATTCCGAGAGAGGCGATTGCCGCTAATCCAGAGTTGTCGAACTGATAAAAAAGTAGAGTTGATAAATAAGAAAACCTCCTTTCTCATCCTGTTATGGTAATTGAGAAAGGAGGTTTTTATTGTGAGTTATCTATCCTTTTAAAGCGTATCTTCAATAGCCTTTTTGATAATTGGTTCCATTATATCATACCCTTCACTTGTCGGATGTACTCCATCTTTCGTATATTGAGGATTTAATGCTCCGTTTTCATCCAACACCATCGCCTGGTAATAATCCACATAAGGAATCTTGTTTGCTTTTGCATACGCTGCTACACGGGCATTTAATGATTGAATTTTCTGAGGAACGTCTTTTATTTCCGGTCTCCATTTAAAGGTTGCTGCCGGTAGCACAGAAGTTAAAATCACTTTTATCTTATTTGCTTTAGCCAACTCTACCATAGAAATAATATTTCCAAATGTATACTCTTCATTGTAGGGACCTACATTTTCAGCAACATCATTAGTTCCGGCATTTATGACTACTAAAGCCGGAGAAAGATTAATAACATCCTCACGGAAACGCAATAAGAATTGATAAGAGGTTTGTCCACCGATGCCACGACCTATATAGCCATTTGTTTTAAAGAAATCCGGATGAGTTCTCACCCACCCTTCCGTAATGGAATTCCCCATGAAGACAACTCTTTTCTCTTTCTTTACGGGCTTTGGAAGTGCAGCGTTTTCTTTTGCATAACGAGCTAAATTGGCAAAATTGTTCTTTTGAGCATATGCCTCACTGATTGATAATCCTCCCAGAATAGTAATTAACAACAAACATTGTTTTAATCTTTTCATTTTCATACTTAGATATTAATTATTAGGATATGCAAAGATAAAAAGATTCCTGCAAAGAAATTGTTTCTTTCACCACTTTACTTCCATTTCTTCACAGCCTTTTTATCTACTGCCATAGCCTCAATCAAGCTCAAAGCAAATCCACCACTACGTGCCATCTTTACAGATATTTTAGTTTTATTGGTTACAATACCTTTCTTTATCTGATAGGCAGTAGGATTCTTTTCATAATCAGCATCTTTGCCATCAGCATACAGCGTTGCTACATACTCTTTTCCCGGTTCCAGAAAGTCGAGGGTAAAAGTAGAGACACGGGCATTTTCATCCGTAATGCCACCCACAAACCAGTTGCCTGTACCCTTAGCTTTACGAGCTACGGTTATATAATCGCCCGGTTCAGCTTCAAGATATTTACTGTCATCCCAATCAACAGCAACATCTTTAATGAATTGGAAAGCATCCAAATGACGTTCGTAACTTTCCGGCAGGTCAGCCGCCATCTGCAACGGACTGTAAAGAGTGACATACAAAGCCAGTTGCTTAGCCAGAGTCGTATGAATCTGACCATGATTCTCACGATTCAGGAATGTCAGGCAGATATCAAAAATACCGGGAGTATAATCCATCGGGCCACCTATTAGACGGGTAAAAGGAAGCAATGTAGTATGAAAGGGTTTATTCCCATCATAAGGTTCAAACTCAGTACCACGAGCAGATTCATTACCTATCAGATTCGGATAAGTACGGCACAAGCCGGTAGGACGTACTGCCTCATGGGCATTTACACAGATTTTATACTCAGCAGCTTTCTTCACTGCATATAGATAATGATTATTCATCCATTGCCCGTAATGATGCTCACCACGAGGAATGATATCACCAACATATCCACTTTTCACGGAATTATAGCCATGATCTGCCATAAATTGATAAGCTTTATCCAGATGACGTTCATAGTTACGGACGGAAGCCGACGTTTCATGATGCATCATCAATCTTACTCCTTTATTCCGGGCATAATCATTCAGCATTTTTACATCAAAATCAGGATAAGGAGTAACAAAGTCAAAGACAAAATCCCTGGAACTTCCTCCCCAACTTTCCCAACCTTCATTCCAACCTTCCACCAAGACCTGATCCATGCCATGTTCGGCTGCAAAATCGATATATCTTTTCACATTCTCATTATTGGCAGCATGACGGCCGTTTGGCTTGATCTTCGTATAATCGTTTTCACCGAATCTCATAGCAAGCAACTCATCTGTATAGCTCCATGACTTCATGCCTGTAATCATCTCCCACCAGACACCGATATACTTCACCGGTTTAATCCAAGAGACATCCTTATAAGCACAAGGTTCATTTAGATTCAAAGTCAGTTTTGAAGCCAGAATATCCCGTGCATCATCACTGACTATAATAGTACGCCAAGGAGTTTTAGAAGGAGCTTGCATATAAGCTTTGTTACCCAAGACATCAGGTGTCAACCAAGACTCAAATATCAGATTATTATCGTCCAAGTTAAGGTGCATACAGGAGTAATCGACCAAAGCGGCTTCATGCAAATTGATATAGATGCCATCATCCGTCTTCATCTGTAAGGAGGTTTGAACCCCTGTAGGAGAAAATACGAATTGTGAAGCATTTACCGTTACGGCACTTTCCATTAAACCCCGTATTTCCGATAATTTAGACTCAGTATAGTCATACTCCTGTGTATCATAGTCACCCGGTATCCAAAAGGCAAGATGATCGCCAGTCATGGCAAACTGGGTATGTTCTTCTTTCACTATAAAATAGTTCAGATTCCTTTGCAATGGGAATTCATACCGGAATCCCAAACCATCATTGTAAAGCCGGAAACGAATAATCATATTACGATTCTGAGCTTTCTGTTCCAGAGTCACAGCCAGTTCATTATAGTGATTACGAATCTGCGCAACTTCTCCCCACACCGGTTTCCAGGTTTCATCAAAAGTTGAAGTCTCAGTACCGGTTAATGTAAAATTACTCATCAGTCCGGGATCATCTTTCAATTCCAAGCCCAATTTTGAAGGCTTCACTACAGCCTTGCCTTTATAGAAAAGCTGATATACCGGTTCTCCCTGCGCATTTACAGTAAAATCTAAATGAAGATTTCCATTCGGTGAAGTAATACTTTCAGCCATCATTGCTCCACACACCCATACAAACAATAAGAAACTAAAAAAACTTTTTGATACAAAACTCATGCTATTCATAGATTTAAAGTAAAATGATTCACTACTTTGCCATAATAGAAATTTTATCTATCACCTCTCCATTCATATTCTTCACTTCCATATTCAGTTGATTCCCTTCTATTACTCCTTTAAGTACTGTATTTGAGGAATTATCAATAACCGGAAAGTGAACTTTATCAGTCGGCTTATTATTAAAATACTGATGCAGATGCCCACTCAACATAACATCCACCTGTGCATCATTCAGAATAGGGACAAACTTTTCCAAAACTTCTCCTTGTCCATGCCACAAGTCCTGATCAGGCAGGGGAGGCATATGGGCGATGACCACTTTGAATTTCGCATCCAAAAAATCAGGAGATTTCACAATTTCAGAAAGCCATTTGGCTTGTTCAGTACGGTAATTATCATAGTCTGTAATGCCGTGATACTCTATATCAGAATCGGGCTTATCCTCACCTGTATCCAGAAAAATGAAACAAACCGGACCTTGTCTCAACAAGAAATACAAGTGCGGTTCCTTAGGGGAGAAATAGTGCTGAAAAGAAGCAGCAAACAAACCACGGGTTTCATGGTTTCCACGGGCGTAATACATAGGCTTATGAGTAGCAAACAAATCTACGGTAACATCCATAAAGCCCTTGAACAGGTCTTCTTCATCCATCAGCCAATTCATCATATCACCATTATAGATGATCATATCCGTCTCTTTAAAACCGGCATTGTTCAGCAGTTTCGGAATATAATCCGTATTACCATGAATATCATTCAACATAACAAATGAGGTTGCCGGCTTATTACGATCATTTGTCGTAAATTTCAATGAACGCTTGTCATAAATACTGGGAGCTGCAACATTGCCATAAACGATTTCTTCTCCTTTACGTTCCAGAACCTCCTGGGAGTAAATACGATAGCGATAGCTGGTACCAGGTTTAAGACCGGTGATACGAACTGCATGCAATTCCGAAACATTCTTCACCCCATTCGTAGAATCAAAAAACCTGGAACGTTCAAAGCGGTAATAGCTTGTACCATCATCGGGTGCCACTTCCACCCAACCAACAGAAGCTTTATTAGCCACCCATACAATAGTAGTTTCCGTCTCTTTCAGGTTCTGAAGATACGGGCCATGTTTTATAGCGATTTGTTCCTGGGCAAATCCAGCAAAAGCCAGAAGCATACATACTACGCTGAATAAAAATCTTTTCATCACAATCAATTTTTACCTATATTCATTTTTTATTTTTAGGAGCCAACTTTACCAATACAACGCCATGTGCAGGAACCTTGAAGCTTAGATTATCGCTGGAAGTTCCAAGATATTTATTCTTGTTCCAGATATCGTATACATCATATTCCAATTCCCAGAGTCTGATATCTGCAAAGTGAAGGTGAGATTTGTCTTTTCCAAACTTATACTCAAATGTCCATGGTTGCTCATCACGATTGAAAAAGCATACAGCAGCTTCTCCATTAGACAACTGTTTTACCCAGATTTCATGTTGTTCTATTTTCATGTAACGACGTCCTTGTATACCCAACTTATCCTGATTCACAGCTATCACGTCTTTATTCATCAGAATAGCCTGTGTTTCTTTATCCATGGTCCGCAAATCATTCCCAGCCAACAGTGGAGCCGCCAACATACACCACATGGTAAAATGTGAACGATTCTCTTCGGGGGTGAGTACTCCATTACCTACTTGCAGCATATCAGGATCATTCCAATGTCCCGGACCGGCATAAGGATATAAGTCTGCATTCTTATCAATGATATCCACTACACTACATCCTCCCCAGTGTACCGTACCTTTAAAAGCATTGATAATATCCCCCGTAGTTCTCCACAAATGTCCTACTCCTTTTGCCCATGTCCACGGTTTGCTACTTCCCCACTCACAAATAGAGAATACAATGGGACGGCCACTGGCTTTCAAAGCATCACGCATAGTACGATAAGCTCCCTGAGGACTTTGAGCCTCATCAAAACACCAATCATACTTCAGGAAATCCACTCCCCACTCGGCATAGGTACGGGCATCTTGAAACTGATAGCCACGACTTCCTGGACGTCCGGCACAAGTCAATGACCCTGCGCAAGAATAAATACCAAACTTCAATCCTTTGGAATGTATATAATCTGCCAATGCCTTTATGCCGGAAGGAAAACGCACTGAATCAACCACAATATTCCCATCCGCATCGCGACCCACTTGCCAGCAGTCATCAACGTTCACATAGGTATAGCCTGCATCTCTCATACCATTCGCAACAATCAGATCTGCCATATCCCGTATCTGCTGTTCATTGACATCGCAACTAAAACAGTTCCAGCTATTCCATCCCATAGGAGGAGTCATGGCCAGTGAATCGGCACCATCAGCACGAACAATAATGAACGTACACACAAGAAACAAAAAACACAAAATTCTCTTCTTCATAATACGATCGGTTTTTTATTAAAAAATCATTGTTATATATTTACATTATTCATTATAATATTAGGTCTCATCATCTAATCCAAGAATATTCAATAATGTACTTTTCCCACATCCTGAAGCCCTCATTATAGATGCAAACTCGGAATCTTGTATTTCCATGTTTACATTACACAAAGCATGGGTTTCGATCTCCTGAGTGCGAAAAGTTTTATTTACGTCTACCAGCTTTATCATAACATTATAATTTTAGATTAAGATGAGGGTATTTTCTGCTATTATTTTCCATATGATAGAAAGCAGTCCAGAAATTGCATTTTATCTTTTTCATTTTGCTGTTTGTTACTTATAGATCAATCACATGTATGAATATAAAATCTTTGAATCCTGCTATGGTAGTATCTTCTTAATTATTTTTCCTCTTGCATATCTCCAACCATTAATAGGTTTACCTTTTAAAGTATAAAACATCACAATACCTTCAAGTTCAGGATCACGGAATAAATAGTTATTCTTATATATAGTTCCCTTTTGCATATATTCGTATGTCCCTACAATTTCCATGATAAAGCTCCTAACATGATTCGTTACATTATCTTTCAAAACAACAATCTTGACAGCAAGTGCATAGTCCGTCTTTATGTCCATATCCCACTTCTTATAAGTCAGACTATCAACATTAATATATCTCTTCTTTACAATAATAGGTGCTTCAACAGCCTCAAAACGCCCTTTAGTATTTACTATAGCCATGTCCCAATAAGGATATATCTTTTCTCCCTCTTCTCCACCAGCAAAATTATTTGTTATTTCCGGCACTTGGATATTTTCATACCACTGCTTAGCTGCCAAAATGGTAAATTCGCCATTATTGTCACTCTTCTCAAGGGCCAATATAGGGTTCGTATTCACTAAAAGACCATCTGCACAACTTGATAATAAAGTGCAGATAACTACGTACAATACCAAAGTATATTTCCGTAAGTTTTTCATAGTTTTTTTAATTAAAGTCGAGTTTTATTTCAAAGATGCCACATTAATCACCAACTGGCTATTATCCGTAATATAAGTATTAGTAAACTTTATTTTGTCGTTTAAACGAACCTTAAATTCAACTGTAGCATTTCCTAAAATAGTACCCGCTTTATTATCCAGTAAGATTTCAAAGTTCAGTGTCGATTTATTCACCACTTTAACTAATGCCTGATTACCATTCACTTCCTTCACCTCATATGCCAGGCAAGCCTTTACCAAAGCAGTCAGATTCTTTTCAGCTCCAATCAGAATATCCCCAAATTTCACCACAGAGCGTCCGGCAAATAATGCTTCTTTCACCCCTTCATGGGAACGTTCCTTGGCGAAGATTATAGTCATCGGACCATATTGCTTATCAGTACGATAGGTCTGTTTATACACACCATGAATATCTGTATTACCCATATACGTCAGGTTATACTCCTTACAATAGTTGAAAGCTTTCGGATAATACTCAAAGCCATTCACCAACTCCACACCATGTATTTTCTTCTGCTTAATCAGGTCTTTATGAACCTTATAAATAGTACTCGTGTCATTCGGCCATCCGGGATGATTCCACATGATGAAAGCACCTTGCTCCAAAGCATTATCAATTGCTACCAACGGATCTTCTACATCCAAAGCATTTGCATCCTTCAAAAAAAGAGCATTGATATGTCCCAATGGCTTGGAACGGGTTATTTCAGCACCCGGTATCACGACCAGATTAGAACTCTCCTCTACTGTCTTCGCCCGTCTATAAGACTCATTATGGTCAGCCGTAATGAATTTGTTCGGACGATATTCAATGTGATCCGTTATAGCAATCACATCCAGTCCACGGATAGCGCCCTCCCATACCCGGTTTTCCGGCTTCACATCTCCATCTGAAAAAATGGTATGAGTATGAAAATCACACTTCAAAGTTTTATAACCGTCTACATCAGGGATATAGACATATTCTCCCGAATAAGGCTGTTGTGCCTCCGGAACCTTCACTACATCCAGGCCCTGCAGTTGTGCAGAGACCTGGAAAGTGAAAGTCGATAAAAAAGCTAAGGATAGATATAACTTTTTCATGCTTTTGTTATTTTGCAGATTTTTACTTCGCCGGAGTAATCTTCACCAAAGTGACTCCATGATAAGGTACTTTTGTCTGGAAACTACCATTTACTTCTCCCAGATCTTTCTGTCTCCACAAATCGCGAACCATTGCTTTACCATCAATACCGAGCTGTTTCAAATCAAAATTGAAGTCATACTCACGCATTTGCATAGCTTCAGCATCATCCTGATCCCAAAGAATAAAGTAAGGATCTACATGGAAGAAACCTACTGCATAGGAACCATCATGCAACTTCTTAGACCAGATTTGTCCATTCTCCACTATCCTTTTCTTAGCAGGAGCTACCATCGGGTCCTGGCTAACAGAGATCACTTCATTATTAGTAAGCAGATTCAGCGTAAAATCATCAATATTCGCCATATCACAACCTATCAGCAAAGGAGCAGAAAGAAGACACCATAAAGAAATATGAGAATATTGTTCATCTGCGGTCAGGTAAGAATCATGCACTTTAGTACCCCAGGCTTGTCCCAATCTGCCAACTACCAACATATCAGGATCACTATTCCGTCCCGGAGCTGTAGATTCAGCACACACGTCCTGGAAAGTACCGATAGCTGTTACTACATTCCATTCATCCGTAATATCACGGGTAGTACGCCATTGATTACCACCGGCTTCCACAGCCCAATTCCATACGTTGGGAGCTCCGTAACCTACACAATAAACGATGTCACGATTTACTTTATCCAATGCTTTACGCATCACGATATACGGTTCCTGAATCGTTTTCTCTTCAGAATCCTTTTCTATTTCCAAATAACCGCAATAGTCATATTTCAGGTAATCTACCCCCCAACCGGCCCAGGTTTTAGCATCAATTTCTTCATGCTGATAACTGCCTAAGTGACCACCACAGGTAGTAGCACCCGGAGAGGAATAAATACCGAATTTCAGACCCAAGCCATGAATATAGTCTGTCAATTCTTTAAAGCTGGGGAATTTTTCATTAGGAAGAAGTTCACCTTGTTTAGTGCGTTCCGCAGCTTCCCATCCATCATCGATATTCACGTATTCCCAACCGTAAGAGTGCAGTTTTTCATTCATCATACGGGCAGCATCACGTACTTTTTCATCGTTTACAGAAAGTCCCCAGCAATTCCAGCTATTCCAACCCATTGAAGGAGTTAAAGCAATCTCATCACCGATTTTGATCGTCACTTCTTTTACTGCTGTACCTTTATCATTGGTAGCCTTCAACTGTACCTTGTATTCACCTTTCGTTGTAGCTTTACCTGTGATATGTCCATTAGCCGGATTCAATTTCACACCTTCGGGAAGTCCCGTAGCTTCAAACGTCATCGGACGGTTACCAGTAGCCATTATCGACCACAAGAACGGATTTCCCGGGCGTGCACCAAAGACTAACGGGTTATTAATGACCGGTGTCTCAGGAGCCGGCGGTGTCAGGATATACTTTTCCTTGGCGACCGGTTTTGCCCATGCAGGAATCGGTTTTACATCTCCACGGGTAGTGATCTTCACGTTCAACCAGTCTGCATGGTCGTACATGATACCATCTCCACACTCTTCTACCAATAGCAAAACTTTGTCGATCCCTTTCAGATTCACATTGAATTCCTTTACAGGATCTCCCTTCTTCATGACACCACTCTTCCAGAGTTCTTTCTTGTCACCGAGAATCTTGAATTGAAGTTTACCGGCAAACAAGTTCTTGTCGTCAGCACCAGCCAAACCGGAAATTGATACTGCTTTGCCACCAAGATCGTATAGCAAACGACTAATGGAATGGGAACCAAGTCCACGTTCATAAACCACTCCATTCACCGTAAGCGGTGTATGCACTACAGAACGATTAATTTCTACCATTCCCCAATCCTGAACATAACAAGAGTCTTGTCCGAATTCGTCTAACCAGACTTCTTTAGTAGGTCCGTTGTCACAAGACTGTAAACTCCAGGCCCCTATCAACATCACGGCTAAGAATGCCGCGCACTTTTTCATCTTCATATTTTTCTTAATTCTAATAAATTACATTTCAAAATATGGTTCATCCGACAAAGATGTAGTTTATCTATAATTCTATTTATCAAGACATTGCATTTACCGACATTTTCATATCGATGTAAAAGCATTTACCGCCGCATGTAACGGCCTTTACCCCTTATTGTAACGCTCTTTACCTCGGTATGTAACGGCCTTTACTTCGGCATGTAAATGGAGTTACCGTGTAGGGTAAACAGAATATCAAAACCACCTAAACCGGATGAACCTAAAACGTTTTTTCACTTCTGGATATACTATACTCCTGGGGAGATTATAGCATTCAGTCGGCATCAATCACCTTTTTTATAGATACGGATATTGTCAAAAGCAAAATTGCGGGCAATATTCTGATCTATCTCAAGACGCATATTGAAACTGGTATAAGATCCCGGGTAATTATCCGGATAATCGGTGGACTGAATAACAGTAAACGGCAATGTAATAGTTTCCCAACGATTAAAGTTCTGGACATTGAAATCCGTTGCAACCCAGTCGCAGGTTGGAGCTGCCCAATAAAGGTAATTACAGAACTTAATCTTATCCTGTACAAACTGATTAGCCGTACGGAACTCACATTTCACTACATAGTTCTTGCTGCTTTCAAGCCCCAGCATATCGGCAGTATAAGCAATGCCGCCTCTCTCTGCAATATACCACCAACCGGAATATTCAGATTTATCATCAATGCGCAAGAAGTTACCGCTCAAACGTTGAGGATCTTTCTCATCAGTAACCACATTGGCCATACTGGTGGGTAGGAATTCATCAAAGTCCATTATTATAAATTCACGGTCATAGTAGCGTCCCGGACATGTAGCTTCCACATCCCATTTTGTACCTTTCACCTTTACCTTGATGTTTTTATCAACAGTCTTAGGCACTTGGGCAGTCAGGTAGTTATTACCACTGCTGATTACCTTCGAAATTTTACCATTAAAATCGACTACTGCATTGAGAGAATCTATCTCATAGAGTTCAAAGAAGTCGCCATAAATCATAATGGTATCGCCCGGGCTGGTATATTCATTAAACATACGGTCCAGACGGAGTTTTGGCGCATTGGCCTTAAAGGGGATTTCCTGACGACCTGTAGAATTATAGATATAAATTTTGTTGGTCTCTTCTTTAGGTAATTTCACTGGAATTTTCAGGAACAGAATATCACTTTCCGTATATACTTCCAGCATATCCAAAGCTACATCATTAATCAAAACCGAATCAATATTGCGTACATCGAGCCCTGTGCCATGTATTGCAATAAAATCGCCCATAGCTGCCTCCGTAATCGGAGTATTCATATCATCAAGGGTGGTCACATTGGTAAGCTGTATAGGCATTGGATTATAGTCATCATCCGAACAAGCCGTAAATGACAAACCCAATAACAGCGCTCCACCCAAACATATATTTCTGAAGTTCATTATATTTTTCATTGCATTATCTATTAGTTATTAATAAATAAAATTACCATCCCGGATTATTCCTGTCGATATAAGGATTCGTATTGACAACATCGGGCGGGAACGGTAATAACAAATGCTTCTCTTCACGACGTTTTACAATCTCATTTTCATCCACAGTACCGATGGCATTCATTACTTGCAGATAGATACCCCAACGAAGCAAATCATAGCGGCGGATACCTTCGGCTGCAAACTCTTTGGCACGTTCTTCAAGAACGAATGAACGGAACGACTCTTTTGTAAACGGATTCTTCTCATGACGTTTGCTTACCAATGTACTGTTATTACGCTTGTTCAGCATTTCCATTTTAGCAAAAGCATCCGTTGTAGGACCATTCAACTCATTTTCTGCTTCACAATAAATGAGAATGAGATCGGCGTAACGCAAATACGGCCAGTTCCAGTCTGTACGGTTACCATTATTATCAGCAGTTATAGCTGTAAATTTTTCAAGTTTGGCACCATACTCATGGGCACCGTTTCGTACAACATCCGTAGTTTCGTACTTATATGGACATCCTTCGTATGGAGGTAAGCCCTGACGTACTTTTACACTATCGCGTTCGGGGTAGAAATACCACTCCATTTTTTCATAAGTTTTATTCCAGTTATACGGAACACGGTGTTTTACTCCCCAAGTGATACGCTCATCATCCCAGTCGTCAAAAGTCTGCAACCAATGGTCTCTTTGAACGTAGTAACCGGAAGTCCATTCGCCATTGTATGCCGGATCGGGCCATCCGTAATAATCCTTACTAACATAGTTGTAATAATCGTCGCCCTGTCCAACCATTGTCTGCAAGCAGAAAAGCAACTCAGGTCCATTCTTATAAGCCGGACTCCACAATTCTTTCTGGCTACTTGCCAATGAAACCTCACCACTATTGATTACTTCTCCGGCCTTTTCTTTTGCCAGGCGATAATATTCCTGAGAATCAAACTCTTCATACCCGGCTACTACATTCTTGCTGTGAGTAATGGCTACAGGCATCAAACGGGAGGTTGTTCCATCAGGATTAACTTTACTTCCCGGACCACCTTTTACTGTAACTTGTCCGCTCTTCATAGAAGCTGAACCAATAGTAGCATACACCTTAGCCAACAAAGCCTTGGCAGTGGCACGGCATACGTGACCTTTCTTAAATGCCTCATCGGTACGCGGAAGCAGCAATGCTTCGGCTTCTTTCAGTGTTTCAATAATATGCTCATACACTTCTTTTACAGAAGACCGCGGCAATTCGGTAGAATTACCCTCTGCAATGGAATATGTATACAAAGGTATAGGACCAAAGAACTGAACTAACTGGAACTGAGACCAAGCCTTCAGGAAACGGAGTTCACCCAATGCATTATTCTTTTCTTTTTCAGTAACGCCTGTTATCTTTTGTACTAAGTAATAGTGATAATTGGCTCTGTGGATAGTAGTACAATAATATTGATAGAAGTTTTTTGTCGAACTTTTATCATAAAAGTTACCGGCACCTTCATCACCAAAAGCCCAGCTCGGCCCTGTTTGATAATCACAATCGAAGTTCACCACACTATGATAATTACCCCATGTGAAAGGCCAATGCAAAGTATGATAAGCACCTGCCACCAACTGATCATACGAACCTTCGGCAGCAACATCTTCACCTGCAACAAAGGTAAATGTTTCCTCTTCCAAGTCACATGAAGTGGTCAGAAACAAACCTGCAGCACATAAGCTTAATATTTTTAACAGTTTCATATTCTTACTTTTTTAGAATGCTAATTGAATACCTAAGTTAAATGTACGGGCACTCGGATATGATGACATATCCACACCTCTACGAGTCGGGTCACTACCGAACGCGTTTACATCCGGGTCATACCATTCATAACCGGAAATAGTAAACAGGTTAGTTATACTTGCTACGATGTTAATGGACTCTACAAATTTCACCGGATGAGCCCAATTATAGCTTAAACTAATATTCTTACAACGCAGATAAGAACCATCTACAATATAACGGTCGGAAGCTTTCATAGCACGGGTAAAGGTACCATCGGCACGCGGCCATTTAGCTGCAGCTCTGTTTTCCGGTGTCCAACGGTTGTTGAATACGAAATAAGGCATATTACCCGAACCTACCGCTACATCAAACTGCTTCAAGTTCACATTCAAAATATCATTTCCTTGTGTACCTTGCAGGAAGAAGCTGAATGTCCATTTCTTCCAGTTCAATGTACTGGTAATACCATATTGATAATCGGGATTCGTATCACCAATAATCGTCTTATCACGGTCATCGATTACCGGATCGTCATCCAGATTCTTATACTTCACCTGCCCAACCATAGATTTCACTTTAGAAGGAGTTGCATCTCTGTAATACGGATCAGCACGTACTTCAGCCTCATTATCATAGAATCCATCTTCCACATATCCGTACAAAGTACCAATAGGATGACCATTTCTTCTCAGGAACATACTTTCAATACCCCAAGCTACATCAGAGAACTGATCGGCATTCAAACCACCAATTTTATTGCGGTTGAAAGAGATATTGGCATCTAATGTCCACATCCAGTCGCGAGTTTTCACCGGAATGACATGTGCTGTTATTTCAAGACCTTTATTGGTTACATCGCCATAATTACAAGCTATCTGATTGAAACCGGAACTCATATCAATATAACGATACTGTAATAAGTCCGTTGTTTTCTTGTAATACAAATCAACAACCAGATTTACACGATTATTGAAGAAAGCTGCATCCAAACCAAGGTTAAACTGATTCGTTGTCTCCCACTTCAAATTAGCGGCAGCAGGTCCTCCCCAACGATCTTCACCGGCACCAGGATTCATCGTTCCATCGAACGGATAATTCTGGGCTTCGAAGCGAGAACGGGTTGCATAGGCACTAATACCCTGGTTACCAGTCTGACCGGCACTGAAACGCAACTTCAGGTTATCAAAGAAATTAAGATTCTTAATAAATGCCTCATCAGACATACGCCATGCAATAGCACCGGAATAGAAATTAGACCAACGGTTCAGAGGATTGAAACGGCTGGAACCATCACGACGGAATGATGCGGTGAACAAATAACGGTCTAACAGATTATAATTGGCACGAGCCAGATAAGACATCAACTGTGAACGCCATCTGCCGCTTCCAATTTCTTTTTCACCTACTGCAGCATTCATGTCATTATCTTCTGTAATATCATTCGGGAAATTCTTGGCAAGCATATATTTGCTTCTTCCCATAGACTTTTCATAAGTCATACCGGCAACAACATTGAAAGCATGCACACCAAACTTCTTTTCAAAAGTAAGTAAAGACTCTAAAGTAAAACCTTCGTATGCATTATCATCTTTTCTTCCATAACCATTGGTAGGATTTTGTCCTGAACCGGTGTAGCGATTATAATATTGGCTACGTTCGTTATAAGTATAACCATAACCGATGTTCTGACGGAACTTCAGCCAATCCACAAATGTTATTTCACCAAAACCAGAAGCATAAATACCATAAGTGTCAAGCACATTTTTCTCTGTATGAGCACTCAGATATGGATTTGCCAAACCAGAAGCAAAGTCCTCTGAATATTTAGAGTCTGCATCCGGATCGAATACCGGACGAGTCGGATTAAATGCAATTGCGGACTCAATCACACCATAGTTTTCCGTATTAGTACGGGCCAGGCGATTTTCCGATTTTGTGAAAGTCAGATTACTACCGATTTCAACATAATCATTAATCTTACGATTATTATTTGCACGAACATTGTAGCGCTTATAATAAGAGTTCACAATAACACCCTGCTGATCAAGATAACCGCCAGAGTACATATAAGATCCTTTCTGGTCACCACCGGAAACATTCAGACTATACTCCTGACTAAACGCATCACGGAATATTTCCTTCTGCCAGTTAGTACCATAGAACAAATTTCCATCTTCACGCAAGTCAAAACCATTACGGAAATCATCAGGACTAGGCAGATATTTTCTCTCAAGAATGATCTCTTCACCAGTCACAGGATCGGTACCCTTTTTAATTGACCAATGGCCGGGTATAGGATAAGGAAGACTTTCGTCGGAAACATAATTCTTGCCATCATACATATAACCGAAAATAGTACATTCGTTCTTGAACTGTGCATAATCGCCCGCACTTAAAACATCAATCAATTTTACAGGTTTTGACATACTGAAATTAGCACTGAACTGAACTCTTGCCTTGCCCTGAGCACCACTCTTAGTCGTGATAATAACCACACCATTAGCAGCACGCGAACCATAGATAGCTGTGGCAGAAGCATCTTTCAATACCTGAATAGACTCTATATCCTGCGGGCTAATTAAACTCAGAGGGTTATTATTGGATTTCGTTCCGAAGTCAGTCGAGGGAGCTTCACCTGCCGTGAAGGGCACGCCGTCCAGAATATACAATGGTTCTGTATTGGTAGTAAATGAGTTGGCACCACGTATCTGGATAGTTACACCTGCACCAGGAGCACCATCGGCTTGTGAAACTTGTACCCCTGCCATTTTACCCTGCAAACCTTGATTAATACTCGTCGGATTCGTTTTCAGTAAATCGTCACTTTTCAAGGAAGAGATAGAACCCGTAAGATCCTTTTTAGGTACACTACCGTAACCGATAACCACTGTTTCTTCCAACATGTGGCTATCTTCATGTAATGTAACATTTACAGTAGCTTTACCTTTCACTGCTACTTCCTGAGTTTTGTAACCCACAAAAGAAAAAACTAAAGTAGCATTACTGGAAGCATTTACCGAGTAACGTCCGTTTACATCTGTAATAGCTCCCGCCGTTGCATTTTTCACACGAACTGTAACACCAATTACAGGTTCACCTGAATCATCGGTTACAATGCCCGTAATTTTAGACGTTTGAAGCATGTCTGTAGTTTCAGCCTTCAAACCATTCGGAACTAACATTAGTGCCATTAAAAGCACACCAATAATTCCATTCATCGATTTGTGCAATCTTTTCATAGACTCATTTTTGGATTAATTAAATTAAACTTTATCACTCTCTGTTTGTTGTTATTTGATGGTAGGATTAATAAATAATTCATCCATATATACTTTCTGAGGAGCATCAAAAGCAACCTTTATATATCTTGCATTTTCATTCAACTTTTCGAATAATATCCCGTCAATCCAGGCATCATGCTTATTATTCGGAAAGTAAGGGGCATCTTTGATAGAAGCCAGACTATAAGTTTTTCCATCTTCCGAAGTATATACATAGACTTTCAGCGGGGTATTGATTCCTTCCGGATTATAGTTCAATGTACGCACCATGATATTCTTGACCGAAGTTTTCTTTTGCAAATCCACCACTATTTCATGGTGTCCCTGGTCAAACTTCACCCAACGGTTGTCTTCACTATTTTCTTCAGCTACTTTGCCATCCAGCAGGGCTTGCATGTCCAATTTGCTAATCATGTCAGGAGTAGCTGTATTCATCAGTTTTTCCAATAGAGTTGCTTCAAACATTTTCCAGTAAGTATCGCCGTTTCTCCACGCCATATATTTGTTGCATACATCATTAGACCAAACCGGTTGCCCCAACTGATAAGAAGATTTCGGATCTTCAATGATGCCACCAAACATGAACGAAATAATGCGGTCTACCCCTGCTGCAGATGCAGCTGCCTGCTGAGACAGTAACCGAGAATAGGCAGCCGGAATCAAAGCGGACTGACGGTCGTTCGTACCTTCTTCCCACGTAAATGTTTCGCAATTTGCCCACATTTCAATATTCAGTCGATTGTGAATATCACGCATTCTTTGCCAGTTCTTTTTCAAACGGGGAAGTGTGAACTTATCACGCACGCAACCCACTTCGTCCTGATAAGCTATAATATCGACCTTCAATTTTGCCATCTGTTTCTCAAAATCCGGATTATCAAACTCCGACAAACCAATTCCATAAGGAGATATCAAAGTTTTCTTGCCAGGCGTCAGAGTTTGCGCCTTTTCAGCCAATGTATTAACTGATTGTACGGCATGTTCGGCAAAAATCGGACAGATACAATCTTCTACCGGCAAATACCAACCATAAAAAGCCTTATGATTTTTGTAAAGAGAGGCCAGTTCTTCCATAATCTGTAACTGGCGTTCTTTGATTGCCGGGTCCAGCAGATTATCATCCTGATCTTTTGCCCAACCGGTACTCATAAATACTTTCACGTTATGTTTTGCTGCTTCATCAAGGATAGCATCTACGGGACTTTTCATGCCCTTATCATACAGCCAAGGCATGATTTTAGAAGGATAATATGCCTTACCTTCATTAGCTACCTCCATGAATACCAGATATTCAATGCCCATAGCCGCTAATTCACGAACCTTAGCCGCCCACAACTTCGGGTCTGTATTATCAAAGTTTTGAGGATTGGTATATTTATTACGTACATCTTTATATGCCAGATTGATCCATGTGCCGGTAATAGGTTTTACACCTGTGACTGGCTTTCCGGCTTTTCCCTGCTTACCGGAAGTGTCATTAGCAGCACATGCAGTTACTGACGGCATCGCAACCAACATTGCCAATAGGCCAAATAGTATTACTCGAATGTTCTGTTTCATAGTTTCTATATTTATTAATTAAAATTCTGCTTATCTGAATAGATTACTGCTTCACCCAAATAAATGTGTGCATCTTTATGAGGGTTCAACCATTTAAAACTGATCTCATGCTTTGCATTTTGCAACTGATATCTATGGAAAAGATCTACCCTTCTATCATCAATGGAAGATGCTTTGGCAACCGGCAGATTTGCCGTTTCAATCAGATTACCGTCAATATACATTTCAACCTGAGCCACATAGTTTTCATCTGTACATTTCACATATCCTTTCAAAACGAAACCGATACCATCGAACACAAAGCCGGTATTATCCTGTAAAGTAGTATTGACAGCCAGTTTATCCACCGGATAATGACCTTCAAATGCCTTTTCATATGTTACAGCAACAGGCTTTTGAACTTTAATAGTCACCTGCCCATTATCTACTTTACCACCTTCTCTTTCTATTACTTGCAAAGCATGTTTCAAGCCCAGTTCCGATAGTTTATTAAGAGATACATCTGTATAGGCAAAAGGTATGTCTTCTATTTCATAAAGACTTTCTTTCCAATTCTCCGGAATATTAGAATATCCTATCATCGTACCCAAAATACCGGCAGCTGTAGCTGCATTGCAATCCGAATCCTGTCCGCAACGGGCAGCTATGTCAATTGTGGAAAAGAAATCTTTCTGTCCATACAATAATCCCATTATGACATAGGCACTGTTAATCTTTGCATCAATATCAAACGGAGCAAAAACACCGTCAGGACAACCAACCTCCGATGTCCACTTCTTCTGGCACTCGAACCAGGTTTGTTTCCAGTCATTCGGATACTGTTTATACCACTCTATCACATCTTTCATGCAACGGTAAAAATCACTCTGTTCGGGAATTGTTTTCAGCGCCTCCGAAACAACGACTTCCACATCATCGGAAACAAAAGCCATAGAATACAACGCACCAACATATACGCCTCCGTACCAGCCATCACCGTAAGTGAAGATATGTCCTACTCTATCAGATATTTCGGAAGCAGTATTGGGCATACCCGGTGTCATCAACCCTGCGAAATCTGCTTCAATCTGATAATCGATATCGTCAGCATGGGGATTATTCAACCAATGACCGGACATAGGCGGCATAATACCTTGTTTGATATTATACTTGGCAACCTGGTTGGCATGCCATAATGGAAAACCGGCATTGGCAAAGCTGATTGCAAACGAATCGGCCGGAGCTTCCAGACCTAAACGTTCGAACACATTAACAAAGATGATGTCTACATACAGATCATCATATAAACCGGGAAAAGTATCAAAATAGAACTTTACTCTGTCCTTGGACCATTTTATAGGAGTATAGTCTTGAATCATTGTACCGTTATGCAGAAACTCTACGGGCCCACCATAGGTACAACCAATGGTCTTAGCCGCCCAGCCACCTCTTATTTTATCAGCCAGTTCATCCTGCGTCATCGTTACCTCAGACGGAACTGCTGTTTGGGAGGAAGAGGAAGTACATCCTGCACACCACACAACAACTACAAAAACATAAATAATAAAGGCTATATTCTTCATGGTTCTTTACATTAAACTATATTTTACTTTATAACTTTCAGCTTGGCTGATTCTTCATCCATAACATTATAGGTAGATATCTCATATACACTATCTTCATTACCTTCCTTATCGATGAAAGAAGTCAGGAAGTTATTTCCATGTATCTGAAGTTTCTTTAAGAGCGTGCCATTCCTGTAAATATTGAAACCGGCAACCGACTCCAGACTACCTGGAATCCACTTGACTTCCATGCCATTAGCTACCTTTATCATACTGGCACTTATAACTTCCTGCGGAGTAGCTATTTGAGGAAGCTTACCTTCTTTACAGTATTGCAGGTAGGCTTGATGATAGTCCTTATTCACTACAAACGGACTATTATAATGGCTATAAGCAAAGCAGATTAGATTACTTACATAACCATTAACTATATCCAGTTGCTTCTTTATCCTTGTCAGAGGAGCACTCACCCAGAATTGTTGATCGAACGTTTCAACATTTCCCCAGAATTTCAATCCCGGTTTAGTATTGACAGCTTGTTTCAATTTAGAGAACCAGTCCGATAAATTATCTAAATTCAATCCACCGGCACCGACACAGTCTTGCGGAGCAAAAATATCTCCAAATCGGAAGTGAGTTTGTGCAAAAACATTCTCCCACATTTTTCCGTATTCTTCTGCATTTCCACCTACTTTATGATTCATAAACGGAGAAAGCATGAGCGGCATTCCCGGAGTGAGCTTTGAAAGATGATCCAAATTTGTATTTAAGGCTCTCGCCAGAATAGCCTGACGTTCAGCTGTCATACAGTTCAGATTGTCAACTTCCCAAACCCAATACCATCCGTACATTGCATGCGGATATTTTTCCTTGTACAAGGCAACCAGTTCATCTGCCACTTTATTGCCGATTTCCATTTGGCCCACCAACCAATCTGCATCATAATCTACTTTCCACCACCTATCGTTAAAATTCAATCCAATAAAGATTTTTATTCCATTCTTCTGGGCACTGCGCAAACACTTTTCAAGTGTCTTGTTCTGCTGTTTTTTCTTTGTCAGCGAAGAGGGATAGTTAGTCGTTGTTTTTCCTTTCTCATCTGTCAGAAGTGCAGGTGCATAAATCAGATACTTCATACCTGCCTCCTTAAACATTTCCATTTCCCGATCCCAACGTGCATCATCCCAATTAGCAACTAAATATTCTTGTATAAAAGAACCGCTGAAACGAGGGATATTGGTACCTTGATTTTTCTGTTCGAACATGTAATGGAAATATGTACCTTTCAAGTCAATAATATATGAATCGAAGCTGGCTTCATCTTCATGCAGATTAATGATACGGGCACCTCGGCTCAGAACTTCATTATAAGCAGACGGATAGCCTGTTTTACGTCCATAAGCTAATGCTATATTACCGTTCCAATCAACCATGTAATCATTGTTATGATCGTGCCCGACAAATACTCCTATTACATCTTTTTTCTCTATAAAAGAGGACAATAAGCCTGAATTTATGTTGGACGCACAAACACCTTCCTGTTTCTCACCGAATTCACGGCAAGCCCATCTGGCCGTTTCATGTTCGGGTAGAGGAATATGGAAAAACGCCATCGATGGCAATCTGTGTTTATTACGTACTGTAAACTGATCACTTGTCTTACGATACCAATCTATCTGATCATGCTTAATCCAGTCATAATATCCGAAAGAACGGTCTTGGGTAAGATTATGTGAATCGAACAAATACAAAACCCATTTTTCTGAATTTCCATCAGATGAAAGGATAGGAAGCGCACAATTACCGGAACCGGACAACTTTCCATTTTCTGCATCATAAGTCAGGTTATAAGGTACCGTACGCAGAAATTCAAGAATCTGGGCATTATTCATATCAGTTTCTTCATCATGATTCCCGAACGTAACAGCAAACGGCATTTTTTCTTCCTCGAACAAGCCAGCCAATCTTTTCCAGCCACGAAGAGCATTCCAGGAAACCACTACATCACCTGTCAGAATCACAAGATCAGGACGTTCTGAGCGAATAATTTCACGCATCAAGTTATAAGTACTGTCATTCTTTTCTTTATAAGAATCGCTTTCCACCCAGTGCAAATCAGTGAACTGCACAATCTTGAACTTTCCATCACGAAACTTCAAATCAGAAGTCTGGGCTAAACAGGAAAGACACAATAGTGAACTAAATAGGATCAATAAATATTTTTTCATTTCTTTCTATCTGTTCTAAATGGTGCCAAAGGCAACCCGTTACTATCAAATAAATTTGGAACTGCATCATTGGTAAAGCAATAGCGTACTGCAACCGGAGTTTTTACTTTTGAGGAAGAAACACTAATCTCACCATTCTTCATTAGTTTGGCATCTGCCGGATATACATTTCCTGCCTGATCCACTATCTCAAAGTTTTGGATGGTCTTGTCATTACAGGTTAATTTAATAGCAGTAGTAGCCACCATAACTTTGCGTCCTTCTATACGGATAGACTTTAACATCGGAGAATAAGGCTCCACTTCTTCCCTATGGTAGGTTTTCTTCAATGCCATATTGGCCAAACGGACACCTACCTGTTTTTTCAGACTCGGATGGATATCAGAGATATCATTCACCAGATCGCTGACTACGACCATTCCGGTGTTATGTAATGTTGCAGCAACATCTGCCTGCTGTTCCCGTAAATAAGCAGCATTTCTGTCTGCATATCCATTCCATGGAGCAATCTGCACAAAATAAAAGGGCAAAAAACGGTGAAATTCATTTCTCCAACCTCTTATCATTCCATCAAACAGAGGACCATAGTCAGCAGCCCGTTCATTATTAGCTTCTCCCTGATACCAGATGACGCCTGCAATAGTATAATTCTTGATAGGATGAATCATTGCATTGTAAATGGATGAGTTGGCAGTAGGAGACCAACCGGCTACTTGTTGTTTTTGTGATAACTCAAACAACTCCTTTTCATGGCTGAAAGTAAATTCATCGATCCAAGGTTCTACTGCTGTTCCTCCCCAATAAGATCCAATCAGTCCGACTGGCACATTCAGTGCTTCATTCAAATGTTGACCAAAGAAGAAGGCCACAGCGCTGAAATCTTTGTAAGTTTCCGGAGAACAAATTTCCCATTGTCCCTGAATACGTTCTACCGGATACTTAGACGTTGCTTTAGATATCTTGAAAAAACGAACTTGCTTATTTTCCAAAGCTTTTGTGATATCCCCGGCATCACGAACCGGATAGCTCATAATATATTCCATATTGGACTGGCCGGAACACAACCATGTTTCACCCATCAGAATATCTTTTATTTCTCTCTCCAGTTTGTTCTCCCAACCGTAAAAACGAATACTATGAGGTCCTGCAGCTTCCGGAGTACGTATATAAGCTTCCCAGGCGCAATGCATATCCGACTTTACATGTATCGTATCTGTGGGGGCCCAACTGCATACAATCTTCAGGTCCCATACACTGGGGCACCATCCCCAAAGCTTCACTTCAGAATTCCGTTGCATCACCGCATGATCACTAATGATAGATGGAAGAGCAAATTCCGGGTTCTGTGCTGAGATATTGGCAAATACCAGTATAAATGTTATTATAGTAACTAATCGTTTCATAGTAGTTATTATTTAAAGTTCTGCTTTCTATACCAATCCATGTACTGATTGTATAGTCTGACTGACTCATCACGCAGTCCGGCATGAGCCAGCGAACCGGGTTTATTCATTATACCAAGATATTGATATACCAGAATCTTATCTACAAATGGAGATATAGCCTCCATCTGATGAATAATTCTCTTATCAAAATCAGCCGAGATTAAACTACCATGAGTAGTCTGTTCAAAGTAGAAAAGCTCCATGTCGGCCCATATTCTTGAACGACCGGCTTTTTGATGCGCTTTAGCTAAATTTTCAAAAGCACGGGCTGATTGACTAAATGTAGTGACACCCACTCCCACGCCATCTTGATAAGCTACGATCTCGACATTGAGTTGCTCTAATTGTTTAATGAATGTGTCATCACACTTTTCGGCCTTAATGTTATAAGGCGCAATGATATTTACACAATTCGCATTCAGAGACTTGGCTATCTGCGCACATTCATTCACATATGGAATTACATACTCACCAAAATAAGGATCCAACCATGATTCATTTGGGAAATACCAACCATAGAAACTTTTATGATGTCCATATCTTGCATAAATTTCTTCCATGCATTTGGCTCTCTTCCTGCCCAACTCTTTGTCGGTCATCATCTTTACAGCATCCAGATCTAATGCCCAATAGTCATTGCTTACAAAGAACTTAACACCAAACTCATCTGCTGCCGAAAGCACTGTTTCTATGGGATCTTCACATCCCATTTTAAACTTAGGAGCCAGGTCCGTATCATAAAATGCAAAACCATGAGAAGCTACATTCATCATGACTAAGTATTCCATGCCTGTTTCACGGATTTCACGTATCTTTTCCCGCCACTGGGTTGCAGTAAAGTTTCTCAAATCTTTATCCCAATACACTCCTTCTTTTCCTCCCGGGTGTTGGAATTCAAACCAGGAACCGGATATCGGCTTGATGTTTGGATTTTGAATGGCGTCCTGCAGAACTTTTGCCTGCGAGACTCCCGGTAAAATGATACCGGCAGCCCCCAAGCCTAAAGTAGTTAGAAAATTTCGTCGATTCATAGTATTAGATTTTTCATTCTGATTTTATAATTTCTTCCAGAACTGTCCAGCATTGATACAGTCCTCTGGGCACATGGAAACATCCTTTCCATTTCCCGCCTTTTAATGGTAGCAACACCTCTCCTCTTCTATTCAGATAGCCGTACCATTCAGCATATTCCGGATCTTTAAAATGATTCCAGGTATAATCATGCACTTTCTCGAACCATTCCAAACATTTCTTATCGCCAGTAAGTTGATAAGCTTTCAATAAAGAAATCAATGTTTCAATATGTACCCACCAAAGTTTTTGGTCCCATTCCAGTTGTTGAGGAGGATATCCTTTACGGTCCATAAAGTAATATATACCGCCGAACTCTTTATCCCAGCCATACTCCAACATTGTCAAAGTAACATTCTTGGCTTTTTCTATCAGTTCAGGACGATGCAGACGTTTTCCAAGATCCATAATGAACCACATGGCTTCAATATCATGTCCCGGAGTCACCTGGCGTCCCTCAAAAGAATCAGAAAGCTCACCGTTAGTCTTTACATTTTCAATGATGATACCTCCCAGTTCAGGACGATAGAAAACCTCCATAACTTCACGGATGCATACCTCCATGGTTTTCTCTAAATAATCAGCATCAAGCAAATGTTCGATTTCCAAAGCCAGATTACATAGAATCATCGGGAGAGCGAAGTTTTTCAAATCTCGCGTACCGGGATGCAGTTTATTCCACTTACCTTTCGGATTATCCACTTTAGACAGGATGATCTCAAAAGTCTTCTTAGCAATATCAGCATATTCCTGATTTCCGGTAGCAAGACTGAGTTGTCCGAAAGCCATGGTTGCAAAAGTGTATGAGAAAATGTTATAAGGATCTACCAGCGGGCGTCCCGTACGGTCAAGAGAGAAATACCAATTGTAATTTCCATCGTGACCGTACTTTTTCAAGAACTCCCCGCCTTGAATGGCACAATCCAACCATTCCTGACGTTTCTCTACCTTATTGTAGAGCATTGAAAACAACCATACCTCACGGCCTTGCAGCCAAACAAACTTATCTGTATCGAAAACATTACCTTGACGGTCCAGGCAAGTGAAATACCCGCCGAACTCATGATCCTGAGAATGTTCTAGCCAGAAAGGAAGAACATTATCCATCAGTTCGTCCTTATAAAGAGCAGCTAACTTTTTAAAATCCATAATTCTCTATATTATATATGTATATTAAGGTCGATTTCTATTTGGAACTGGTCCAGTAACGCTCAATCTCTTCCAGCGACTTGCCGGTAGTCTCAGGAACGAGTTTCCAAACAATAAGCATATAAGGAACGCACATGACGGCAAATAAAAAGAATGTTCCGGCGGGGGTAAGATTCTGGAGCATCCAGGGGGTTAATTGACCAATAAGATACGTTCCGATCCATAAAGAAAATCCTGCGATAGACATAGCTAATCCGCGAACTTTGGTAGGATACATTTCAGAAAGAAGGACAAATACCACTGCACATATGGAGACAGCACAGCAAAATACATAAGACAAAAAGAATATAAGCAGGAATATGCTTGAAATACCTAAGGATTCACCAAACAAGAAATAGAATCCTATTAGTAACAAAGTAACGACCATACCCGAAACTCCATAATAAACTAACTTCTTACGGCCGACTTTATCAATAATGACTAATGCCAGAACCGTAGTTAAAGTATTAACCAATCCTACCAGAACCTGATAGAAAAGAGAATCGCCACCTGACAAACCTGCATTCTCGAAGATAGAAGGGCCGTAATACAAAACGGCATTTACTCCCATAAACTGGCCTAATATAGCAATACAAACACCAATGATGACAGCTTTTAGAATTCCTGGTTGCAACAATAAAGACCATTCGGATTTTGATTCGGAAGATAAAACCGATTTCGTTTCATTCACCTGAAATGCTACATCCTTAGCAGAAACATAAATTCTCTTCAAAATATTTGTAGCCTTGGTATCCTGTCCTTTCAAAATCAACCAGCGGGGACTTTCCGGTATAAAGAAAATGATGATAAAGAACAGTATAGCAGGAAGAGTCTCCATTCCTAACATTCCTCTCCACACCTCAGTTACAAAAATTAAATCAAACCAGCCAGTTCCTGGATTAGTACAACTTTCAGCATAAGCCAGCAGTTGGTAATTCACTAAATATGCACCTAAAAAACCAACAGTCACGGCCAATTGATATAAAGAAACCAATCGTCCTCTGTACTGGGCAACAGAAACCTCTGAAATGTAAAGTGGAGATATTATAGAAACAACGCCAATACCAATGCCACCAATTATACGGTAAACGACCAACTGGTTAAAATCAGCACATAAAGCACATCCAATGGCTGATGTAGAAAATAAAACCGCTGAAATAACCATAGTCAGTTTACGACCGAATTTATCACTTAGGACTCCGGCAAAAAGTACTCCGACTATGGAGCCTATTAATGCACATCCTACATACCATCCCTGCTGTAAGGCATCAAGTTTAAACAACTCTGTCACCTGAGCAATAGTTCCGGAAATGACAGCTGTATCGTATCCAAAGAGGAAACCACCTAAGGCAGCAACAACTGACAGAAAAACAAGGTACCCTATATTAATTGTAGATTTCATAGAATTGTTATTTAATATTTTGCTTATATATATGTCCGAAACGATCCGTTACTACTATCTCGATAACGGCATTCTTATTTTGGGGAGTCGCTTTAAATAAATGCTCTGTTTTTATAGGCATAATCCAGTCATATTCTACCCGTTCTTTATCCGAACAGATAATCTTTGCTTCAGGATCATACCCTTCGAAACGTTGCATCTCACCCATGCACTTACCATTCTCATACCACTCAACTTTCCATAACTCATCCCAATTCCAAACATTGGCAATAATATCCTGGGGGTATTCTTCTGAAGAACCGACTGGATACCCTCTGAATTGGTGATCAATAGGAAATCCCGCACTCTTATAGCTCCAAGTAACCTTGTTACCATTTACTTCATAAATTCCGTAACCGCTGGGGGTACCATCCGTACAGATATCGGCTTTCCAGAAAGTACCGCAAACAGCCGCCGTATTATGTTCCATGAGTTTATCATTAAACACAACGTTCCAATTGTAATGGGTGTGTCCGGAGAATATGTGTGCATCATATCCGGCTAAAAGATCATATAAACTGGAGGCATTGCTGGTTTCATCAGGAAGTAATGCATTAAACTGTAGCTCTTTTGTAGAGCTGCTTGGAATATGCATTGCAACAAAAACCAGATGATCTTTCGGTACGAAAGATAAATCCGCCTCTATCCATTGCAGCGTTCGCTCATCAATATAGCCTATATAGCGATAATGACGATTAATATAGAAGCAGTTATTCAATACAATATAATGTGCCTTACCCCGATTGAAAGAATAATAGATCGGTCCGAAATACTCTTCAAAAGTCTTGTAAGAATGTTCATAAGAGCGTACTCCATATTCCATATCATGATTGCCTACAGCACGATAGAAAGGAAGATCCAAGACATTAGAAGCTTGGATATAAGAAGGAAATATAGCCGGTGCATTACCCACAATATCACCACAATCCAAAACAAAAATATCACTGTTTCGCCGTTCACCTACAAATTGACGAACATCTTTCAAATATTTCATATACCCCTCAATGTCACTAGCTTTGGCAGCTTGTACATCAGACTGTACCAGACAGATATGTTTATCATCATTCCTAGGATTCTTAATCAAGGTAAAATCATAGTTTTCCACTTCACTGTCTATTCTTTTATAATAGTGAGGAAGACTCGCTTCTCTTTGAGGCAGATATCCGGCCGGAGTCGTCACATAAACAAAACATGCATCCCGATGATATGGTAAACTATACATTCCTTTCGTGTCTGTCAACACGCAGTCGAAACCATTCGTCACCACGACATTGGATATTCCTTTACCTTGGCACATAACCTTTCCCTTAATGCCAGAAGCAGATTGAGCCATGGCACTCATATTCAGGATACAGATGCAACAAACAAATAGATATTTCAATAAACGTTTCATATTATTTGATATTAAAGTATTCCTTATATCTATCATATAAATGTCCAGCTTGTAAATAAGCAGACTGAGGACTCATGAAATGTGAGAACTCAAACGTAATGGCTTTATCATAGCTGGCTCTCTTTGCAGCTTCCAATTTCATTCTAAGCTTATCAAACTTGATCGGCAAGAAATTTATAGGCATATCACGATCGAATGTCTCCGCATTCGTCCAGCATTTCATTCCATATTTATCTGCCAGCTTTTTATTTACTGTAAAGAAGGCATCTAATTCATCATAATCAATGTGCCCATCTTGAAAAGCACACGCATCAACCACTTCATGGATTCCATCAAATATTTCATTCCATTCTCTTTCGTGTTCCTGAACTGAAACAGCATCTTCCTTAGTTAACTTATCAGTCCCCATCACAGCCTTCTTTCCATCAATCCAAGGAGAAATAAAAGTAGGTAAACCACCAGACACATCCTTACATTGTTTTCCCATTGCACGAAAAGCATCAATGGCCCCCTTGGTTTTACGACTGATTTCACCACTTATATACCAGCCACCAAAACTCTTATATTTTTCACCATATTGATTCCAGACTTCATCGATCACATACTTGTTATCTTCAATCTCCCATGACAAATCACCCGTATCCCAGTATTTTCCGGAATCATACAGACCAAAATAAAACTTCATCTGATATTTCTCCGCTAAGCGAAGGTACATGTCTACTAAATCAACAGAGGGCATATAACATCCTCTACCCAATAAATATTTAGAAGGATAGGTGACAAACTTACGATAGCCGGAACGGATCATGATAACAGTATCAATTCCTATATTTTTCATGTGCCGGAAATCTTGATCCCATTCTTTTTCGCCCCAATTTTGATGAGGAATATCATGTGATATTTCATCTAAAAAAGTCCCGGTAATCTTTAACCCATTCTCTTTAGGAATAATAAGCCGACCATCGCTTTTCTGTATTGAAGCAAATGAAGTGCTCTCCATTGCTTCAGTGGCCAGCAGTCCAGGAGCTACCAAAGCGGAAGCTCCTGTTAAAGCGACTTTCTTTAAAAATTCTCTGCGGTTACTTGTTTTCATAGTATTCCTTTCTGTATATTATATATGTTAACCTATTGAATGCGTGTTTAAGTTTTATTATTATAAAGCGTTTCTTGTTTATAATACGATGCAAATATAGATATATTTATTAAATAAACAATAGATAATAAATTATTTTATTATTAAAATCTTATTTTCATCAGTATTTCATTAAATCATGCCTTATTTTTAGCCCTTAATAAAGAAAAAAGAGAAATGAATACGAACTAAATATAAAAAACGAGGTGGGATAAAGCTTAATATACTAAGCATGAATTGAATCATAAAAGAACAAATGCTTTCTTTTCCATTATAAAAGGTTGAGGTTAATAAAAATATTAATTATCTTTGTGGTAAATAATGAAATTAACAAGATATATGTATCAGCAGTTTTTAAAAGAAATAGAAATGGGGTCTAAAAATGCCCTCATTAAAAAAAGGATTATTACCTATTATATATATAATGGTAGTTCGACAATTCCTGATCTTTCAAAAGAACTGGATTTAAGTGTTCCTACAGTTACTAAACTAATTGGAGAAATGTATGACGAAGGATACATAAACGATTATGGCAAACTGGAAACAAGCGGAGGAAGACATCCTAACTTATATGGACTAAACCCCAAATCAGGCTATTTCATAGGAGTAGACATTAAGAAATTCTCTATCAATATTGGATTAATAAATTTCAAAGGCGATATGGTAGAACTTAAAATGGATATACCTTATAATTTTGAAAACTCCTTAGATGGAATGAACGAACTTTGCAATCTGATTCTCAATTTTATAAAAAAACTCCCGATAGATACGGAAAAGATATTGAATATTAATGTAAACGTATCAGGAAGAGTAAATCCTGAATCGGGATATAGTTTCAGTCAGTTTAATTTTGAAGAACGTCCCCTCGCAGATGTATTAAGTGAAAGACTCGGTTATCCTGTAACGATTGATAATGATACACGCGCCATGACATATGGAGAATATATGCAAGGATGTGTAAAAGGAGAGAAAGATATTATTTTCGTTAATATCAGTTGGGGATTAGGAATCGGAATCATTATAGACGGAAAAATTTATAAAGGAAAGTCAGGATTTTCCGGAGAGTTTGGGCATGTGAATACATTTGACAATGAGATTATTTGTCATTGTGGCAAAAAAGGTTGTTTGGAAACAGAAGCTTCCGGATCTGCCCTACATCGTACTCTGCTGGAACGGATACTAAAAGGAGAAAATTCAATTTTATCCAACCGGGTAAATATGGAAACTCCAATAACACTGGATGAAATTATAGCTGCGGTGAATAAAGAAGACCTCTTATGTATTGAAATAGTAGAAGAAATAGGGCAAAAATTAGGTAAACAAATAGCAGGACTTATAAATATCTTCAATCCCGAATTAGTAATAATCGGAGGAACATTATCTCTGACTGAAGATTACATTACCCAACCCATCAGAACAGCAGTACGAAAGTATTCTCTAAACCTCGTCAATAAAGACTCAGTCATTACAACCTCTAAGTTAAAAGACAAGGCGGGTATTGTTGGGGCATGCATGTTGGCACGAAGTCGAATGTTTGAAGGTACAAACTAGACCTCCAACATTCGTTTCATAAATATAGCCGCGCCTTCCACATCGGAAGGTGCAGGTGCCCATGGCGCAACATCTTCTGGCGGAAGTGGCTTATAAGGGCCACTCTTTATTTCAAAGATAACAGTACCAGACTCTAAAACTACAATACTATGCCAAGTACCGGAAGGAATTTCCACTCCATACATTCCAGCTGATGGATTCAGATTAACTTTTTCCGTCACATTGCCCATATCATCATAGAAAAACGCTATCAGACTTCCGCGCAGAACAATATAAGTTTCTTCCTTATCTACATGACGATGAGGAGGGAGATAAGTTCCCGGCTCCAGAGCATTAAGAAGACGGTGAATAGGTGCATCTAAAGACTCATGAAAATTATAATTCATTCGTAAACGAGAATTCTCCTGAGCATCATGAGTTACCCCGTCCAATAGTTCTTCCGAAATCAGCTTCATCATTACTTCAACAATTGAGCAAACTTACTTGAAAGGTTTGCTTTATCTGACACAATAGAAAGTTCTTTGCCATCAGTACCCACTAAAAAAGCGGCTTTCTGAGATGCTACAATAGGAGTTATATCCTTCAAATCTCCTTCTACAAAAACACAACCTGAGAAAAAAGGAACAATAATCTCCTTCATTTTCCCATTCCAGTTTACATATATTGTTTGCATAGGACAAAAAGTCTTATACCCTGCAACATTTAAGTGCTGCATCAATTTACGTTCCAATCTCGGTGCCGTATATACAATATACCAGCAACACGCATTTTCATCCATCATCATATTGTTGTTTGCTTTTTCCATCCTTTTAATAAATCCTTTACAAATAAAATCCAACCTACACTACCTACTCCAGCTAAGAAAATAAAACCGATAAGAATCATTACTTTATTGGGTTTCGCCGGACGCAAAGGAACTGATGCCGGCTGTACAACCGTGTACACCGGAGTAATTTCTTGCACCTTAGCCTTAGCCATCTGTAATTGTTGAGCAACCTGAGTATACACATTATATGCTAAATTCATTTCATTTTGCAAGCGTTCTTGTTCAGCACGATAACTTAACAAAATTATATTTTGATTAGCATCAACAAAAGATGCATACTTTGACTGTGCAGCAGTATAATTATCTTTAGCCTCCTTATAGAGTTTCTCTGTAAAAGCTAAATCATGACGCGCCTTATTGGTCCGATAATCCGTGATATAGTTCTGCAGGCAACGCATTACCGTATCTGTCAATGAAGCTGAAATCAAAGGATCCTGCATAGTAACCGACAAAGTCGTAACACCTGTTTTCTTATCTACAGAAACAGAAATACGTTTGCTCAAGGCAGTTGCAATTGCAGCTTCATCTTTGGTTAATCTGAATGGATCTGTTTTAACAGCGACACCTTCTTCTTCTTTATCTTTAAACAAAGATATCACCCAACCCAATGCTTTAAAAGGAGCTGAAGTGATGGCTCCCCACCAAGGTCCACGCTGATACTCGTCCAAATAGGCATAAAGTGTTGTATCAATCTTATCTTTCTGATCCTTCACCTTTACATCAAAAAGTTCAATCAGAAAGGGAGTGGAACTTACAATATCAGGATAGAGTTCCGGTGAAAGAGCATCTTCACCACTGGAAGCACCTAAACTGATACCTGCCATAGCCGCTAATGCCCCCATACTACCTCCACCCGACTTACCACCAGTCTCTGGTGCTAACGTCACACTTGTAGAGTATTCTTTCGGGATGCTGAATGCTACAACCAGTCCCACCAACACAGCATATCCACACGCCTTGAAAACCAGTTTCCTACTTGCCCACACCTTTTGAGCAAGTTCTATTAAATCGATCTCTTGTTCTTCCGGCTGTTGAGGAGTTGTATTCAGTTTGTTTTCTTCACTCATAACTTCTATTACTTAAAGAGGTTAACCATGGTTGCAATCATAGCAGCAATGGAGGCGGTTGTGCTACCCATACCTAAAATCTCAGCAGTACTCATCCGCTTCTTTTCTTCCTTGCTTGGAACAATAATCTCACAGCCAGGCTCTATAGCCTTTTTATCGCGAGATTTCAGACGGGATACCGTACCGTTCATATATACTACATAAGCTTTTTTCTTCTTGGCCAGATTACCATAACCACCTGCCTGATTGATGTAATAACGTAAACTTTCACCACGCTTATACAATACAGTATTGGGATACATAACCGCTCCACTAATTTTTACCGTATTAATATATTCAGGAATGAATAAAACATCCCCTTCACGCAAAACCAAGTCAAAATCACTACCTGGATTAGAGATAGCCTTCTCCAAATTAATACCAACAGTATAAGTGTCTGATATGTTCAGCTTCTCAACAGAAATAGAGTCTTTTCCCTCTCCCATTCGAGCCATCCGAACAGCATCGGCCTGACGGCGTTGTTCTTCTTCCGTCATTTTACGAATCAAGCGCGCACCTTTTACATAAGCATCCGGAGTAATTCCGCCAGCTTTTGAAATCAAATCAGACAAACGCTCATTCTTCTTCACTAAAGCATAATTGCCACCGAAGAGTACTTCCCCTGCAACAACTACATTCTGCTGCTTGCGATATGCAGGACTCTTGCGAACATATACTTCATCAAACGGTTCCAAGTGGAAATCTCCTTCTCCACCTACTACTAAGCCGTCTTTAATATCAAATGAATAAGTCTTTCCTAAAACACTGCTAAAAGAAGTGCTCTTCGGATCCTTAATACGACGGGTAATATCAACCTTTGTAGTTGCAGCTGCTTCCAATAAGCCACCAGACTGAACCAACAAATCTTCGATAGTCATATTCTTAGAAAAGAGGAATGTACCCGGATTTGCAACTTCACCATGAATAGAGATAGTCTCCTCCTCTTTCAGGTCATGAATGCTTGGTATATATAAAATATCATTTTTCTGCAATGGTATGTCAGCTACAGTTCCTTTAAGCAAACCACCTAAATCCACAGCAATTACCTCATGAGACAAATCTTCATTCTCACGATCTAAAAGTGCACGATTCAAAAATGCATCACCTCTTAATCCCTCAGCTTTCTTTATTAATTGCTTTACAGTATTTACTGTCCCACTCAATTCATATAAACCAGAGCGATAAACAGCACCACGAATTTCTACGCGATTCTCAAAACGCTTCAATACGGCATCTACAGAAATGGAGTCACCATCATCCAAACGGAAAACAGAGTAATCCATTTCGTCTACATTATATACCTGATGTTCGCGACCACTTTTACGAATAATACGAACTGCCTTTTTGTAAGCATCTCCAGTAAAGCCACCAGCATAATTCAAAATAGTAGCAACAGTCTCTGTTGGCTTCATTTCATAGAACATCGGGCGCTTTACCTTACCAGCTATTCGCACCAAAGATTCATAAGGGTTAACTATAATTACATCTCCTTCCTGAAGACGGATATCATCTTTCATCTTACCCTTCATAAGGTAATCATAAACATCCAGATCAGCAATCGTTTTGCCATTGCGAACTACCTTAATACTACGCAGACTACCAATTTTATTAACACCGCCAGCACGATACAAAGCATGGAAAACAGAGGAAAAAGAGGATAATGTATATGTTCCAGGAACAGCAACTTCACCCATTATATTAATCTGTATAGTCCGGATATCCCCTAAAGTCAACTTTATTTGAGAGGTAGGTTCACTTCCTGATATTCCTGAGTATATTTTTGAAAATTCACGTTGTAAATATGCATTGGCATCTTTTACAGTCATTCCACTTAATTGAACAGGTCCCAACCCGCTCACCTGAATAGTTCCTTCAGGTGAAATACTTTGGCGAATTGTATTCTCCGAAGCACCCCAAACATCAATAATAACCTCATCGCCAGGTCCTAAACGATAGTCCACCGGAGTAGCCAGGTTAATACTCGGTTCAAACGTTAAATTCCGGTTTGTAAATACATCATGACCAAAAATTTGAGAAGCATTATCTGTAGTAGCAGTATTATCAGCCCTATTATCTACTCTCCCCCCTACAGTCTCATCAAGCATTCCCACTTCTGAATAGTCAGTAGTTCTTCTCTGCCCTCCCCCATCATCAACTAAAGTACGTTGACGCAATTGAGAAGGCATTTCATTGGATTTATTACTTACAGTATTACTTTCCGAATATTTCTGTTGTATCCTGCTAACTTGCTCTTTGGTCACCCCTCTACGCAATAGTTCTGTGGTTATCTGCTTCTGACTTTTTCCACTTTTATTTGCTTCCTTTACGTATTGAATAACCTGATCATCCGACATCTGCTGGGCCATAGCCACTCCAGAAAGGACGAAAATTAAAAAGAATAGTGTTATTAATCTGCGCATAAGATATTTGATTAATCTTTAGAATTCCTATAATTAATATAAATCGGGCACAAAGGTAGCATATTATTTTATAACGCCCATTTATTTTACATCTAAATTTTGGAAAAAGATTTTAAAACCGTCTCTATCAAGAGCTCAGACCTCTACCGGATGTTCAGCAATACATGAAATTATTTTTTTCATTTCGTTAATTATTGTCAGAGGCTCACCCGATTCGTATTTTTCAACTAAAGAATCAATCTGTTTACAGACCTTATCAACTCCTGCAATATCTTCCCTGCTTCTCCTCACTTTGTCATAACATGTAGCTTCAGTTTCCTCCGCCGATTCATCCTCAAAGACATATATACCTCCATTTTCACCAAGATTTCCTGCTTCCAATATCAGTAGGCAAGCTTCCGGTAAGGTCATCAAACTACGGGGAGCCTCCGGATATACATCCGCAAAGCGGACTACAAATAATTTAGCAGTAAGCTCCTCTTGCCTGATTTTTTGCGAAAGTCCCCGCATATAGATTTCAGCCAAACGCTTACTGTATCCCATTACATGAACTGGTGACAGAGCATGATTCGTAGAAATCATCATACATTTATACACCTTATATTTAATCGCCAAATCTGCAATATTTTTAGTACCTAAAACATTAACCTGCAACGCTTCAGCAGCATAATCCTCCAACATAGAAATATTTTTATAAGCCGCTGCATGAAAGACCAACTGTGGCATATACTGTTTAAATATAGCTTCCATCCTACTACGATTAGCAACATCCGCTACCAGGACCTTTACTTCAAGGTTCTTCCAATGATCTGATAATTCCAATTGAACATCATACAAAGGAGATTCAGCCTGATCAACTAATATCAATTGATAAGGATTCAGAGCCGCCAATTGACGAACAATTTCACGTCCCACAGCACCTGCAGCACCAGTCACCAATATCCGATGCCCTTCAATATAAGCAGCAATCTTTCGGATATCAGCCTGGATAGGCTCACGACGAAGCCAGTCCTCTATATGAATATCTTTTATAATCCCGTCATCCAGACAGTTACTTAAGGGTGGTACTGTCATTACATGAATATTTTGGGCCAACATTCGCTCCATTACACCAGATGATTCTAAATCTGCCAGCTTATCTGGTGACACAACAACCGTTTGTACATTCTTTCTTTTCAAATGCTCAAACAACTTATTATTATTAGCATAAACCCTACACCCCATTGTATGCTTACCTATCATCCAAGGTTCATCTGAAATAAAGCCGCATACACGATAATGATTATTTCGACTGACCCGCATCGATTTAGCTATATTTACTCCTGTCCCGCGAAAGCCATAAATAAATACATTTACGCAGTGCCGATCATCAAAAGATAAAGCCTCATGCAGCATTTTCACTAAAATGCGCAGACATACCATAAAAGTAAAATTGAGAATATATGCTATAAAGACAATCCCATTCGGTAATGTTTCTCCAAATCCAAAAGCCGACCAACAAAAATTACCAATACCCAATAAACCATAGCTTATTGTAAGAGATATAAACACTCTGTAAATATCCACAAACGAAGAGAAACGAATAACTCCAACATAGGTATGGAAGACAGAAAAGAAACACAGATTACAAGAAAGCGAGAATAAAATCATCCATATATATAATGATACCTTATATATTATAGAAGAAACTCCCAATTGAAGTATGCATGCTAAAAGCATAGAAATCACAACCAAGCAGATATCAATAGCCAAAATCGTCCATTTAGATGCAATGCGGGATGAAAGATTTCTATAATAAACTTTTAGGTTCATAATTATTGTCAGATCTTAGGTTGATATACACTTTTGCAAAGATGTATTTTTTATATTGATAAAACAATTTTTTTAGAAGGAAAATGACAGAACAGACCTCAAAAATAGCTTTAAGAAAGATTTTCTCAAAAAAATCTTCTTTTCTTTTCGTAGTTTCGAAGAAAGCTGTAAATTTGCACCCCGTAAAACAAAAAGCCGTTGCCGCTATAGCTCAGTTGGTAGAGCAACGCATTCGTAACGCGTAGGTCGCCAGTTCAAGTCTGGCTAGCGGCTCAACAGTAAAACGCTGATTATAAATATTTTAATCAGCGTTTTTTCTTCTAAAAAGTCTCATCTGAATAAAAAAAAGCACATTTCTGCAAATATATATGGCTAAAGTTGTATAGTAGAATTGTGTTTGATTATTCAGCTTATGGCAACAATCAGATTAACAGTATTAAGTTCCATTAAGGAACAAGATGGCAGACTGCCGATCTTAGTCTGTATCTCCCAAAAGAAACAGCGGGCTTACATCAAAACAACCTTTCTATTGGATGATATCGCAGAATTCGAAAATGGAAAGGTCGCATATCGCAAAGATGCAAGTGTAATGAACAAACGATTAGAGTTTGTATTCTCACAATATAAAGAGAAATTTGACTCCATAGAAAACATTGAGTATCTCTCTGCTATGCAGATCAAACAAATAATTATCTCTAAAGAAAAGCCATCTCATATTTCCTTTATTGGATATTGGAAGAAGCGTATTGCAGAGTTTGAAGTAGAAGGAAGAGAAAGCTATGCAAAAATGAACCAAGAGACGATCCGTATATTTACCAATGCCGAAGGAGATGTTCCCATCCCTGCTGTCAACACATTATTAATAGAACATTTCAAAAAATGGATGATGAGAAAGGGGTACGCCAATGGGAATATAGGATTAAGACTAACTCACCTGAAAGCAAGAATCAACGAATTAATCAAAGCCGGCATTCTTAAACAAGATGTACATCCCTTTGCTTATACCAAAATCCCGACTGCCGAACCCAAGGAGTGCGATCTAACAATAGAGGAGTTTCAAAGAATACGAAATACCGAATTAGACGGGAAGAGGATTAGTTTAGGAAAAGATATGCTTCTACTATCTTTCTATTTATGCGGGATAAATCTGAAAGACCTATTATCAGTAGACCTATCATCAGACATTCTTTCTTTCGAGAGAACTAAAACACTACATGCAAAGACAGGAAAAGCAAATATTACAATACCGATACATCCAGAAGCAAGAACTATAATAAATAAGTATATTAATAAAAAAGGCGTGCTGGATTTAGGGTATTCTTACACGTATTCAAATTTACAGAAGTATATCAATCTTTGTATGAGGGAACTGAAAAACCATTTAGGAATCAAGCAAACACTATGCTTCTATTCCGCACGTAAAACCTTTGCCCAATTCGCTTCCGAACTCGGCATCCCAGATGGCGTAATAGACTACTGTCTTGGGCATTCTGATAAAAGTAAAGGAATTATCAGGTTCTATACAAAAGTCAAGCAAAAGCAAGCTGAAATAGCAATCAATCGGGTGATCGATTACGTGAACAACCCCGAAAAATATAAAGACTACATCGAGATGAGAGCAGATATCATGATGATGAAAGGGTAATTGTGGTTCAGATACTATCCCCGTAGTTGGGTTACTATGGGGATTTTTCATTTTTTTTGTGTCTGGACTAAACTTTTTAAAAGCTCATTAGTAATAGCACATGAAGACCAAGCAAGAGATGTGGATGCGCGCTGATGAGCTTGGTACTCAAAAGGCGATATTTTATTGCCTCCTATATATAAGAATAAGGGACGGTTTATTCAGCCGCCCCTTCTACAAATTCCTTCAGCCTGTACAGACGCGTAATGGCCGGATTGTAAAATCCATCCGGGTAATGCTGTTTAATGTCGTTGATATTGGCTCTAACATAAATACTGGTGTCAGTAATATGTTCAGCTTCACTAAGTACTACCTCTTTAGGTAGCTGTGCGTTCTCAGCCCATTTTATTAAGGCGTTCACGCTTTCTTCGTCATAATTAAATTCCATATTGTTTTTGTCGCAAAGGTAAATCATAGCTAGGAAAAGGCAAAGAAAAAGGCAGCTTATTCGGCTGCCCTTTTCCCTTCAAGATATTTATCATATCCCTTTTGCCAGAAATACATATCTACAATCTTCATTGGAGGGTATATCATATTCCTACCAATAATCTTCTGACAGTTTTCAATTTCTGAAATATTTTCTTGAACAAAGCTAAATATATTCTCATCAGTTGGATTCGATTCAAATGTTAAATTCCATCCATCTATAAAGAAGCGGTCTAATGCAGGAAAACAACCTAAAGTACCTAACAAGATCTTTGTTTGCAAAGTCTTTGAAGCCTTAACGCTAACCTTATCATATTCTTGGAATATTTTATGCATTAACCCCTGTATTTCTGTTAAGCTCTTAATAGACTCTCTATTTAAAGCTACTGGTTTAATTAGTTTAACGACCTCATAATGTACTTTATAATCTTTCTTAAGCAAGGTCGTGGAACCTCTATACATACCCCAACTTGCTAAATAGAAAGCAAGATGTAATGCCAAATAATCAATTGAGTTTTCAGAATTACCAAATGCCTTGTAACAATGTTCCCAAGACAAATAACGGTGATTATCAGTATGTAACTCATTTATGTATTTCTCAACATATTCTTTCATAATCGTAAAATTTAGAAACAAAAAAAGTATGGTAAGTTTATAGATCACCTAAACAATAAAAGCAATGACAGTATATATAGAAGCTAATAATATCTTATAGCCAATGTTTATCCAATAATACCAACTGACTTTAGAAGACCTACAAATGGGCTTTGCTTTCTGTTAATGAACGACTTGACTTTTTGGGTGTTAATACATTCCAGATCGCGAGCTTGTCTGAATGCGGAAATAAATTGATTCTTACTGATAGATTCTCCTTCCGTGGCTCTATTACTTCCTTCCTTGCCACCTTTGTATTCTATAGAATCATTTATTACCTTGGCATTGTATTTAATACCAGTAGTAGATAAAAACTGTTTATTCTTATTAATATAGGCTACTATTATATTCCAGACTTCATTAGCTGGCATTCTTTCATATTCCTGTTTTACTTTCATAATATCTTTTTTCGCAAAGATACTAGAAGTTTAATCATTAACATTAAAAAGCCTCGAATCTTTCGACTTGAGGTGTCTCTTATCGTTAAAAGATGACTTCCACTTCTTTACCACTGCCACAAATTATAACTCACTCCAACCCCAACATAAAAACCACTTTGGCCAGGATAAAAGCCACATCCTGCTTGCAAGCCAAGTCCCCAACGCTTCTTCTTAGGTGCAATGGTGTGGTAAATATCATTCGTCACCGTCTGATACACCGTCTTAGGGAACACCATCAAGCTATCAAGTTTCGGACGATACCCGCTCACCCATGCACGATAAAGACTATCTTCGTAATAAGCCTGCTCGCGATGAACAACAGTGTCACCGATACGCATAGTATCTGTTAGTCGGAAGACCAACAGAGGAGCCATAGGTGCAGAGATAAGTAACGTATCAACCTTTACGACGGTCTTTACCTTTGTCTCGGTATGTATTTCTGCCGGGAGAGGCTCGCGCGGACGGAACCAAGCCACTACACAAGCCACTGCCAGTAATATAAGTAATATCCAAGGCAACTTTTTCATGGCCGTACAACTACATTACAGAGAAAGTTAGAGAACTCACTACGTACATCAAAACATGGACACGCCTTGATATACTCTGCCGGCTCTACTTCACCGCTACCATCAAGATCCGGCGATGTATCCCGGTGACCAAGAAGCTCAATAATCTGGTATTCCTTACAAAGTTTGGCAACCAGTTCTCGAAGTGCGGCCTTCTGTTCAGGCGTCCGGGTATCGGCTGTTTTCCCGTTTGCATCCAGACCACCAATATAACAGATACCAACCGAATGTTTGTTGTATGACACATTCGAGAATCCTTTAGTATTACAATGCGCCCCGTCGATAGAGAGAGGGCGTCCATTCTCCACAGTCCCATCAAGGTCAATCACAAAGTTATAACCAATCTGATTAAAACCACGCGCCCGGTGCATCTGATCAATGTCTTTGGCCCGTAGATCCTGCCCGGCACATGTGGCCGAGCAATGGATGATAATTGCATCAATTGTTCTCATTTATCTTCCTCCTTATTAATTATATCGTTTACATCTTCCTTTTCCATACTAAATACTTTCTTTGCAAACACACCGATAGCGGCCGCCAGATTAAAGTTATATCCTTTTGGCTTTAATATATTACTGATGATCGAACATCCCTCTATAAAGCAGACAAACAAACACGCATAAGTATCTATATGAAAAGAGCCACCTGCCGCTTTATTCACCATCACCACCATTACCACGAAAGAAAAATAAGTAACCATCTTTCCCATTGTCGCACGCCATGCACGACTGAAACGTACATGTTCCTTCATCAACAAGCTTTTTCTTACTCCTGTTGCCAAATCACAAACCACCACACAGAACATGGCTATGAGCCATGGTATCATCAACTGCAAGCTGTCCATGACAAAACTGCCAGCTATTGGGCCAAACAATCCAGCAACGGACTGATGAAAACTTTTTTCTTCCATTCTATTCTTTATCTTAAAATATACTACTAACCACCTATTTGTCCGACACAAAGGTAATTTTGCAACTCCCTTGCGAAAAGGACATAAAAAAAGAGCTCGATGACAACATAGGTTGCCACTAAGCTCTTGGTTATGAGACAAAGATAAGGAGAATATCTCTTATCCGTAAATCTACAATGGATTTTTATTCAAATCTACTCTTAAAAGTCTTTTTCAAATTGTCGTTTAATTGATTCACAAAATACAAAGCATCTTCTTTAGCTGATACACTTCGCTCTTTCTCATAAATAGAAGTATATCGTTCTGATTTATCCAACAGTGATTTATTGCAGTCTATATTTATCAGCCAGTCACCTGTATTTTGTCTTGCCAATGATAAACCATACACATTCTTACCTATACTAATATCAGCAGTAGATAATGGTACAGCACCTTTCAATATGATAGAAAAATCACGATGAAATATTAGTTCATTAGGCAAATCAGAAGAAGGACAAGCAAATTTCAATGTTAAAATATTATTTGAAATACTCTTTTCAATAATGCAATTATTACGAAAATAATTATACTCATAGACTTCATCTAAAGTCGCAAACCAAATGCAGTCATTACCGTCTTTCCCATATTCATCATTTAGTTTAGCAAATAAATCAAGAACATATTGAAGATTTTCAGGTCCATGACTGAAATCATGAAGCCAAGCAAAATTTTCAGAAGTGGCTGCAGCACTGATATTTGGCCATAGCTGAGCAAGTGTAGGGGTAGATTCTACAAATCGACGATATTGAGCTATATTTTTTAAATTAATTTCATCATCAAAGGTTATATTGAAAGGTGAACCCATATCTGTGTTACTTTCAGCTGCAACAAATACGACATCGTCAAGAGCTCGGGCAGCAACTACATAATTGTTTTTCCCACTTGGACGGGCCAGTACTTTCATCTTCCTGCCTAAAGCACTCTCAGTTATTTCCTGACATTTCTTCATACCTTTCAAAATACCATCTACAGAATCGTCACCATCTGTATTGACGTCATGAAAATATATTTCATTGCCAAACTCAAGTATAGGAACAAGGTCATTCCACACGAGGTAAGGATAGTACTTGTCTGGCTTATGTGTAGTTGGACTCATGAAATTATCTATATTGCGGTTACTGGCATCAGGCCAAATAGAGACACCAATAGAAAAACGATGTTCAACACCACACCCATCAGTGTAACCAAGAGTTTTTTCAGGATATGAGCCTGTAGTATGTTCTTGACTCACATGGTAAAATCTGTGATAATCCATCCATTTTTTATTAATAAAACAAAATCCTCTACTATAAGCCATGACAGTACAGTCATCAAAAGTATAGCTGTATGCAAACTTCTTGTTATACTTCAAAGGAGGAAAATAGACCTGTATATTGTCTATGTCTGTACCTACCGTAATAGGTATTTTTATATAGACCTCATTCCAATCAAATGTCTTTGGAACACTAAAATCAGGCAAATCATCTTCTTTGTTGTCAGGGATAGACGGTTCTGGTTCTGGCTTTTCTTTCTCTTCTTCACTATCAAGGCCTTTATAGGCATCTTTCATACATCCATTCAATGCCATACAAATCGTTAAGAGTAATAAGCCATGCAAAATATAAAATAGTTTTTTCATGTTTATAAACTGTTATTTTTGACAAAAATATAAATATATTTGTAGAAAACACATTTACTATTCAATTATTTATAAAATTCTTTCAAATTCAAGAACATTGGCTCCTGTTGTAATCCATGATGAAGCTTTTCTACCAAACTTAATGATCAGCCAACCGTCCGAATCTGCAGCTACATCTTCCCAAATCAACACATTTACATAATTGTTCTTTAGGCTAAACGATGGAGATTTCTGTTGTCCGTTGATGTCAAAAACATGCATGGCAGGATCACTCGGTATGACTGAATTGCCGCCCAAAGATGCGAATAGAGTAATTTTATACCGTGCGCCCGGAGTAGTCTTAAATGCATGTGCATTCCACTCTGTGGCAGAGTTTGAATGCCCGACACTTGGAGAACTCCAAACGGAAAATGGAGAATATATACATTCATCGCTTTCTTCCGGAGCGTATGAAGAACCTCCGGAAGGTGACTTCAATCCTGCTAATTGCGGATATGAACTATAATTGCTATCATTGGTCCACAGCCATGCGCCAACCCATACCAAACCGCTCGCCTGCCCGTTTACATCAAGCATATCTAAAGTTTTGTTCCAGTTCGGGAACACATTATATCCACTCTCTGTACAACTGGAATTAGCAGATATTTTCACAACAGAACTTTCGGAGGCTTCCTGCAGGCTTATTGTAGCATTTGAGATCGCTGTGGTAGTAGTAGCATTCTTAACCTTGCAATATACTGTTTTGCTTCCTGCTCCACTCGATAAGGTAAAAGGAACAGATACACCACTATAAGTATTCCAGGAAGCACCGCTGAATGATGGTGATTCTGATAGCATATAATGTGTAGGTGATCCGGTTATTGACATTGATATAGTAACCTCTCTACTACTCGTACTACCTGCGCCACCATTGATGCTGATTGAATTAAGCACAAGCGCATCTGTTGCCGCCTCTTCGTAAGAAATTGAAGAAGATACAATATCACTCTCGCCATATTCATTCTTAATCTTGGCATATATCTTTTTAGTACCATAAACGGAGCTTAAGGTAAATGAGACAGATGTCGCGCTACTTGCAATCCATTCCACATCGTCCAGATTGGAACTTTCAGACAATTTATAATGTGTAATCACTCCTGTACGATCAAAGGTTACTGAAACCTGTCGTGCATTAGTAATAGCCGCTCCATTATTGATACTTATAGAATTTAATGTCGGAGCCGTATCTATGGATGAGAGACGGTCGTTGAAGATGGTTTGCAAATCATTTCTTAACTGAGAAATGAAATATACAGCATCATCCCGAACCTCACCATCCTGATTTTCAAGATAAAGGTTCGAATACTTGTCAGCCATTTCATAAGCTCTTTTTTCAAGATCAATATTGATTGAAAACTTATTATTTAGGTTGCCAAACTTAAATCCATAAGCATCCCCTTTCGTTAATTCCGCTGACAGGGAACTATTATAAGTACCATTCAACTGTACAGTGAACTCCTTATGGCGAAAGTACTTTTCGTTTGGAACAAGGATAGAAAACTTAACGCCCTCAGACGTTACTTCCTTCCTGATTTTTGAATATTTCCTAATGAACCAATACTCGTATATCTCATCCAATGAAGCAAAAATCATAGTATCACTGCCATCCTTACCGTATGTGTCGTTCAACTTGACATACAAATCTTTTATGAACTGGTGCTCAGCCGGACCATGACTAAAGTCATGATACCACTGATAAAGTCCAGAGGTAGCTTTAGCTGTGATATCGGTCATCAAAGTATTTACATCCGGCGTTGATTCAACAAACCTACGATATTGCACCTTGTTCTTCAACTCAACGTCTTGTGCAAAACTAATATTCTGTAATAGTCCAAGAGGCGTAGAACCTTGTGCACACATGAATGAGACGTCCTCAAACTTTTCACCTGCCAAAACATAGTCATGGTTTCCGTTGGGTTCTGCCAATGTTTTCATGCCATGCCCGGGAACTTGAGACAAGGTTATATTCTGAGATTTTCTCAGTCCCTTTACAATACCATCTACAGTATCATCGCCATCTGTATTGACATCATGGAAATAAATCTCATGCCCGAACTCAAGCATCGGTCTAAGGTCATCCCATACGAGATATGGATAATATTTGTCAGGCTTATGCGTGCTCGGATTCATTATATTATCTATATTCTGATTACTGGCATCAGGCCAGATAGAGACACCAAGGGTAAAGCGATGCTCAATGCCAAGACCATCTGTATAGCCAAGAGTTTTTTCCGGATATGAACCCGTAGTTTTAGACATTCCCACATGAAAATTCTTCTCAACATCCTGCCATTTCTTATTAATGAACAGATGTCCACGGCTGTAGGCTAAAACCGTATCATCATCGAAAGTATAACTATAGGCGAATTTCTTATCATACTTGAAAACAGGCATAGTAAGTGCTGCATTAGTAGCCGCGTCACCTGTTAATCCTTTAACCATAAATTCGACTAATTCATACTCCAGTTTCACATATTGGAGATGGAGCACGCCATAACAAATAGCATCAGTAGCAGATTCGCATTTGACAACTAGCTTTGTCTTATAGTCTAAATCAACATATGCCTTTTCAACACTGTATTTATTGGGATAGAAATTCGTTCCGTCAGATACAGCAAAGCTGCTTATTGCAAGGTAGGTATTCTTGCCAAGTGGAGTCTCCGATATCTCATATTCCTTTGTTGTGCCTGCAATTACAGGCAGTTCTTCGAGTTTAAAAAAACATTCATAAAGATTCAATTCATTACCACCGATACGGTAAGTCCCGCAAATCTTTTCAGTATCCTGTATTATTGATGAACCGGTTTGAATCTCACTGATCCGTTCAGATAAACCGGATATTTGACCGGGTAATGACGCAAGAGTATTCTTATCCGTATTGGTATAGTCGTTAGTAGACAATCCCTTGCCGGATACTGCATCTACTTTGCCATTAACAGCAGATACTATTTGATTTAATTCACCAGCCGATAATGTATCACCGGTATTTTTCGAAGGTATATTCAAATTTGCCATATTACATATTATTTTAGAGTTATCTTAACGTGATAGGGAAAGTATAAGGAAAACCCGTTGAAGGTGGCGTAACACCGCCTTGGATAGCTGATATAGGTATGAAGACTATCTGTCGTATTCTTCTGTCAAAAACAGGGATTAGCATGTTATCAACATCAATGCTGCCTGAATATGCCTCTGGCACAAGATTGTCAAGCGAATTATCAACCAGTTCGTTAATCTTATCTACTAATTCATTCAGCTCTTCGGCTTTCAGAACATTGCCTTTTACAAAAGTTTTCTCCAGTTTATCCATTATCCTAAGTAATCGTAATCTAACCTGCTCGAATTAAGCATAAAGTCCATAACCTCTACAACAAGATTCCTACTTCCGGCCAGAGCGTTTAAAATAATAGGGAGCTCATTGCACTCAGTCATGCTCATGTCGCTCTCAATCATCCGGATGTCAGCGCGTTTGGTTAAGCCTTCTTCATCCTTCTGGCCTGAACGTATGCGGAACTTGATGTACTTTATCATACAACTTCTTTACTAAGTAATTGTACTAATTCACGTTTAACAGAAGCCCTAAAGTTTGAATTACGCATTACTGCAATAATGGCCTTGCAATAGCATTCTGGTATCTCCACCTCTCCATCAGAATAATAGATTCTTTTTGCAAGATCTTCAAAACCAATATCAAGCAATATAGAACCATTATACATCATCTCATTACCTAGAGACTCTGCAATATCAAAAACTTCTTTTGATCCTTCAAAAGAAACCGTTACCTCAAACTTCCTAAAATTGATTTTCATAATTATATATTATTAAGATGAATAGCCAACACAGATACCACCTACAAATTTGGCATTGCTGATAGTACCGCTATATCCGGGAAATATATTGTCTCCATTATATATCATAAATCCATCAACCCCAATTTCAATACCCTTTTTTTCTTTACTTATTTTAAATGGACGAGAAGAACTTAAACCGAGTGATATTACGTGGCCGAAAAGATCTACAATTTGTATGTTTCCTCCTCCAATAGATGTAAAATAACTATCATCGGAATTATAATTTATAACCTGTATGAATGGAGATGAGTCATCGGTATTTCCTCTCATTACTATTCTGTCACGCTTTTTATTATCTAACATAGTAAGATATGAACTTTTCCTAAAAGTAATCCTCCCGTCAAAGTACAAATCGCCATTTTCATCCCATTCTATATTTCTATTTGCCAGATATCCTGCTTTATCGTTTCCTAAGTACCAAGCACCACCACTATTATATATAGAACCGTCAGCGCCCAAATATGTATTGTTCTTATAGATGCTATTCTCATCAATCTTCCAGCCTGCAATTTCTCCCTCTACCGAACTTATTTTACCGCTGAAGGAACCACTTTCAACAACAACATCCTTTCCGTGAAAAAGCCCAGAGTTATCAATATAAAAAGAGTCATCTGGTGTATTGATATTCTTAACTGAAACATTTTCAAAAGAGCCAGAAGTTGCATTTATTGTGCCTTTAACAGTAACTGCACCAGTAGCGTCAATATACAGGTTATCATCTGAAGTATTGATACTCTTTTTCAGAGTGATATTTTCGAATGTTCCATGCTGGAATATTCCTGATTCAAAAGTTGCATTTGTGGCCGATATATCCCCAGATATGGTAGCACCGTTTATATTAACATTGTTACCGTAAAAATCACCGACTGCATCAATCCGGAATGCACCATTAGGACTAATAATGTCACCAACTGTTATATTCTCGAATGTTCCAGCAACCGCATTCACCGTTCCATTAAACACACCGTTGTTAGCGGTGAAGTTGTCCATAGTAACATGTCCATTCGTATCAACAACAAAGTTGCCATTAATCATTGTCCGCCCGATAAAATCTATCTTATCAGCACGGATGGAAGCATTAGAGGTAAAGTTACCGTTGTCATCAGAGATAAAAGTTGAAATCTCCGCCTTGCTAACCATACCAGCCGCATCGGAATATTCAGACATTAAGCTGGAAAAGTCCTTTGTAAGCACCAGCCCATTCTTGTTGGTAGAAACAATGTTTCCATTGCTATCTACAGCAGTCACAAGCACAGCAGCTTCTATCTTGTCCTCCATCTGCTTGATGTAGGAAGATGTAATTTTCGTGGATGGGCGCCAATGCGTAATGCTAAAGGCTTCTTCCGCTTTCTTTGCAGTTATACAGACGAGGGAGTCATTATCGTATGCATATTCCCCGTTTGTCCATGTCGCATTTACCCAGAGATCGCCCACATCGTATTCGTCTTCGGTAGTAGGCTGTACAATAAAGATACGTCTTTTGCCTTTAGCTATCTTTTGAGCTTCTGCAGCAGCTTCCAACGCAGCAATAGTGTCCTTGTCTGTAACTTCCTTCCATGCATACACGTCAGCAACCAATTCCCAACGATATGCCCGGCCACCACCAACAGCAGGATCCTTGGAAGTGTTATAGAATAAGTCTTGTTCATGCATGGCTTTCGTTTCATTATCAAGCCATTCGCTAGCGGGAAGGTTAGTGAGCGCCGGAATATATTCTTCAAACCAGACTATAATAATCTTATCAGTCTGAGAGAGAGCATCCTCTACATTAGATGCAATATTCTTAAGCTCATTATCTATATTCTTTCCGGTTGTAGCAGAAATAAACTTTCCCTTAACCTCCAAACCTGATTCATCTGTATATTTGAGATAGGAACTTTCATCTCTTGCACCTATATAAGCGTTACCGTACACCTTCATGTATGCATGCCCGGTGGCCTTGTTAAGTCCAAAGGAGATGATATCCTTATCCGTCAGGTTGAAATCGTTAATGTCGGCATAGAAAACTATCGACGGAGAGGTTTCGTTAGTAGATGAAAGGACAATCGCACTTTGAAGGTCTACATCCTTCCTGTGTCCTAAACCGATAATATTATCACCAGCCTGGGGAACATTGCTACCTTCGTCACAGATGGTTTTGGAAAGGTCGATATAATCCCGTCCAACCTCCATCACTTCACGCCAGTAGTAGCGGTTGGAGGCATTAAGAGTTGTACCGTCTACAAGGTTGCATTCCTTGGCTTGTGCAAGTGATCCGACGCTAAACTCGTTTGCAATCGCTTCACCCTCCTGTTCGGCAAGGAAATAGCATCTGTAAACGTCTTCCAGTTCTTCGACACGGATACACTTCATGCCGGCATGGGTGATGAGCTGTTCACCACCTACATGCGTAGCCTTCTTCACCTGAAGTTCTTCAAAGACGGCTTTGATCTTCACATACAGACGGTCAACAACAGCTTGGGAAGTACCGTCTTCACGTACGGTAATGCCACTACCGTTCTTACCTATCAACAATCCTTTCAGGAAGGTTATGATTTCTTCCGCTACATCGGGGGCGTCTTTTCTCAGGAACATACGAAGTGTACGCAAGGCGGAGAAAACATTGAAATTGCTGGCCGCTGTCGCATCGTTGGTCTTGATGACATAGATATTACTGCCGCCGGTACTGGTGAAGGTCTGCCCTTTGAAGGTCAACTCTTCAACCTGGGTCTCAATGTCCGAGATACGGGAATAAGCCGCACTCTCACCAATAGTGTACTGCGGGGAATCATGGGGTAAATCCAGTTTTATTTCAAAGCCGATAACACGGGACAAGCGCCCACCCTTGAAATAGGCAGGATTAATCAGGTTGATGCGCTGTCCCATGTCGAAGCTGTGATTGATTTGGTCCTCATGTACCCAGATGGAGTTGAGGGTAGCGGTATAGGTACCATCGTCAATACAAGTCTTGGCTACATATTTCTTGGCAGCTTCAAGTAATTCCTGCTCGGCAGCGGAAACTAAACCCAGTTCGGTTATCTTCTCGGCATTCCAGCCACTAAGGACATATTTATCACCTTCGGCAGGAAGAAGAACTTCATCCGGCAGGGGACGGCCGTAATCCTCGTTCTGAACGATTTCCCAAAGCTGGGCGTCAGGATTCCAAGAACCGTCGTCATTCTTCTCGGTCAAGCCAAGAGGATTGAAGGCTACGCCGAACTCCATGCCGTTGAGCTTGCCGGATTCAAATCTGATTTTGAGTTCTTGTCCCTCAAGGATGTATTCCTTTGAGAAGTTGATGCCGGAATCCTTGAATCGGTAGAAAGTCGCTTTCGTTTTAGTACCATCTTCATTGTCTACCTCGCTTTCATAGGAGCTTACATCGGTGATTTCACCTATTCTTTTAGGGTAGATATCATCAAATACAACAACCGTTTCGATGGCTTCCAAATCAGTCAAACCTTCATGGGCATCTACATAAGGAGTACCTTCAGGAAGCATCAAACGCTTTTGCACGATACCATTGACAACAGTACTCTGGTCTACCGGGCGATAATTGGTAGGAATATTACGCGTGGAACCGAATGCATAGATACGGGTAGCATACGTGCCCTTGCTCTCACTCCTGCTGACTTCTTTGGCCTCCTTGGTAAGCTCTATCTTTACAGCGTCGGAGAATTCGCAACGACCGAAATTAATAACATGGTCTGTAACCCAACAGTCGCAACCCCACTTATCCGCCATACTGAAGATGGCATCAATAAGGTTCATGTTGTCATAAGACATCAGCTTGGAGGAATTCTCTACACTGCTGTCAATGGAAAACGTGAAATCCTTTCCCTCATACTTGTAACCAAGAGCTTTCAAATTACGAAGGAATACACCCATCTGGACATCCAGTGAAGCGGTGAGATTCCAGGACGCTTCCCGTCCGCCAACTTCCGGGGTGTATTTGAAGATTTTCGTTTTCCATTGCCAGTAGTAAGCATCCAATCTAAGTTCGTAGCTATAACCGCCATTGGATGCGTTATAGGTCGGATAAGACATATCCACAATCTGGTAGATCTTGGTTAATTTACCGCCCATGGAGGCATCGAATACACCACGTAAGTCTACGTAATCACCGATCTGGAAGTCTATTGGAGATGGAGCATTGAAAGGCAATATCACATAGTCCTCTTTCATTAAAGAGAACCTGCCTTTTGCCCCGGGGTTAATCTGTGTAGAAAAGCGGGTATTACCTTGTATGTCTTTGATATCTATCATAACAACACCAAAGGTCGGAGATAAAAAAAAGAAGCCCTAAAAATTAGAGCTTCGATATACGACAATATTCTCATTGTCGTAAATTAGTTTAATTTGGCCATAATAGAACCAGATTTATTCGTCTTTTCTTTACCTGCCACTTACCCCCGCATATACACTACTTACGTCCTTCTGGACTTGGGTTTGGTTCACATACTTTCATAGTTATTTTAGAAAATGTACGGTCAAGACTCATTGCATATGTTGTTGCATTTTTATAATACACACGATAAACTTCACTGCCAAGTTCTGGAACATTAATATCAACTAATCCAGATGACATTTCCATCATAAAGGCTTTATATTTGGCCATGTAATCCTTTTCCCCCTCTCCTTGGAGAGTAAACGTTAGACTTATATCCCTTTCATCAGCTTTATTGTTATCTAAAATAACCCTTTTTCCATTTTCTAATCTGCTCTTATTCTCACAATACTCCTTTACTGGAGGTGGTGTTAATAACACATTTAGAAAATTATCTCCCATATTTACGCCCCATATCTTGAAAGCGTCTTTTCCATTAATAAATAAATCACCTTTCATTATTACAATGCTCTTTTAATATTTTCATTAATCCTATCCAGTTTATCATTCATTTGAGGAGTATTCTTGGATATTTTAGTTACCCCCTCTACAACATCGGTGAATTTCTCTATTTGAAAAGTTCTCAATTCATCCACGATTCTCTCCATATTAGATACCTTATCAGTCAATGTTCGTATGTCATCAGTCGGGAACACAACATTTATTTGCGACTGATAACCACTGGCTATCACCTCTCTGGTTCGGTCAGCTATATTGAAATTCCCGGATCTCAATGCAGGAATATCTTCACTCCTAAGATTAAGTAATGAAAGCTTGTTATTGATGGATGACAGCAAACCGGTCTGTTGAACAGCCTGGTTCTTTATCTCTTCCCCGGCAACCTGCAAAGCAGTGAAACGCCCGTTAAGCTCCTCCCCTGTGTCTTGTGACATTGCTTCAAAACCTTTAGAAGATGCCTGCTGTGAATACATGGTTCCGAAGAACTGGTTGATTGCATCCACCTCCTTCTTCATGTCGTCAACCATAGTCTGCTTCATGGCATCAAGCGTCTGCTTCTCCTCAGAAGTAAGATTGTCATCTCCCATGGCTTTTTGCCATTCATTGTACCATTTCTGCATCTGGGGCTTGAAGTTGTTCACATACATAGCCTTAATCAAAGCTTTACGCATGTATTCACCCATGTCGTCAGAGATATCTTCGGCAGTAGCTTCTATATCGTACAGAGAGTTCAGAATATCATCAGAGAAAGATTCCCATTCCTGTTCGGCTTCATTCCTTGCATTCTCTGCTTCCTGAGCGGCTTCTTCCGCACGTTTTATTGCACCGGTATCAAGAGATGGGAACAGAGCATTAGCAGCGTCCACAATGTCAACGCCTGCTTTCTGAATCTCGGCTATCATCTCGTCCAGAGTCTTACGCTCAGCGGTATCTATAGCACCATCTGCAATGAATTCAGTATACTTGTCGTACCACGCCTGAATCTGGGGCTTAAGCTGTGCGGTGAACATGGAATCAACCAAAGCATTACGCATATACTGGTAGATATTGTTGGCCACATCTTCGGCAGTGGCCTCTGCATCATATAACACATTCTTAATGCTATCAGAGAAGGACTCAAAAGCTTTCTTTACATCTTCTCCCGAATCCGTCCAAGCATCGCTGATTTCCTTTGCGGCATCGGCAACTTCCTTACCTAACTCGTCAATGTCATTCCTGATATTGGCACGCTCTTCGTCGGTAACCAGTCCGTCAGCGGAATATTCTTTCCATTTCTCCCAGATGGCCTTTATGCGAGGTTCGTACTGCTCGATGTACATGGCTTCGATCAGTTCCTTACGCATGGACTCGGCAATATCCTTGGCGACGGACTCGGCTGTCACTTCTGCATTGTACAAGGAGTTTAATATACCATCAGAAAATGATTTGAATTCCTCTTCTAGCTCCTTCTGTAAGTTTTTGCTAGTGATTCCAAGAGTATCAGAAAGAATGTCTTTAGCGGCTACGATGTCATTAGCCAATTTCTCCGCTTCGGTTCTCAATGCGTCCCGTTCACTATCAGTTATATCACCGTCAGACATTGCTTCCTGAACCTTCTTATAAAATTCTTCAATCTGTGGCTGGAAAGTATCGGCAAACATCTTCTCTACCATCTGTTGACGGATGTATTCAAAGATATTATCCGTTACATCCTCGGCGGTAGCCTCGATACTGGACATAGCAGACTTGACATTATCAACGAATGATTGCAGGCCTTCATTGTCCTTTAGCTTGTCAGCGAATAAACTATTAACGTCCTCTACACCTTTCATCATCTGATCGATGTACTCGTTTATCTGGGAGTTCAGTTGCGCCATATCACTTTCAGATAGTCCGTCTGCCGAAAGGCCTTCAAAGATCTTGTACAGCTCTTCCATCTTGCTCTTGTACTCTTTCTCATACAGAGCGTTAATCATTGCCTGACGGAAGTAATCATAGATATTATCGGATACATCTTTGGCGGTTAGTTCCAAAGAAGTTAGAGTGCCCTGCATTTGACTAGCGAAATCTTCATAGTTTTCTACGCTTTCCTCGGTATCTTCCTTTGTCCAGCCAAATATCTCGGCAAGTTTGTCACGCTCAGCAAGCATCGCCTCCGTTATTTTCTGCTGTTTATCACGTAGTATTTTCGCTTCATCCTCAGTGATTTCATTGTCACCTTTATATGCATCGCTCCAACTTTCATATAGTTTTTTTATATCATCCTGAAAGTTGTCGGCAAGCATTGAGTTAAGGATGGATTTCTTTAAATATTCTTCAAAATCATCCGCAAAATCCTTTGAACTACTACCCATATCCATCAGGGTATCAAGAAAACTACTATAAAATGAATCAAATGAAACCTGTGTCATAGTTTCTTGCCATTTTGTAGTAAGTTCTTGCAATCTTTCTGCGTCATCAACATAGGTATCCAACCATTCTGACTGGTCATATTTTCCCTTGTTTATCTTCTCCCAAATATCAGGTAACTCCTGTAATCGAGCTAAGTCTTCGGGTGAAAGTTTCCATAAATCACCAGCACTTTGTAAGGTCTTGCCTATGTAATCAGAAGCTTTCTTCCAATCATCGGAATTGAAAGCCTTGTCAATATAGTAGTTATTTGAGTGATGGCTTGCGTTATATCCCATCTTAGCTTCAAGCATCCGGCGATCATTCTCTATCTTTTGCCTTTCTTTCTCATAAGCATCAGTATATAGGCTTGTCGCTTTGGCACCCCCAGATTTTTCCATTTCTCCGGTAAGCTTATCAATAGCAGTAATAAGATATTTATTCGAGTCAGTCAGTTTATCAACAAGCTCATTTACCTCTTTTGCATTACCATTAGCACCAAAAAGGGATGAAAAGCCTCCAAAAGAGATTGCATCGAATATGTTTCCAATTCCTGAAATCAAGGACTCTCCTATGGTAACAAATAAGTCGCCAGATAAAACATCACTAAGAATACCACTTACCGCATTCAGGACAGCATCAAGCAAGCCACCAACAAGATTACTCAATCCATCCTTAAGAACATCAATAATAGATACAATCCAGCCAACAATAGGCACATCTTCAAGACTATCAGCCACTTTCCCAATAGCTCCTCCCATTCCTTTTCCTGCTTGTATCAAACCATCATAGGCATTTTTCAATCCACCTGAGGCTAACTTGGAAAGTCCATCAGTAACATTATCCATGTTGGCCCGCAAGTTTGTGGCTGTGTTCGATAAATTTTGTTGATTCTGTTTCACAACCCCTTCCTGCGCCTTTACATTCTCAGATGCTGCATTCGCATTCTGTTGCGCTATCTCAAAAGCTTCTTTTGCCGCTTTTTTTTCTTCATCAGTACCTTCCTTAACTGCCTTATTATATTCTTCTTGAGCCTCATTTAGTCTATTTATCGCGTCAGTTTCCTCCCTTTTGGCATCATTAAGTACACGTAATGATGATTGATAAATTTCCATTTCTTGTCCAAGCGCCTCAAAATTTAATCCACCTGCACCACCAAGTGATTTCTCCATTTGATTAATGGCATCAATCAACGATTTCTGGCTAGCCTGATCTGAATTCTTAAATTCATCTGTTTTAATGTACTTCTTAGCCTCTTCAAGAGCAGGCTTTATCATATCATTAAACATGCCACCAAACTCACCAAACACAGTAGCCCAATCAATATTAGCTTTGATAGCTGCCGTGTCAATTGCAGAAGTCTTTTCAAGTTGCTCCTTTTGCAAAAGTTTTACCTGGGCACTATCCACCCCGTTCTCTTCCTGTGCCTTTCTAATCTTTTCGGCATACTCTTGGGCAATAGCATATTTTTGTTGTTGGAATGTACCATATTTCTCAAGATATTCATTCAAAGCCTGCTGCTCTGCCTGTAATTGTTCTTTTGTAGTATCAACAATATTCTTATCTCGCTTATCCTCAGCATTAGCATAACGGGCTGAAATTTCAACAGATTGCTCTTGTGTTAATTTTCCACCTTGTGCCTTACTCCATTCTGTCTCCTGTTTTTTAATGGCTGCAATCTCTTTCTTGTAATCAAGATCAATCTGTTTCAACTTCTTATCTGTCCCTTCTCTCATAAGAGTTATTTCATCTTGCTGATTTTGATGCCGAAGAGAAAGAAGTTCTTCTGCTAACTTTTCTTGTTCCTTCTTTTGCTTTTCAGATTCCTTCTGTTGCTTAGAATCAGATGAAGTAGACCCTCCCTTGCTTTCATAAGTGGTTTTGGCTGTATCACGTAATTCCTTTAGCCTTGCCAACTCTTTGTCTCTTTCAGCCTCTGACATAACCTGTTTGGAGTTCAAGAAGTCATTGTATGCTTTTTCTGCATCTTCATAGATCTTTTTGTAAGAGGATAGCCATTCTTCTCCAGTTTTCTTATCACCAGAACGAGATTTTTGCTCTGTTTCAAGTGCATTTTTGATAGAAGATAATTGAGATTTTGAAAATTCCCCACCAAGCTCTGATACTACCGCAATTGCATCATCTCCGCTTTTACCAAGTGCTTTTAATGAATTGTTGATACCATCTATAACAGAAGCAATATCTCCATCCTTCATATCCTTTATATTTCCAAGAAAAGAGGTGGCATCATGGCTTGCGACCTTGGACTTCTGTTTGTTGACCACCTCCAGTTGCGCATTGTAGGCGTCAATGGAAGGTTTTATCTTCAGGTGGGTTTCATCGTTTCCGTATATCGCCTTCAGTTTATCAATGCCCAATTTCAACTGCTCCAGTTTACTTTCTTCCTGCAACAATAAGTCAGCATCGTCTTGACGCACCCTTTTATTATCCTCATCGGCAATGAGCTTTTTGTATTTCAATACATCCTTCAAATATTCAGCCTCGGTAAGAAGGTTATTAAGTACAGTTGGGTATTCAGCTTTCAGTGCTTCAAAAGCCTGTAAACGTTCTCCTTCTGACGTATTATTATCATCAATTGCTTTAATTAAAGAATCTATTTTAGCTTTATATTCATCTTGCTTTTTCTGCTGCTTATCAAGAGCTTCATCATACATACGAGTTGCTTTCTCTGCGGCAGTCGTTGAATCACGAAAAGCCCACATAGCCGCTCCAAGTCCTACAACAGCAACAGCTAAAGCCACATAAGGATTGGTAAGCATCGAAGCGTTCAATGCCATTTGGGCTTTTCGTGCAAGTACGCGAGCATTAGTAAGAGCTATCTCGGCTATCGTGTGTTTGCCTGTGGCGATGGTAGTAAGCATCACAGCAGTACGATAAGCTCCATAAGTAGTAACCAAGCCAACCAAAACTTTTCCTACTGTTTCATAATTTTCAATCAGAGAAGTAGTCACCTGAATCCCGGACATAATAACGCTCTCTCCCTTTGTCCCCATCTCGTTGAAAACGGCATCCATTGCATCTTGCATCATGGAGAGTTGCCCGTTAATAGTTTTAGATGCATTCTCAGACATATTATAGAACTTACCACCTGCACTTGTCGCATCAATAAATGCTTGCTGAACCATTTCTGCGGAAATAGCCCCCTTAGACATTTCATCTTTGAGAGTGGCGATAGACTTTCCTGTCTTTTCAGACATGATTTGTAATGGGTTGAATCCAGCATTTATCATTTGATTCAAGTCTTGCCCCATTAGCTTACCAGTTGCCGACATCTGGCTAAAAGCCAAAGTTAGAGAATTGAACTTCTGACTTTCCCCCATAGAAACATCACCAATGGCAGAAATGAAACGAGGAACCTTTTCTGCTTCGATGTTAAAACCAAGCATCATCTGTGTAGCCGCAGTTACATCGGAAAACTCTAAAGGGGAAATCTTTGCATATTCACGTACTTGCGCCATGAGCGCATCAGCTTCCTCCTTGTTGCCTAATAATGTTTGAATGGCTGTATCTGCCGATTGAAACTCACCACGCACCCTGATTAGTTCGGAACCTAATGCCTTCAAAACACTTACTCCTCCAATAACGGCCAATCCTTTTTTCCATGAAATGGCAATCCCATTATTTGCCTCTGCAACATCTTTTGCATCGTTCTTGTAAAGAGCATATTCATCACGGAGCTTTTTAACAGATAAACGAGCATTCGCTTGTTCTTGTGTAAGACCAAATAAAGCTGCTTTCTCTTCATCAAGAGCCTTTCTTGATGCATTATATTCTGCTAACTTTCCATTAGCTGATGATGGGCTATTTTTCAAAGCAGAGCGATAGTCCTCACCTAGTCGTCTTACATCGGCTTCTACGTTCTTAACTACCGTCTTTTGAGCAATAATCTTCTCAGTAAAACCATCTACTGCCTGTGAAGCATCAAATATCTTCTTCTTGAAATCCCCCTCCATCACAGCACCCGCTTTAGCCGCATTAACAACCAACTCATCCATTCGTTGAGTGGATGCAGCAAGTTGGGCATTGAGTGTTTTGAAAGCAGCAGGAGATTGTGTTCCATCCATGCTCTTCAACTCCTGCTTCAACTTCGCAATTTCACTACGAAGTCGTACAACCTCCTGCCAGTCACTACCAACTTTGAAATATAATTTCGCCATACCTATTTCTTTTTTCTTCGATTCGCTAATTCTTTGCCACTAACTTTTTTGACTTTCTCACCACCATACACAGCGTGAAGTTTATCCCGCTGCATCATTAGTAAGTTCCTATATGGAATAACTTCAAATACCTCTGTATATGACAAATGAAGTGCATCCATGAGAGAGGCTATCTGCCCAAAGAACGTTTTATTTCCTACTGTTTCGGACTTGCCGCCAGCATCGACGCGTTCTTCATCGAGCTGGCACACTGAAAAGCCGATATATCCATCATTGAATAGCATACTTCCAAAGCATTTTTTATTTCTTCAAAAGTTCCATTCTTCAAAACCTTAGCTAACTTCTCACTACCACAAATGAAGCAAGATATCCCTTTTAGCATATCATCAGTCATAGATGGCAATTCATTAATAGCTTCCAGTATGTTATTGCCAGTCATTTCGATATTAGAGAAACTTCGTATAGCACGACAAATTACTTTGATTGTTGGAGGTTTGATTGTGTAAACAACACCACCGATTTCTATATTTTTGAAGTCTAGTCCTAACAAGGAATCTGATACAATCTTTGCTGCTTGATTCATATTCTTCTAAAATTTAAAAGGGTAAGACAAACACCGTCCGCCCTACCCTTTCCATTAACCAATCAGTTTACCTCAACCTTCCGGTTCCGGTGTGACCACCACTTCGGATTCATCGAACCATTTCTCAGAAGTCAAACCTTCAACGCCCGGAGACAAGGGAGTAGCACTTACCGCTAAGCCAATAGCTTTATCCGTATTGGAGCCACGCCCACTGATAGAAGCTTTCGGGAATACCACGTATACACCATCTTTGGTCTTACCAATAACGCACTTATAGATAGGTTTATACTTACCTCTCTCCCAGGACTTATCGGTAGCATTACCACCTTGCAAGTCCTTTTTGGTCTCGTAGTCATATTCACCAATAGTAAAGTTGATTTTCACTTCACCCGGTTCTGAAGTCTCACGATAATATTCGCCAGTCAAAGCATTTTTGTACCTCGTGACGCTTGCTTCTGCTTCTTCGTACTGATATGTATCACCATGTACGTTTTTCACCTCTTTGGTTGTTGCATTCTTCAGAATGGCAGCGACTTCCGCACCTGTTAACCCTGCGGTTTTGTCTGTAACAGATACAATAGGTTCTGCGTAATACAATTCATCAATTTCTACTGCTGTAATCATAATATTTACTTTTTTACATTTAACACTTCAAATAAAATTCTCGCATTCACATAATGACACTTCAAAGCTGTGTCCGCTTCTGTACCGATTGAATCGATTGAGTAACGATAGGTCGTACCATCATAGGAACTTACCACCTTATCAAAAACGGAATTAGCTTGCCGTTCTATTTCATTCAAACGGATAGTGTTAGCAGTGCCTAAATCATCAAGGTCGGGGACGCATAAGTTTACTTCTACAAACCCTTTTTTCCAATATTTCCCCGGCTGTTGACGTTTAGTTATGATAACCATCTTTTCGGAAGATAATTCGCTCTTCAATTTATCCCATGAAGGAACCAGTTCAATGTCGAAAACCTTGCAATCTCGATAAAGGATGTTCCCTATGTCAGTAGTTACTATCATTCAAATTCTTCTTTTAATCGTCTCTCCGCGTATAAAGCGGCACCACTTAAAACGTCATATCCTTTGGATTCTACAGATGAAGCATATTCCGCTTCATTTTTCAAAGTTAAACCGCTTTCGTCAACATCGTAATCATTGGACGTTCTCAAAGTGAGTGTGTGATCTTTATAATCTCCGTTTTCCTCTGCGTACTTCACGGCTTCATCACCCACGTCAATCACCTTCTTCTCAACCTCCCATTCTCCGTCTTGAAAGAACTGCTCAACATCAGAGAAATCGGAATCTACATCCATAACTCTGAGTAGTTAAAGAAATTGGTACTCTTCACTGTATAGACTTCGCCTTGGCCTCTTATTGTCTCACCATCCATACAACGAACTTTTTGTTTTGCTTTGACAGTGATTTTCTTCTCACATACCACATGATAATTAGGACGATATACTTCACCGTTGGCAGATGTAAACTCTTTAGTCGAATTGTCATCACAACGGCATTTGCATACATCTTCCCACAACACACCACCTGTACCGGGAATCGGTCTGCCGAACTCGTCTTTATCAAATGGCTTGACTGTTTGCACTTGTAATATGTGTGGAGCGAATATCATAAGAAAGTCACTTTAGGTTTGCTACTCAGTTCATCTTTCAATCCGTACTGTTTGCACAAGAATGAATAATAGTCCTTGATACCTTGAATGTTCCAAGACATCGAGAAACCACTTTCACTGATGGAAGTCGCACGAAGCAATAGAGAGGGGATGAACTTCGCAATCGCTACAGAGACACGGCCGTAACAATCCTCATTCATCTCATCCTCTCCGCTTACCTTCGCGTTCAGACACATATCCAAAAGGTCAGCCTCCGATAAGTTAATGCCGTAGGTCTGGAACTTCTGTTGTATGTAGTCGTTTACCGTCATGCGTTCATTGTCGAAAGGTCAATGTTCACAATCTTATTAGGAGCAATGAACTCAGGAATCCACTCTGCGGTGTACTCCATGTATCTACCTTCCTCGTCACGGTAGTTACATACGGACATCTGTCCTTCTGACGAATTGTAAGAACGTCCCGGAACAGGGTCAGTCATAACATACGGTTTATGATGACGCATTCTCATTACCTTGTCCGTCTGCAACAGAGTAATACGGTCGTCTGCATAAATCTGTACATTCTCTTCGTTCTGATTTTCGACATAGTCTTCCTTGATTTCAATTGCCGGAAGACCAATCCCTGTAAATACGCTGGATGCCATTTGGTCTGTTACCAATCCTGCGTTAACCATGAACTCACGTTCACCAAGAATCATCTTGAACTTGTCTCCGAACTCGGAAGCACCTACGATATTTTTCATGAATGTGCCACGGGACATAATCATCTTGGAGAATACACCGTATTTGGCTTTCAGTTTCTGAATCTCCTGCTGCAAGTAAGTGATAAACTTATCCTTTACTGCGGCTTCCGGTGTAAGGAAATGGAACGGTAACTCAATATCAAGCAACTCGATATTTTCTTTGTTGTCTGCCAAATGAACCTGCGCCTTTCCGGTCATCAACAGTTCAGGGACCACAATATCCATACGCTTGTGTGGAGCGAGCAGGATCTGACGATAATCATCAACAATGAAGTCTATAATCTCCTGCAAGATTGTACGTTGGTCGGCCGTGTTGGCAGCATTGAACTTGTCGATAATGTCTTGTAACTGTGACAGACGTTCAATATCCATCTGATAACGGTCGCCCAAGTAAGCAATTTCAGTATAACCACTTCCGAGTGAACGTCTTTCACGGATAGGTTTCTGGTCATTCTTACCAAGAATAGAACCGGCAACAACGCCCGTTACAGTCCCTAAATAAGTCTTGAAAACACGAGTCTTGGTTTCCAAAAAATCCCCATATTGTTTCCAGTAGATTGTATCCAGTCTCAACTGGAGTACCCGATCTATAATCGCCTGTACAATTGCAGGGTCTGTAAATAAAGTTTGTATGGTCAAATTCATATCTAAACTTTTTAAGAATTAATACTCAAACTGGAAACGAGAGGTCAGCCCTACTTTATCCAGCTCATGAATTGGAAGAACCAGCTTACTTTCTTTCACTTCATAAGCCTGCATCAGAAGGGTGCAAAGAACGGCTCCGTCACTTTCAACTTTCTTCTCATCGAAAAATACGAAGTTGGCTGTGTTCTTCTTTACTGTTCCGCCTACGGCTGTGGATTCAAACAAAACTGCATCTTTGGCGATATTCTCGCCAAAAGCCGCCTTGATAGTCAATACATCGAAGTCTTTGCTAGATTTGTCGATAGCTTCTACCTCCGCGCCTTTCTTCCCACTTCCGATAAACATACCTGCATACGCCAGAGAACCTTTCGCTATCTTGATAGACAAAGCGGTGTCCCCAGTGGTATATGCTTCTACAACTCTCACGTTGCGGACCGGAACGATAGTACGTTTCTTTAAGTCCGCTTGTACAGGTGTGAATACAGGAAGAACAGAACCGACTACGAGGTTGGTAATATCCAACTTCCAGGGCCCGCTCTTTCTAACACCCGTTTCTACACGGTAAAACTCTTCCGGCTTGTAATCCGGTTTCAAGTCATAATGTGTACCTGCTGCCATAAATTTTACTTTTTAGATTCAACAATTGTTTTTGTTCCTTCCGAAATCATACCGGCGATAGATTCGTTTTCTTTCTCAATCTTCGTTTCTGCTGATTCGGGAGGAGTTACACCGCTAAAGCCAGCATTGGCAAGTTCCTGCTTTGCGTCCTTGAAGTAAGTATCTAAGTCCGCATCATCAGGAATTGCATAACGCTTTGCGAATGTTTCTGGAATACCATACTCCTTTGCCTTTGCCAAAATCTGTTCTTGCCGGGTAGCTTGCGATTTCTCTGCCTTAAACTGGGCAAGTTCATCGGAAAGCGGTTTAACGGCTGCACTCACTGCATTGGCAATAATGGTAGCCATGTCATCCGTCTTATCTTCCGGCTTCGGATTAGGGTTAGGATTGGGATTCTCGATTGGCTTACCGTCTTTAAGGTTATGTCTCTTCTCGTAGTTAGTCACTGCGGTTTTTGAAGCATCCCCAGCACGGAAATCGCCGTAGGAATTTAACACGTCCGAAAAACTGATACCCTCAACGATGGAGTTTACCTTTGTCTCGTCCGTTGTACCCTCTGCCTTTTTAGTGGCAATTCGGGTTAAGATAGCAGTATCCACCCCAGTGAATTTCTGTTGCAGTCCTGCCAAGATTTGTTCTAAGATTGTCATACCGTATGAATTAAAATTTGAGATTCAATTTGCGGAAGTAAAAATACTACCAATACAAGTGATTAGTAAATATTTAGGCTTCCCATTCACGACAATGGATTGATTGTCGTGAATATGGTATAAAAGTAGAAAGGAAGTAAAGGGAAAGGAAATAATTGGATGGTGTAGAATTCACAATAGAGAGATTGTGAAGAAATGAGTATAAAAAAAGCGTGAAACCAAATGGAATCACACCTATACTGAGATAAAACTATTTATTTCTCCTTCGAACTCTTAATCTAACCATCTCTTTCCTTCCGTATGGAGTTAATATCCAATAGGAATATAATCCATCAGTTTTTAATAAATCTGTTTCTATCAGCCCAAGAGACATAAGTTGAATTAAGATTGTCTGAAAACATTCATCGTCTATTGTATCAAAGCCATCTAAGTTTAATTTAGAATGCAATATTTCCATAATTTGCTCTTTAGACTTTGGTGTTAACAAACTATCTGATAAGTACAGAAACAATTTGTTCCATGTTTCTTCAATAGTATGATACCCTACATCTAAACATCTGCAATCAAACGGATCTTCATTATGAAAATACGTTATATCAAATTTATCCTCACCATGTTCTAAATCTTCAATATCAACTGGTGCACTTGCATCTATTTCCTTAATTCTAGACAATAAATAATCTTTTTCTTTTTTAAGCTGAAGCAATTCCTTATTCGCTTCAGCAGAAGAAACTTCATCTGCTTTAACCCATCCTATACGAGGATGGATTTTTATCTCATTATTTAATCCTAACACAACTTGGGATGCCAGCTCATCAGCATTAATCCAAAATTTACACGATTTCTTTTTTACACAAGATTTAAATTCTTCCAATTTATTACGTTTGATTTGTTCTTGCTCAATTTTAATACCAGGTAAAGATTCGGGAGTTTTATGTACAAACGAAATCACCGGAACTCCTTGTTCAATTGCATATTCAAACTCTTTTTGCGTATAGCTTTTCCCTGATTCTTCCTCTATTGATCCATAACGTCCGGCAACAATCAAAACATAATAGTCACACTCACGTATAAGACTCTTAATAACCTCCCATTGTGATGAATCCGAAGCATTAAAATACTCCATCCCTACAGGAAAGCAATTCATTTGCAAAAGTGCCTCCATTACTTTTTTTCGCTCTTCCTGTAAGTCCTCATACGTTGAACTAACAAATACTTGATATTTCTTTTCCATAGTAACCTTATCGTAGATTTAGAGTTTACACTCCCAAGACAATATTAGCATCAATATTCAACTTCCGGCTAATTTCACGAGCTACCTTCAATGTTGGTTCGCACTTACCGGATATATAATCGCTAAGACGTGAAGGACTGACACCTACTAATTTTGCAAGTGATTTTTGATTCAGTCCCATTTCGTACATACGAAGCTTAAGAACATCAACAAGTGAAGGTTCTCCCAAAGCAAAATGTTCTTCGGAATAATCAGCAACCAAATTAGAAAGTAGCTCCAATTCTATGCTATTCGGGTCGTTCAATGGGGTATCATCCTTCACCAATGGAAGAAGTTCCTCTACTCTCTTCACCGCCCATTCATACTGGGTTTGATTTTCTATCTTTGTCATAATCCTAAATATTAGCACAGTCTATTTTATCATATTCTTTATGAGTACCAATAAAGCGAATATACACAAACTTAACAGTGAACTTAATCACTACTACCAAACGATAGTTATTACCTTTGATGTTGAAAACATAGTGCTGATTACCTACATTATCTACACTATTAAATGTTTTCTTGACATCAGCATAACAAGTCCACTCGCTTCTTTTAACGATAGTAGTCCATTCTTGTAAAGCCACCTTTGAATCAGGGTGATCTTCTGCATATTCTTTTAACGCTTGTTCAGTAAATATTCTCATTGGTTACTCAATTATCGTATGACAAAGATATGAATACAATTCTATATTTCAAAATTATATTCTAATATTTACAACCAATGCACATAAAAATTAGTGGCAACTCTTTGCATCACCGGATGAGGTTGGAGGGAATAGCTTTATCTGTCCCAAATGCGGAGCAAAGTTGAAGTTAGTAGGAGATACAGGTGTATAAAACCCAAAAGGCGTGAATAGCCGGAGCCTCACGCCTTAATTTTGAATTTAAAAGCTCTGAATTTATAAAGTCGCAGATTGTAACTCTGCTCCGATATTCTTTATGGTATCGAGAATCTTCTTTGTTGTTGATTCTCCAGCAAATGCCAGTCCGTTTTTATATTGGCGCATTTTAGACTCATTGATTCCTGCTTTTTTAGCAAACTGGCTCACATTAATCCAATCGAAGTAATTAAAGAAAGATTGGAGATCATACTTAAAAGTTACATCTATATGCTCCACTTCATTAGGAAGGGGCTTACCTTCTTCTACAATCATCTCCTTTGCTTCTTTAATACTTTCCATGAAGTCAGCTTTTGCTTCTTCCACACTTGAACCATACCCACCTAACCCATGATTAAGCAGCATATCATCTGAATAGATGGAATATAAACCATCTGTCCCTTTTTCAATAATAGCAAGTATCTTCATAACTCTTTGTTTTTGATTTGAAATTTAAAAGCCATTGAAATATGTTTTCTCAATTTAGTAAGTAAGTGGCAGGGATTAAATCCCCGCCTTCTCTTTAATGCTTTTCAGCGTGCCATCTCTCAACTCTTGGCTACCATGTCTTGATACTGGAAAAGTCTGTTTGGTTATCGGACTATACCAAATATCATGATTAGCACCATGACGATGAATAAAACAGCCAGCTTTCGTAAGCATTCTTACTAATTCTGATACTTTCATAATTTCAATGAGCTTTTAAATTCAACACAAAGATAACGTTTTTGTTACTACCAAACAAGTATGCCCCATAAGATTAGTAACATTTTTGTTACTTTTAACAATAGATCCAATAAAATAGCAGCAACTCCGTAAGAATCACTGCTAAATATTCTATTTTTCTTATACTAAAATTATAAACCACGCAATTTTTCTGACTAAGGAGCAGATTACAAATTGGTTATTAGCCATTGTTTGTCTCGATATACAATCTTAAATAATTTCCCTTGCTTGTTTTGATATATATCTTTATCTACTCTCTTAAACTTACCAAGAGATATATCTAAAACTCTTTCATTACTACCATACCACGTTTCTTTTTTCTTTTTAGAGATTATTTGAGGCTGTTCAATAGTTTCATATTCACTCTCGATTACAGCATCCATACTTTTAGAATTACGGTTCGTATAATCAACAAGAAGACTTTTTATACAATTTACAGCATCTTCCCATTTTATATTAAACCATTCGCCTATGTATCTATCTTCATTAAATCTTTCGTGGGCTTGCTTCTCTATATCACAAGCACCAATTATTCTTTCTGTGTAATACATAAGTTTCAATCTACATCCCGATGCAGAAACCAAACTTGAAAACCTTGTTTTTACGCAATATGCTATCCCGATTTTAACGCGCTTAGTTTCTTCATTTAAAACAACATAAATACTTTGGGCGTGCTCTCTTTGATTATATTTATAATTTTCATTCATACTTTTTGCTCTATTAATAATAAAGGCAGCCTTTAAAGTCGTGCAAGACTGCCTTTTAATAATCGTGTTGATTTAATTGTTGTAGTTGATCGCCATACAAATTCTCTTATAAACCTGAGTTTTCTCAAATCTATTCAGAACTGATACTTTCTTTGACCCGAACACCAATTCGCCATTTCTGAACTGATATACGTTAATCCAACCGCCTACTGTTTTATGACGGTATATTTTTACTTCTTGATTTTCAGCTATTAGTGTCATAATCATGCGATTTTAATTAGGTTACACTTCTTGAAGCAACGCCAATCACCGACCTCTGTATCAAAATAGGTCTGTAAGTTATCATTTGGCTTTCTACTTGTACCTTTTGTTTCGGGTACTCTGCTTTCTAAGAGAGTGCCAAAGGCTTGACGTAACGAACCATCGGTTTTCTTGAAGTAGAACTCTACTACTTTTACTTTCAAAGCTGCTTTGAGCTTCAAATTAGCCCATGCGCATTTTAATGCTTCACTCATTGAATAACCGTTCTTGCGAACAAAAGACCATGCCATTGACATAACCTCTTTCATCTGACTTCTAAATTTTGTGCTCATACTCTTATATGTTTTTAATTATACTACTTCGTTTAATTTGATATTGCAAAGTAAAACTAATTAGTTTAATTCTACAATATCTAAAGCAATAAATAATGTTAAAAATAAAACTAAGTAGATTTATTTTAGTCATATAATTGTATTATGTGGTATAAATATCTATTTTTGCCGAATAAAACTATATAGTATTATGGACTTTAGAACAAGGATAAAAGAACTTTGTCAAGGGCAAGGTATAACTCAAAAAGAGTTAGCAGAAAAAATGGGAATATCTGATATAAGTCTGAATAAGACTTTACGAGGGGAATATCCGCAGTTGCAAACATTAGAAAAGATTGCAAATACATTAAATATTCCTCTTGCCGAACTATTTGAAAAGCCTAATGCCAGTAATGTTATCGGCTTCGTAAAGGTCGGAGATATAGTGCATGAAGTTAAATCAGCGGAAGATGTGAAGAATTTGGCTGGTAAATTATAAACCAATAAAAAAAGGAGGTAATATTATGAAAACGATTTATTTTCACCCCAACGGGTACACACAAGTTCCTGTAACTTCATTAAATGATATCATTGAATACTGTGCAAGCATAGGACATCGAATATCTAATATTGAGATCGACTTTAGAGATGGCAAATACTTAGTGCTTACATCTTTCCAAGGTTCCTATGCTTGTATTGGATATGTTGATGATATAATATATTAAGAAATTGGATATGGACTTTTCAGCATTGACACCGATAGCCGCTTTTGGTGGTTTTGCTCTTGGTATTATAAATTTAGGGATTATAGTATATAAAGATTTTATACGTAAACCTCACTTAAGAGCTGAACTTGTATCGTTTAGTACACGGTATGTGCATGCAGGAGAATATCAGATGCAGTTAAATATTCGCCTTTTTGCAAAAGATGGACTCATCACTATTAAGGAAGTGAAGTTAAAAAATGAATTTGATTTTGTGGGAGATATTTTTAGTGGAAGAAATGAGATAACTTTTTTTAGAGGTATTCCCTTGAACAAGTTGGATATAAAACAAATAGAAGAACAGAGTTTTCTCAAACAAGTTAAAGACACTTTTAGTACTATATCTTTCCCCATGACCGATTTGAAAGTCCAGAAGGATGAGATTAAGTCTATTACCTTTATGGATAATATAATAACTGTACGACAATCCGATGGTTATGATGAACTTCCATTATATAGATGGAGACTTGAAATTGCTTATAATGATGATGTACTAGAAATACCACTGCAACTTGTACCTATAGGTGAAATTAGAGGTGCTTATTCACATATTGGAGAGCCTTCGGTATCATAATCTTCCGATCGGAAAAATAGAAAAAGAAATATAAAGAGGGGATTTACTCCCCTCTTTCTTAAAATTATGTTTCCTTATTTCCGATTTGCTCATTCTTTGCTGCTTGCTCCTCTTTGATTTCTGCAAGTTCCTCTTCTACCCTATCAGCATTCCCGGCAAACATAATCCCCTCACGTGTTGACCATACACCACCACTGACAGCGGAGACAGCAGTAGTCACCTTGTCGTTCAAATCATCAATCATATATGGAACCAGTTCTGTTTCTATGTCAATGGTCTGCGATGCCTTGCTAAACTCGGTTGGATTGATAGAGCCTAAAGCAGAAACAAGGAAATTAACCCTTCGCTGTAAAAACTCACCTATCACTTCCGCATGATTACTTACGCTCATATGGGCACCCATGAACATGAAACGGAAAGCGGTTCCTGATGCTTTGCCTACACCCTTCAATGTCTCAAAGGATATTCTTGGAGTATTGGACATATCATAAGCGTTGTTCGTAAGTGTTTCGGCTTCAAAACGTATTGTTTCTGGGACTTGGTTCCACGTCAAATATTGAGCATCTGCACCCTGCCCGGTAAGCTTCACGATTTTGTCTTTATTCTTCCCGACAAAGCCTTCCACATCACCGACTAATTTTAGCAATGGGAAGAAATGGTAGTCTATACAGTCTGCGTAATTAGATAACAGTTTTTCCAACCGGACCCGGAAGGTCTTTATCTTCTTGCAATAAGGTTCAGGACGATAAGCGTAGAGAACCGGTAACTTAGAGAAGCCATGAGCAAATGAAGTTCTTTCCTCATACCCCTTAGCCAAATCCCACTGATAGACCATCTTATCAGTGATAGTCATAAAGCAAGTTATCTCCGAATCATCCATGAGCTTCTTCTTGTACTCACGTGAGAAAGCAATCATCTTACCTTCATCATTGAAGAACGGATAAAGCTTATCCCCACGGAACGGAGACCATAATACGCTTTTCAGCTTCTTGGTAGGTTTTACCTTTCCTCCGAAGGTAGTCTTTACCTTTTTCCAGAACTTAGCCCAAAACGAATCATCATCGGTAACATACCAATATTCTGCAACTTCCAGTTCGGAAAGCCAAGAACGGACAATCTTTTTGTTCTGGTACTTGATTTTGTTGGATTTGAATACAGCTTTGACCGCATCCAACAGTTTCTTTTCGTCATCATCTGTTGGAGTGCAATCCATTGACGGCTCGGTGCCGACAGTAAAAGCCGTTTGAATGTTCACTATATCCTGCTCCAAAGGAATGGAGATACGGTTCACTGGTTCGGTCTTGTATTTCGCTTCGATTTCGTAGGTCTTTCCTGTCTTTTCATCGAAGACCTTTTCCGCTTCCTTTTCAAGAACTTTTCTATCCGGGTACTTCTCTTTGTCAACCATGATTTCATGGCGTTCAGGATTCCAATCATCCCAAAGTTTACAACGGTCTGGAAGTTCGGTTTTCCGCCCCTTCTTTAAATAGCTTATTTTCTGTCCGATATCGGGTAATGCTAATATTTCTTCTAAACTTAATGGCATAGCTTACATTTTTAGTGTGTGAATATTCCTGTTAAATCTTTCGGTTTCAAAATGCGTCCAAGCAAACAACCCAATACATAATATCTAATGGCATCCATCA